>Ga0180438_10007362_pt1 | contig 14375 bp, 10 predicted proteins | sample SS_ome_12_FD_132455 | JGI IMG/M metagenome (GOLD analysis project Ga0180438, IMG submission 132455) | Hypersaline lake sediment archaeal communities from the Salton Sea, California, USA - SS_3_D_2 metaG | ecosystem: Environmental > Aquatic > Non-marine Saline and Alkaline > Hypersaline >...
CCTCCCAGAAGCGCCCGTGATCCCATCAGACTGAAGACCGACCGTGATTGACCTGCATGTTCACCTTCTGCCGGGCCTCGACGACGTGCCGGGAACCCTTGACGAGGCCGTCGAGATGTGTCGCATGGCCGCCGAAGACGGCATCGGGGTTCTCGTTGCCTCTCCGCACATGTTTAACGGCTGTTTCAACGTGTCGCGCGAGGACATTCTCGACGGGGTCGCGTCGCTCCGAGCCGCGATCGAGGAAGCGGGCGTCTCCGTCGGGGTCGTTCCCGGCGCCGAACTGGGATTGAGGGACGATCTTGCCCGGTCGGTTCGTGAGGGTGAAGCTGTGACGCTCGGCGACCGCGGCCGTTACGTTCTCGTCGAACTGGGACCGTATGACACGATACTTGCCGCCATGCGCATTCTTCACGAGATCCAGCTGGCCGGCGCGACCCCCGTTCTTTCTCATCCCGAGAGGAACCTGGAAGTCCAGCGCGATCCCGATGCGTTGTTGCCCGCCATCCTCGCGGGCAATCTCGTTCAGTGTACGGTGGGCAGTCTGACGGGAGACTTCGGCAAGGGGCCTCGGCGTTGCCTGCTCGAATTGCTCAGGCGGCGCATGGTGCACGTCATCGCCAGCGACGCGCACAATACGCTTCGCAGAAGGCCGGTGCTTTCGCCCGCGAGGGAGATCGTGCGAAGGATTCGCGACGAGAACGAAGCGCGCCGCTTGTTTTATGAGAATCCGCGGCGGGTGCTTGACGGCGTCCCTGTCGAGACGCCCGCGCCCCTTCCCAAGCGGACGGGCCGCTTTCGCGAACTTCTGACGACATGGTGGAAGCCATGAGCGAAACCCTTCGAGCCGATGTTTCTCCGCAAGACGGACGTGCGCGGCCGGGGGGTGTTGCCGTTTTGGTCGAGGCGTTGATCGTACTGTTGATCGTTCTTCCGCCGCTTGCGATGGGGGCCGTGGCGCCGTGGGCCCGGGCCTCGGTCCATATCGTCATCTTCGCGGCTTTCGGTCTATGGTGTATCAACGCTCTCGTCAGGGGGCGGTTGGAATTCATGCGCAGCCGCGCATGGCTTTTTGTCGCGCTTTTCCTCGTGGCGATCGCGTTCCAGATGGTTCCGCTTCCCGCGCGTGTCCTTGCATGGCTCTCGCCCGGCGCGGCCGAAACGTACGCGGAAGCGCTTCCCGGCGGGCTTGCCGGTTCGCGAACGCTATCGCTCTTCCCCTATGGTACCCTGACCGTGCTGGTTCGGGTTGTCACGCTGGTCATGCTGTTCGTACTGGTCATTCACGTTGTGCGCGCACGCTGGCAGGTCGTCGGGCTCCTCGTCGCACTTCTGGCGATCGGTCTCTTCGAGACCCTTTACGGCTTCGGCGAGCATTTTTCCGGGCGCAACCACGTCTTCTGGAACGAACGCGCGCGCCATCTCTACGCCGTGACGGGTACATATTTGAACAAGAACCATTTCGCGGGATTGCTGGAAATGATCGTGCCGGCGAGTCTTGGATTGGCGTTCGGGCTGATGCCGCGCAACGGCGGTCACGGACGGCTCTCGGCGCGGGCGGCGCACCTTCTCTCTTCCGGAAAATGGATGGCGAGTTTGTGCTGTCTGGTTATCGCGTTGTTTCTCTGTCTGGGGATATGCTTCTCCGTGTCGCGCGCGGGGATTGCGTGCATGGCGATTTCCTTCGTGGCGATGGCCTTCTTGCTCGGCGTTTCCTCGGGATTTCGGAAATACACCCTGGCTTTGCTCCTGCTTGCCATGGCCGTGCCGATGGCCGCGGCGGCGATCGGCGCGGAGATTGTCGCGCAGCGCTTCGAGCCGGTGATCGCGGGGCAATCGATTTCCTGGATAGACCGGCTCGACCTGGCCCGATCGGGAGTGTCCATGGTCGCGCGGTTCCCGTTCTTCGGCACGGGGGCGGGATCGTTCGAGCATGCATTCGAACGCTTTCAGTCCATCCGAGTGGGAGACCGCATCGCGGACTATCTGCACAACGACTGGCTCCAGTTGTTCTGCGAATACGGTCTTGTGGGCGGGGGACTGCTTGTCGCCGCACTCGTCGTTCTTGTCGCGACAACGTTGCGAGAAGCCTTGCGCATCCGGGAGCCTTTCTGGCGTTGGACGTCCCTTGGCGCCTTGTGCGGGGCGGGCGCCTTGCTTGTGCACAGCCTGTTCGATTACAACCTCTCCAAGATCACGGCGAACAGCGTGATCTTCACGATGTTGCTGGGCGTGGCCTTCGCGGGCGCCCGGCACGCTTCTCGAGAGGAGCGGGCGACTCGCTCGCTTGCCTCGATTAATATCCGCTTCGGCCCGCTTCCGGCGAGGATTCTCCTGGCCGTGATCGTCGCGGCAGGCTTGGGCTTCCTGGCCGTCACGCAAGTGAGGGAAGCGCGGGCCGACATCGCGTGCAACCGGTTTCTGTCTCAAAACCCCGAGATTGACGCGGACCCCTATGCCTTTCTTCCGTTCGAGTCCTCCGTCTCGCAAGCCGACTCGGTGTTGTGGCTGAAGCGGGCATTGCGATTGCAGCCCGGCCATCCGAAGTATCATTACTACTTATCGTTGTACCGCCTTCGAGAGGCGGAGCAATTCATTCTTCGCGCGGCGCGCGACCGCGCCGCCAGCCTGATCTCCACGGGTGGCGGTGAAGAAAACGGCGACGCCGTGGGACGGCTGGCTGAAGCCCTTGCGCGCCAGCCGCGCGATTTCGCGGAGCCCAGAGTCGTCGCTTTTCTGAATGACGCGGAAGAAGCCATGCGCCAAGCGCTGAGACTACAGCCGGTTTCCGCGCGACACAATCTGCTGATGGCCGAAATACAAACCCGAAAACGGGAGATGACTGAGGGGACGATCTCGAAATCGGCCGAAGAGAACGGGGAACATTATGCTCGGCGCGCGCTGTGGCTGGCTCCCACTCGGCCCTACGTGCTTCAGACATCGAGCATCATTCTTCTGAAACTGGCCGCCGCGAGCGGCACGAAAGCCCGTCTTGACCGGGTCTGGTCCGAAACGGCCGTCCGCTTGCGCCGCGCGATCGCCTCGGATCCGGAACGCGCCGACGGCATCTATCCGACCGTCTGGGCGCTTTTCGGCGAGCCGGCGGAATTGTTCTCCGTGACGCCCCGCAACCTGAAAGCGTATTCGAGGCTGGCGCGTCTGTTCTGGGAAGAACAGCGCTGGGAGGAGGTGCTGGTCTGTCTCGCCGAGATGGACGAGATGGTCGCGGTGCGCGAGGAAATCCCCCGTGTTGCCCCAGCCGCGAGCGATGCGGGCGAGTTCCCGCCCGCGGAAGCCGAAAACGTCATTCTCGGTTCCCTGGCCTACGATCGTCGCACGCCGACCCAAATCGCTGGCGACATCTCTCGCCGCCGTTGTCTTGCCCTCGGCATGCTGGGGCGTTGGGAGGCAAGGGCGCGGGAGGTTTCGAGGCGCCAGACGCTTCTGCGCAAACAGTGGGCTGACGAACTTGCCGAGGCCCGTCGGCAAGAGGCCCGTCGCCGTCACCGTGACGCGTTGCGGCTCTGCCGCCGAGCGCTTCTGGACGATTGGAGCAACCCCGAGGCCCTGTTGATCGCGGCGCGCGCGGCCCATGAGCTGAGGCTTGCCTCCAGGGCGCCGCGATGGGAAAGCGCGCTGGATCAGCTTTACCGCCTGGCGATTTACAATGAAGACTTGAGCGAAGAAGCGCAATCGCAAGCGCGGGAATTGCTGGCGCAAATCTCGCCCGACGAGGACAAAGAGCGCGTTCTGAAGCGTCTTATCCTGGCCTTGTTGGACTTACGCGCGGGAAGGGCGGAAACGGCCGAACAGGGTTTTCTGGACCTTGCCGCGGACAGGAGTCAGGCCGCCGTCTACTGGCGTCAGCGGCATCTGATCTGGCACTATTTGGGCCGTCTGGCCGAAGGCCGGGACGCGCCGGACGAGGCCATCCGATGCTACCGGAGAACCTTGGAGATCGTGCCGACGCACCGCGAATCGCTCGTCCGTCTCGCTGCGCTGGGGGAGGATACGTCCGAGCAACTCGCCGCGCTCACGCCCGACGTCGTATGCAACGTCAACTTCGGCGGCAAGGTTACCTTCGTCGGCTATTCGCTTCGTCCTGTGTCGGCCGCGAACGGCGGCGGCGAAGAGGAAGACACGGCACGTTGGACCATGACGTACGTTTGGGAATTCCACGACAGGATGTTTGAGGACTACGGGGCAGCCGTTCACTTCCTCGATCGGGATTCTCGCACCCTGTTTCAGAACGACCACAAGCTCTATTCGGAAGGACGGCTCTATCCGGTGGATTTTTGCGTGAATGGAGAGGTCATTGTCGAGCGACGCCTTCAAAATGTCTTTTCGTCCACGCCGGCACTTCTTCGCGTCGCCATCATGACCTTCAGTCCGCATGACGATTTGCCCCGCTGCATGCGTCTGGATCAGGGCGGCATATACCTGACCGCGGCTCTGCCAGGAGCGCGTTGATATGCTTGTGGATCCCCGAGCGATCGCCAACTGGATTCAAAGCCTGCGCGTGTCCGACGCGGAGGGAGGGTATGCATACCGGCATAGCGTTGGGTCCGATTACAGCCCTTTCAGTTCCTGCTTCGCGGCGTTGACACTGTCACTTGTCGGAGGATTGGAGAACTTCTCTGATTACGAGAAGCGGGGTTGGGCCGACTATCTGCGCGGCTTGCAGGACGAACGGACAGGTTGTTTCGATCCGGGCGATGTTGATCTGACAGGCAAGGCGCACGACCGAGACTACGTGACATGGCAACTTTCCACGTTTTGCCTGGCCGCACTCAGAGAGTTGGGACACGAACCGCGCTTTCCATTCAGCGCCGTCTCCCAATGGCACGGTCGCGACCGCGTACGCACCTGGCTTTCCGGCTTGAAGTGGCGAGACCCCTGGTGCGCGGGGAACCTGGTCATGTTCGTCTGCATCATGTTGCTTTGGGAAGCCGAGCGTCGAGGTGATGAAAAATCCCGGCAGGCGGTAGAGGATATTCTGGATTGGCACGATGAACAGCAACGGCCCGCCAGCGGCTTCTGGGGCAGGGGGCGGCGATCGGACTTTCTGGAGGGCTTCGGGGGCGCTCTCCATCAGTTTCTGATTTACTTCCATGTGGGCCGGCCGATAAACCGAGGGCGGCGCATCGTGGACAGGGTGCTCCGCCTGCAGCAACGCGACGGTCTGTTCACGCCGAGAATGGGGGGCGACGGTTGCGCCGACTACGATGCCATAGACCTTCTCGTGAAGATGAGCCGGCACGACGATTACCGCATCGAGGATATCCGACGTGCGCTGCGGCGAGCCTACGAAGGACTACAGGCGGTTCGGCATCCGTCGGGCGGGTTCCTCTGGAACAATCCACACACCTTCGTTTGGCCGGACTGGCTTCGGCATGCCTGCATGCTTGGCAGTTTCTCGAACTGGGTATATGTTAATCGACAGTTGCTCGCGGCACGCCTGCATAAGGGCAGGCGGCGGTATTCGGACGGATGGACCGTGGCAGGCATGCCGCAAGAGGAGCCGGACCTTTTCGCGACGTTTATGAGAATACTATCGGTGTACCTTATAGCCGAAGTTGTTGACGTTCCGGAGACTCATGAACCGCGACGGTTCCTCAAGGGTCCCGGACTGGGGTGGCATCGTCCGACGCGAAGGGCGGAAGCGGAGGGTGCGCGATGACTTCCGGCGCCAAGCCTCTGGGCACATACGCGCGGAACTTCGGCGCCATGTTCGTCCTTCCCAGCCTGGCGCGCGGGGCGGTCCTGGTCTTGCAGCTTTTCGCCGCGTGGATGCTCGACCTCGACGAATACGCGGTATTCGCCGTGGCGGCGTCATTCTGCGCGGTCTCGTATGCCTTGTTCGACTTCGGCATGGGGACGGTCAGCATCCGGGACCTGGCCCGCAACGGCGATGCGCCGCTCGACCGTCTGGCCTCCTGGCTGGGATGCAAGCTTCTTATCGCCGGCACGGGCATGTTGGCCTGCGGAGCGGTTGCGCTTCTCGTCTTCGGCCTGACGCGACAGGCCGCCGCCGTGGGACTGCTTCTGCCCGCTTATGTTGCCTTCAGCATCGTGGAGTTGCTTCGCACGCCTTTTCGAGCGCATGACCGAATGGCGGTGGACACGTCATTTCTGGTGTTCGACCGTGTCGTGGCCGCGGGGCTTTCGTTGGCCGCGATGGCGATCTGGCGCGACGTGCTTGCCGGCTGCGCGGCCTTCAGCGCAGGCGCTGTTCTCGCCTCCGGCGGAACATTCGCGGCCTTGCGCCGAAGTTTCGGCGTTCCTCGTGTCCTGCATCCGTTTGCCGCCCTTCGGAAGCGCTGGACGACCCTGTGGCCGGTGGGCACCTTCCTGGTTCTTGTCATGATCGGCAATCGCGCGCATGTGATTATCGTGGAACGGATGACGGGGACCGAGGAGGCAGCCGTCTTCGCCGCCGGCTTCAGCCTCCTGTACGTGCTGCAAATGGCCTCCTATGCCTTTCGCGAGACCCTCTATCCGACAATGTCGCGGCTGAGTGAATCGGACATGGATCGGAGCAAGGCCCTGTTGCGGAAAGCCTGCCGACTGGCGCTTCTGGCCAGCGTTCCCATTGCACTTGCCGGCTACGCAGCGCGCGAGATCGTCATCGGCTTGATTTACCCCGACCGTTTGTCCGCCGCTGCGGACGTTCTGGGCATAGTGGTACTTTCTTTCGCCATGACGTCCGTCACGAACCTGCTGGTGGGTTTTCTGCGAAGCGCCGGAACGGATCGGCCGGTGCTGTTTGTTTCCATCGGGGATTTTCTGCTGCTGTTTACGCTCGGCATATGGCTCATTCGGCGCGACGGTGCGGTGGGCGCGGCGTGGACGCTTCTCGCGACGGAAGCCTGGCGGCTCCTGTTCATTGGTGCGGTGAGCGCGTGGCGTTTCAGGCTTTATCCGGCTCCCGCGACGGCATTAAGGTTTGCCGCTTCCGTAGCGGCCGGGGTCGCGGGTTTAATTCTCTTGCCGTCTACCCGTCCGTACGCGCGAGCCCTGGCGGCGTTCGCGATGCCCTTGGCGGCGTTCAGTGTCCTCGGCGGATTCTCCCGGGACGACATTCGCCTCTTGTTCCGTCTCTTTCCTTCGAAAGGATGAAGGCTTGACCTCAACGGAACGCGCGCTGGTGGACGAAGCCTGGTATCGAAAGACGCCGGCTTACGTGAGTTTCCGCCAGCGTTACGAGATCGCGAGCCGCATTGTACGTGGTCGCCGCGTAGCGGAGTTTTGCTGCGGGGAGGGAGCGGGGACCAAGCTCCTGGCGGAGAAGGCCGAACGGGTCGAGGCGTGCGACGTGGACGCAGACGCCGTGGCGAAAGCCCGGCGGCGTTGCGAAGGCTTGACGAATATTGCCTTTCACGTGGCCGACGTACTCACTTGGCAAAACAAGCCGTGCGACGTGGCGGTGGCCTTCGAGTGTCTGGAACATTTTCCCGAAGAGGAGGCGCTGACGTTTCTGGACCGGCTTTCGGCCGCGGTGTCTCCCAAGGGCGTTCTTCTTCTCACCACACCCGACGGGTACACGCCGGGAATTGGTCGGCTCTACCGCTTGATTAACCCGTTTCACCTGAGACAATACACCCGCGACGAACTCGACGAGATGTTGCGCCAACGTTTTTCGGGAGAGGTGTGGCTTCATTTGGTGCGGAACGGCGACGCGCCGTATTTCGTCGCGCTGGCTTCGGAAGCGAAAATCCCGCCGGAGTGGAAGGAGTGGGTAAGGGAGGTGACCCGCGAAGGAGCTAGCCCCCGGAACTATCGTTTCGCGCGATGGCAGGCCGTATCCAGAATCGAAGCCGCGCGCGGGCGATTCTGGGCGGCGCGCCGGGCATGCTTCCGCGCCTTCGCGACGAAGCCATTTTCCGTCCCCGGTTTGCGCCGGCTGATCCTGGGAATTGCCGGCTACCGCCTGTGGAACAAACTGCGATGAACGATGAACGATAACCGTTTCGACGATTTGAAAGTTCTCTACGTTAACCCCCACCTGGAGTACGCGGACGGCTCGGGCGTGCATGCCAATGCGTTTCTCAAATGGGCGAGGCGATCCGGCGCAAGGGTGCATCCTTTCCCGCGTCCCGGCACTCCGCGCCCGGCGATTAAGGGAAAGCTGCGGGAGGTCCGCCGCCGGTTGCCGCCAAGCCTCGGGGAAGCGGCCATTTTCGCTCGCGAACGTTTCCGAGCCCGCGGTCGGCGGCGCGAGTTGTTTCAGGAAGCGGCGGAATTCCTCCCTGACGTCGTCGTGACGCGAAGCGTTCCGTTTGACTTTCTCGGATACTGGATTGCCGAACGATTGGGCGTTCCATGCGTGCTCGAAGCGAACGGAGTGGTCGCCTACGATCAGCACGCCATGTTCGGCCGCCCCACCCTCGGCCTGATGGAGCGTGCGGAGCGAAAGCGCTGGCTTTCCGCCGACGGCGTGGTGACGCTTTCGGCGATGTTGCGCGATATCGTAATCGAGGCCGGAGCCGCGCCGGAGAAGGTAACCGCGGCGCCGCTCGGATATGACCACGAGGCAATCTCGCCCGACACGGACGGCGACGAGGTTCGACGCCGATACGGATTACTCCGGAAGAAGGTTCTGGGCTTTGCCGGCCATATCGGACAGTGGCATGGTCCCCGGGAAATGGCGCGCATCTTCGCTGAGGCGATGCGCGAGGTCCCCGATGCCCGCGTCCTGATCGTAGGAGAGGACGACGACCGCGGAACTCTGGGGCGTGCACTCTCCATGAACGGGGCGGCCGCCGATCGCGTGGTATGGACCGGTGCCGTCCCTCATAGGGAGATTCCCGCGCACCTCGCGGTCATGGACGTCGCGCTTTTCTACGAATCGCGTCCCAAGCCGTTCTCCTCGCCCATCAAGGTCTTCGAATACATGGGCAGCGGCAAGGCGACGGTTGGCCCCGACCGCGGGCAATGCCCGGAACTCTTCGCGGGCGACTGCGGCGTCCTCGCGAAGCATCGGGATCCGGAATCGTTCGCGCGAGCGGCGATCGCCCTCTTGCGGGACGATGCCCGACGTAACGACATTGGTCGGCGCGCGGCCGAGCGAGCGCGCCGTAACTACACGTGGCTCCACAGGGCGACGCGCGTTCTGGACGCATGTCGCGACGCTTTGTCCGACAGGAATCGCTCCCTATGATGGTCGTTTTTCTTCTGGCGCTTACGACGATGATCCTCGCCGCGGCTCTCTGGGCGCGACGCATGAGGCCGGTCGGTTCCCACATCTCGCTGGTCGAGGTCTTCATCCTGGGACATTTGTACTTCTTTGTCTTCTGCGCCGCCACTTCCGATTTTCATTGGTCCGGCGCCGAAATGCGGGACTTGTGGCCGCTGGCGCCTTTTCTTGGCGTCGTCTTCCTGGGCGTGTGCATCGGGGCCTGGATCGTTCGAATGATCCCCGGACGGAGGGAAATGCCACACGTGAAAGAGATCGAGGACGAGCGCGCGCCCGAGACAATCCGCCTGCTCCTGTTGTCGGCGCTGTTCCTTGGCGTCACGGCGATCTCTCTGATGGAACACCCCAGGTCTCCCCTTGAACTGATCCAGCTTCACTACTGGGAACGCGTCTTCGACCCTTCGCATCGCGTGCCGTTCTTCCTCTTGAACGGACTCTCGATCGTGCCGGTGGCGCTCCTGGGCGCGCGGGTCGTCAGGAGCGGCAGGGCTGCGTCGCGCGCCACGGTCGTGCTGTTCCTTCTTGCGACGGCCATCCACGTCCTGATTGGCGTCGTCACCGGGGCGCGAAACCGAATTCTGTACGCCATAGTCGCGATAGGCTACTTGTGGTACCTGGGGGCGTCTCGACGATCCCGCAAGTACGCGATTGCCGCATGCGCAATCGCGCTGCCGACCTTTGTGTTCTTGTCCTATCCCTGGCGCGTCTACCGCGATACGGGCGATTTGTCGGAAGCGATCTACGCGGGGAAGACCGCGTCGTGGTACGAGGAATGGACGGACGATCCGACGAACAACGCCGTTGACTTCTGCCTTCTTTCCATGAGCCATTATCCCCACATGGGCCGCTGGCGCGGGTGGGACGGCATTGTCGGCGTGGTCGGCTGGCTCATCCCCCGGCGCATCTGGCCCGGCAAGCCGCTGGGGTACGGGAACGTCATGTGGATGGACGTCATCGGCAACACGTCGGCGATCGGGGTGGGGCCCACGTTCCTGGGAGAGTTCTACGTCTGCGCGGGGGCCTGGGGGCTGTTTCCGATTTCTCTCTGTTTTGGATTTGTTCTTGCCCTTTCACAGCGCCTCATTTGCCGGTTCGCGTCGCCTCTGGATTATTACGCGCTTTACGCGTGCCTCGCATATGCATCATTCATTGTCGTCAGGGGGGACTTCACGTCAACGTTCGGCCGAACGTTCATGCTTATTCTACCCGCGTATTTCGGATTGAATTGGATCGCCACCCAAGTCAGCCGTGTTCTCGTTTACTCAAACAACGCGAGGTGCCCATGAGGGTCCTCATGCAAATCCGAAGAGACGCTTTCGACAAGTTCGGAGGCGATACGCGTCAAATGTTGAAATACAAGGAGTACCTGACCCGTTCGGGCGTGGACGTACGCATTTCCCGCGAGCTTCGTCCGAATCTTGCCGGAGTGGATATCGTTCACTTGTTCAACCTTGACCGGCCTCTGGAAACCTACGTGCAGTTGCGGAATGCTCAGTCGCGCGGCCGCCCCGCCGTGCTTTCGAGCATCCATCGTCCGATGGCCCATGTCCGCGCATGGGAGGCCCGCCGGGACGGTCTCCAGGGATTCGCGCGGAGGCTTTTCCCTTCACGCGAAGCGTTCGAGACCGCGAAGGATTTCGTTCGCGTCCTGAGAGGGCGCGCGAGTGCGGGGGCATGGTGGACCGAAATGCGCGTCGGCATGCGCCGGCAGCAACGCGAGATCATTGCCGGCGTTGACGCGGTGTGTCTCCTCGCCGAGGGAGAGCGGACGGCTATCGAGGAAGATACGGGACAATCCCCGGCGCACTGCCGCGTGATCCCCAACGGGTGCGAAGCGGATGTGTTGTCCTCGGCGCTGTCGGACGAGACGCTGGAACGGTTGGGCGGCATGCGCGAGTTTGTCCTGGCGGTCGGGCGGATCGAGAGCGGGAAGAACCAGCTGGGCGTCGTGGAAGCGCTGAAGGACGTCCCCCTGCCGGTTGTCTTCGCGGGCGGAGTGAACCCGTGGCATCGAGGTTACGCGAGACGTTTCATGTCTGCCGTCGCGGGGAATTCCCGCATGCGGCACATCGGCCCGGTCCCGGCCGACGAGATGCCGGCGCTGTATGCGCGCGCCAAGGTCCACGTGCTCGCCAGTTGGTTCGAAGCGGTGCCGCTGGTTGATCTGGAAGCCGCCCGGTGCGGTTGCAGCGTCGTCACGACGCGGCGGAGCTACGCGCCCACGTATGCCGCCGATTTCGCGCGGTTTTGCGATCCCGACAGCCCGCTTGACATACGAAAGGCAGTGATCGCAGCGTATGAATCGCCGAGAGATGCGGAGCTGCCCGCCAGAATAATGCACCGCTTTGATTGGGATAGAACGGCTCAGTCTCTGCGTGCCCTGTATGAAGACGTCCTTCAGGAAAGCAACCCACAAGAGTGAAACCCGTTACAGCATGATCTGTGCATGAGAGGAGGCGTCCTGTGTTCCAGTGCCCACTGTGCCAGACGCCCAAGATGGATATCCGGGATACTGGAGCCTACTGCCCGAAATGCGCCGCCTCTTTCGACCGGCTCTCGGGCTACTTGGTTTTCATCACGGGATCGGCCCGCGATGCGTTCTTGTCCCGGCAGCTCATGGAGTGGTATTCGGAGGAACAAGTGCGCATTGGCGCCCGACTCTTCCATGATTATCTTCGGCCAGTGATTGGGCTAAGGGATGGGGAACGAGTTCTGGACGTCGGTTGCGGGGTCGGCTGCAATGTTCAGGCCATGCGCCAGGCCGGCTACGAAGCCTACGGCATAGACCTCCCTAACCATCTTGAAGCGTGGCGGCAAACAAGTGCTCCACCCGACGCCTTCTTCTGCGCGGACGGCTGCGCGTTGCCGTTTTGCGATAATGTCTTCGACACCGTCATGTCCTTTGGCGTTGTTGAGCATATTGGAAGCACCACGGGCGGCGGCGTACTGCGCGAAGATTACTGGGACGCGCGGCGCGCCTACGCGCGGGAACTGGTGCGTGTTTGCAGGCCCGGTGGACGTATACTCGTCGCCTGCCCCAATTTGCGTTTTCCCATAGACATTCAGCACCCTCCCCCCGAGGGAGGCTGGTTGAGAAAGAAGTTGTTCGCGGCTACGAGTATTAACTTGCACTGGCCGATGGGGCGCTATCATCTCTTATCCTTTGGACAGATTAAGCGACTTTTCTGCCACGATGCCGGCGCCTCCGATTGTAGCGCTTTGCCGCTCCGTGGGTATTTCGGTTTCAGCCGGATGCGAAAGGGAGTCCTGGGAATGATGCGCTCCGTTGCCGCAGCCTATGTCAACAACCTGCCGAAGATGTTTCGTCCGACTGCGCTGAACCCCTATGTTTGCGTGATGATTCGGAAATAGTCCTACGGAATGTGTCGAGGGATTTCGACGGTGCATCCAGAACTGCAACATGATGAGCACGATGTCGGCAGCGGAACGACGTCTGTCGTCATCGTCAGCTACAAGACGCGCGATTTGCTGCTCGCGTGCGTGGAGTCGGTGTATGCTTCGGAAGGCGTGCCGGAGCCCCAGATCATCGTGGTAGACAATGCCTCCTCCGACGGCAGCCCCAAGGCTGTGCGCGATGCTTTCCCTCGGTGCGTCGTCATCGAGAACGCCGAAAACATGGGATTCAGCAAGGCGAACAACATCGGCATCGCGCGCGCAACGGGGGACTATGTTCTTCTTCTTAATCCGGACACGGTTCTTCAACCGGACGTTCTTGCCGACATGACCGAGTACATGGAGAAGCATCGGGACGTCGGCATGGCTACGTGCAAGCTTGTGACCGGAGACGGCTCGCTGGACCTGGCCTGCCGCCGAAGCTTCCCGTCGCTTTGGGACGGTTTCTGCCGCGCCGCGGGGCTGAGCGCCCTCTTTCCGCGAAGCCGCCTGTTCGCCCGGTACAATCTGACCTATTTCGACGAGAGCGAGACCCGTGAGGTAGATTGCATCAACGGCGCGTTCATGTTCGTTCGCCGCGAAGCCATGAACGACGTCGGCTTGCTCGACGAGGACTACTTCATCTATTCCGAGGACGTGGATTGGTGCTATCGTTTCTGGAAAAAACGGTGGAAAGTGGTGTATCATCCCACGACGACAACGCTTCACCTGAAAGGACAGAGCGGCAACCCGATCGCCCGCACCATGATTCCGCTGAACTTTCGTTCCATGGAGACGTTTTGTCGAAAGCACTACTTCCCCCGTCTCGGATTGGTGCGCAGGCTCATGCTACTGGCGGGCCTTCGCGCCTGGAAGTGGCTGACGATCGCACGAAACGCACTCAGACGGCGAAAACGGACGCGCCCGTGATGCGCAACGCTCTTTGGAGGACAAGAACATGGCGGAAGTCTCCGAGATTGCCGGTGTTTCGGAAGAAGCGCTGCCGGGGCTGAGCGATGTGTGGCGGTATCGCAACATGGTTCTTCCGGCGGCGGACTTCCTCATCATCGTCGCCAGTTTTCTCGTCGCGTACTATCTGCGCTTCCATCACCAGTTCATGGCCATCAAGTACGTTCCCGTCCAAGCGGTTGTTCCTTACCTGAAGGGCGCCCTGATTCTGGCAACCGTCTGGGTCTTCCTCCTCTCGCAGGAAGGCGGCTACGAGAGCGGTCTCAAGGGAACGGTCTCCCCCGTCGTGCGGATGCGAGGCGTCCTGCTCGCCTGCGTAAAGGCGCTTGCGGTGACGATGGTGGTCTCCTATATGTATCGCCAATTGCTGCTCTCGCGCCAGGTGTACCTGATGACGGGCGTTTTCGCGCTGGCCGGCATGCTTGTTCTGCGGCTGCTCGTTCGGGAAATCGGCCGGGACCTGGCCGCGAGAAACCTGGGAAGCGTCGCCACGCTTGTGGTGGGACTGGATCGCACGACCGAGGAATTCGCGACGCGGCTGAAGGATGCGTCAAGCGGCATTCTACTGCTCGGTTTCGTCTCGGCAGAGCCGGAAAAGGCGGCCGGGACCTTCGCGGATTATCCGGTCGTCGGGAGCCTGGAGGACGTGAGGAAGATATACGACCGCCGGCCTTTCGAGAACCTCGTCCTGTCGGCTTCGGTCTTCGGCGGGCCTTCGGGCGCCGGCGACGCCCGATTCATCGAATTGGTGAACTTCTGCGAAGAGCGTAGCATCGCCCTCTACAGTCTGCCCAACGTCTGTAACGTGGCCGTGGCC
>Ga0180438_10007363_pt1 | contig 14371 bp, 18 predicted proteins | sample SS_ome_12_FD_132455 | JGI IMG/M metagenome (GOLD analysis project Ga0180438, IMG submission 132455) | Hypersaline lake sediment archaeal communities from the Salton Sea, California, USA - SS_3_D_2 metaG | ecosystem: Environmental > Aquatic > Non-marine Saline and Alkaline > Hypersaline >...
TATCTTCCTGTTGACAGCGAAGGATTCGTGAATAGCGAGGAACTGAAAAACGCAATAAAGAAGGAAACTGTTCTGTTTTCGGTTATTCACGGAAACAATGAGATAGGAACAATACAGAACATGGAAGAACTGGGAAAAATCTGCAGGGATTCTGATATTTATTTTCATACTGATGCATGCCAGAGCTATACGAAAACAGAGCTTAATGTCCGCAAGTTCAATCTTGATTTGGTTACATTGAATGCGCACAAGATTCATGGGCCTAAAGGAGTCGGTGCATTGCATGTCAAGGAAGGAACTAAAATTGACCCGTGGCAGCATGGCGGCGGTCAGGAATTCAGGAAAAGGGGAGGAACGGAAAATGTTCCCGGAGTTGTCGGCTTTGCAAAGGCTGCACAATTGAATTCTGATAAGAAGAGCATTATTCATACTTCAAGACTCAGGGATAAGCTGATTGATGGAATACTTGGAATAGAAAATGTACGCTTGAACGGTCCGCGCAGTGAAAAAAGATTGTGCAATAATGCGAACTTTTCTTTCCTTGAGATTGAAGGCGAGGCTCTTGGAGCGCATCTTGAGCAGGAAGGGGTTAAAACATCAACAGGATCCGCATGCTCTTCAAATACTCTTGAGAAAAGCCATGTTCTTCGTGCAATCGGCCTGAATGATGAGCAGATAAACGGCAGCTTGAGGATGTCAGTAAGCAGGTTCAATACAGAAGAGGAAATAGATTATGCAATTGAAAAGGCGGGAGATGCGGCAAAGAAACTGAGAAAGATATCTCCGATTAAGAGGGTGGTTAACAGTGTATTCGGAAAAGGCAATTGACAGGTTCAGGAATCCAAGGTACGGCGGCGAAATGAAAGATGCCGATGCAGTTGGTGAAATAGGGAACGTAGTCTGCGGGGACATAATCAGGGTTTACATCAAAGTGAAGGATGACAGGATTACTGATATAAAATTCCAGACATACGGCTGTGTTGCGGCTATAGCATCTTCTGATATGCTCTGCGAGCTTGTTGTTGGAAAAAAACTGGATGATGTTTACAAGATGACGCATGAAGATATTGTGAAATCCCTTGTTAATCTTCCTCCGGTGAAATACCACTGCTCCATGATGGGCATGGATGCTTTGAAGAAGGCAATAGAGAATTACAGGAAGAAGGAATAGCTTATAAAAATCACGTTTCTAATTCATAATGAGGGGTTCTTATCATGAAAGCGATTGTAATGGCAGCAGGAGACGGCAAAAGGATGTGGCCGCTTACGGAGACACGCCCAAAGGCACTACTTCCTGTTGTCGGAAAACCCATAGTCTATCACCAGATTAATGCGATGAAGAAGGCAGGTATAGATGAATTCATATTCATTGTGCGTGAAAAAAGGGAGATTCTTGAAAAATACCTTAATGAACTGCAGGATGAGCTGAAAGTTAAGATAGAATTCGTTGAGCAGGGACCTGAGAACGGAACTGCTGCGGCACTTCTTTCCGCCAATGGAAAAGTTAATGAGAAATTCCTCCTTGTCGGGGGGGATTTGCTTTTTGATTCTGAAATAATAAAAAAAGTAATATCAGAGCATGAAGGAGAAATCACTGTTGGGCTGAAAGAAGTGGAAAGGCCTGAGAAATACGGGGTTGTTGAGACTGCCGATGGAAAGATTTCTTATATAGAAGAGAAGCCCAGGAATCCGAAAAACAATCTTGTGAATATTTCTGTTTACTGCATGGAGCCAAGTGTTTTTGAGAGATTGAAAAACCTGAAAAAATCCGAAAGGGATGAATACGAATTGACGGATATTCTTTTGGGTGCAAAAGCGGTTGAGGTTGAAGGCTACTGGGAGGATGTAGGATATCCGTGGAATCTTCTTGATGTGAATAAAGAGTTTTTGAAAAAAATGGAATCGGATGTAGGGGAAATAGAAAACTCAAGCATTAACGGAAAAGTCTACATGGAAAAAGGGGCAAAGATAATCGGAAGCCATATCGAAGGTGATGTTTACATAGGAAAAAACACGGTTATAGGTCCAAATGCATACATCAAAGGGCCCAGTTCTATTGGAGACAACTGCAATATAGGCGATTCAGTTACTGTAAAACAAAGCGTTATTTTTGACAATGTAAATGCAAAGCATCTTGCGTATATAGGAGACAGCGTAGTAGGAAACGGAGTCAATTTCGGCTCCGGAACGCAATTGGCAAACTTCAGGTTTGATTCCGGAAACATAAACGTATTGACTGAAAAAGGCTGGGTGAATTCAGGGAGAAAGAAATTAGGTGCAATAATAGGCGACAATGTAAAGTTCGGTGTTTTATCATCAACAATGCCCGGAAAGCTGATAGGTGCAAATTCATGGATTCATTCGGGGGTAATCGTAAACAAGAACGTTCCTTCCAACGTGTATGTCTATATCAAGCAGGAAATCAATTTCAAGAACATAGAGGGATGATTTGTACCTGATTGTGGGAATCGATGCAGGAATAAAAACAGGTTATGTAATTCTGAATCTTGACGGAGAACTTATTGCTGCAGGTGTTGAAAAGGAAGCAAGCCATGAAAGGATTGTGAAAGTAATTTCTGGCTTCGGAACTCCTTCTGTTATTGCAACGGATGTCAAACCAGCGCCGAAATTCATAGAAAAAATAGCTGCAAGATTTTCAACCCCGTTATTCGTCCCGCAGAAAAGCATTTTAGTGGAAGAAAAGAAGAAAATAGGAAAAGGAATTGTCGACCCCCACATAAGGGATGCATATTCTGCTGCGGTAAAAGCGTACAGGCATTATGCAAACAGATTGAGACAAATCGATAAAATGGATGAAGTAAAAGCAAAAAAGGAAAAATTAAAGCATCTTCTAATACGCGGGCATGCATTAGGCAAGCTGAAAGTTTAATGCATCGTTGTCCTTCTGAATGCAAGATATAACAATACTAATGCAACCAATGCAAGGACGACAACGATAATTACAAGCCAGTCGTATGCTTCTCCTTCGGTTCCAGCAGTGGTTGTTGTTCCGCCTCCGAATGGGACGACTATTTCCCCTGTTCCTTCTTCTGTTTCAGGCTCTTCTTCAACCACATCGGCAGGTGTTGTTATGACTTCCTCTTCCTCTTCAACAGGACTGCCGTTATAAATTATCTCCCCTTCAGTTCCGCCGGGGAATTCAACGGGCTCAATATCTCCGCATACGCTTTCTTCGGGGCAGTAATTCGGATGCATAAGCTGCACACATTCTCCTCCCATCTGGGATGGAGGCACGGGCGGGCAGTTGACAATATTTCCTTCAGGCTCATAAAAAGTTACTCCTTTGCTTTCATCGCTCCATACGACTCTTACGGTATTTCCAAGACAGATGTGCACTCCGTCCACTCCGGGCTCCCTGCACATCTCATCGGCCTTATCTTTTGCAAACTGTTCTCCGGCATCCCCGGATTCTATAACTACAGCACTAACCAGTCCTACAAGCATAATTGCCAATAAAAGCATTTTACCTCTCATATAATTCCCCTAATAAAACATGTTGGCTATTATTTATAACCTTTCCTTATGGCTGTATCCACTCTATCTCATAATACTCGTAATCGCTTTTCGGAAGGGATATCTCCTTTATCAGGTAATATGTGACAGAACTCTCCCTGTCGCTTATTGCCATCAGCATTTCAAGGCCGAAATGCCTGCATTCCGCAAGTGCTTTTGCCAGTTCTTCACCGCCTATGTATTCATCTTCGGTAAGGGAATACATCAGGTACTGCGGAGCCCCTGTCCTGGGAGTTTCTATCCCCCCTTTTTTCCTGTGGTAAAGGACAAAGTCGAGCCTTGTGTTTTTCGGATTCACCTTTATCTTAGTTTTCTTTCCGGGAATAGCAAGTATGAATGTTTTCTTTACGCTGTGCGCCACCCTTATTGCCCTGGCCCATTCGGAAATAAGAAGCTTGTTCCTTCTTGAGAACACATGGATTACATGCTTTGAGTGTATCCATTCGTCTTTCTGCACCGGAGAAGCCCCGGGAAAATAAATCCTGAAATGGGTTCCGAACTTGAATCCTGTCTTGATGACATACCCCTTGTCCCTCCAGTCCTCATAGACCGCATACAAATCATCGAAATATTTTATCCTGTCCTGCGCTGTTTCAATGATTTTTTTCAATGTTGGTTTCTTCATCCTGAGGATTCCTTTTTTTGCAAGGAATATTGTCTCATAAATGTCAAGTTTCGATATCTTTCCCCTGTGCGCAGCCTTGTATGTTCCGGACTGCCCAAGCCAGTATCTCTCATACAACTCCTTTCCTGCGGTTTCATCATCGACAATGGTAAGCAAATCATCCTCAAAGAATATGCCGTCAACGGAAAATTTGTCCAGTTCAAGCTTTCCGGGTTTGTATTTCTTGATTGATGTCCTTCCATAAGCTCCTTCAAGCTCATCAGGGTATCTTGCAATCAGTCCCTTGTCCCGCCAGTCCTTGTAGGTAAGATAACGGCCCAGGAATTTTTTTCTTCCAAGATAAAGCGAAGCAACATCATTGAATGTATAGGGGTTTCCGGCTTCATCGTTGCATCTTCCATTCCTGATGTCCATGATGTAGAGAACTTCTTCGGGCGAAAGAAGCCTCCTGTCAAGTTTCTGCACTCCGTAAAATCCGTTCTGCATGGATGTGACGTCTGCAGGCTCTATGGCAAATATTTCCTTTGTTTTTCTGTTTAATTCTAATCTTATCATTGCGCTCACCCGGGAAATTAATCCCGAAATCAATCGCGGTGACTTACGCGAATATTAATATTTAGAAAAAAGGAGTATTAAAACCTAATGTTCCAGCTGTTCTATAATATATTCTTCAACAGCATACACAGGTACATCCTTATTTAGCAGTTCGCGCTCTATATACTTTGTTACCGAACCGATTATTTTTGTAGTGATGATTGCTTCTCCTGGAGTATTTCCTTTCTCTGCATTGATGGTTATATATCCTATGTCGCTTTCGATATTTGTTTCAGAGCCGTATTCCAATTTGATGTATGATTCCCCTCTTATCGGTCCATTCCCGAAATCATGTATGGAAACAAGCTGAACATATGCTGATTTATCATATACTTCTGAAATTTCCATATAATAACTCTTGAGGTTTTTGATCGGAATAGCTGGTTTTAAAGCAAGGCAATTTCCTTCTTTAACGGTTCTTGTATACGAATTTGCACTCTTATAGCTTACAGTAGGTTTTTCTTTATTGCTTTCAACTGGTTTGTTAATTTCCGAACTGCATGCTCCTGTAAGTGCTACAGCAGTAATAATGCTGGCGATCATGGGTGCTTTTCTATAATAAGCCGATTTCAGCGTTTTTCTATTAATTTCTCTTCTAATCTCAGATTCATGCCTTATTCTCACTGTTTCACCTGATAGAATTATGCACCAACATCTATAAAAAGATATCTTTTACCACTATTCTTCTTCAAAAAGCTTTCTCTGTTTTATTGTTTCAAGAGTTTTCCACTTCTGCCTTATGAAAGGTTTAAGCTTTTTTATGGATTCCTTATCTTTAAGCGCAGTCCTGGTTTTCTCATCCCCCGGATATCCGCTGCCGAAATCCACTCCGATCTCCTTTCTTATCTGTGCCACTTTCTGGTCTCTCAATACTTTTGCGCATATGGAAGCAGCGGCAACAATGGGATAGTTCTCATCCGCCTTGTGCTCTGCCTCAAAACGCTTCAATTCGAATTTCTCCATCCTCTTCCTGAACGTCCATGAATACCTGTCGGGCATGTCTATCATTACGTCTGCATTTCCGAGGGATTTCGCCATCGAAGCCATGAACATAGCTTCTATATCATTAAGGCTCATCTCGTCCATGTATTTGTTCAGGTCTACGGCGCTTACCTCGACCCATTTGAACTTGCAGAAATCCTTCAGAGCCTTGTAAGTAAGCTCCCTCATCTCGGGGGAAAGCTGCTTGGAATCCTTGCTGAACTCCTGCAACCTCTTCTCACTGGTTCGGTTACAATAAGCACAGCAGATTACGAGAGGACCGATGACAGCTCCGCGACCGGCTTCATCGATGCCCGCAATTTGGTTTGAAGACATAAAAATAAATTAAGGACTAGTAGCTTAAATTCCTTTTGTCAACGATTACATAATCGCCGACAGCGAGAACAGAGTCGTAAGCAATGTATACCAGACCATCCTCTTTCCTGAGTTTGGCTGCCATCTCATTGTCTGGATTCGGCTCCACGACTACGCTTTCTATTTTCCCAGTCATCTCATTGATGTTCATGTCGATTAATCTTCCAAAATCTTCTCCTTCGTTTGTAATAATCTTTCTTCCGGATAGTTGCCTGGCTATAAGATACTTTACCATCTTGATCACCCTTGACTTGATTAAGATGTAGTTTAAACTTTATAAAGATTTGGGTGGCTTCTCACGTATACCATGCCAAAGCTTCATTTTTGACAGAATAGTAATCGGAGATAATACAAGTGTCCTCGCTACAACGCCGATCGGAAATATAAAACAGCACAGTGCGGGCAGGAAAACAACCACTGAAAATATACAGTCTGCGATAGTTACCAGGATAAGCATTCCTGTGGAGGAACCCAGGTTGTTTTTTACAAGATTAATGCTTTTTTTGAAAGAGCTGATTATGCTTTGTTTTTCAAGGAAATATTCATAGGGAACGAATATTGTGAAAAGGGAAACAAGGAACAGATAGATTATCGCCCCTGTGATTCCTATCAAAACAGATGGTACGGCTATAACACTTAAAGTTTCCGTGCCAATCTGCCCTATATCCCTGTAAAACAATATATCCATGGCGAGATTTCCGATAACCATGAATAAAGGAACTGCTATTCCAAGCAGGGCGGGGATCCTCAAAATAAAGAATACGATGGTTATTACAAACGTTTTTTTCCATTCCGTAAATTTTAATTTTGAACCGTTTTTGTTTCCCGTGAGTCTGTCATATATGTATGGGTACATGGAGTAAAGAGATACCGACCCTATGTAATTTATTACTGTCTTCAAAACCAAAAGCAAAACGGAGATTATAAGCAGAGCACCAGCTGTCAGCCCTGAAATTCCTGTAAAAATACCATTTAAGAAATCAAGGTAATAGGCAATAGCGCCTGCAGCCATTATCCCAAGAAAAGGTTTTATCGTTCCTTTTATGTCCGTTATGTAACTATTTACGGCATTAGCAAAATAGGATAATACCCCTGGCTTGTCTGTCATGTGCTCTTCCTTCGCCCGAAACCATTATAATTGTAATCAGAGATTCGATTTTATGGGGTTTTTTGACTTTTTGAAGGATATGTTCAAGCCGGGGAAGAAGGAGGAAGTATTGAAATGCCCTAACTGCGCCCATGCAATTCTTATCGACATGGACAGGTGCCCCGGATGCAGCCTTCGCATAAGCTCGGTTATAAAGCTGAAATGCCCGAAATGCGGAGCACCGAACAAGGGGAATGCCGAAAAATGCTCGGAATGCGGCGCTTCGCTTGCGGATGCGCATTTTGTCTACAGGTGCCATGTCTGCGGAAATGCAAATGAAAAATTCTTTGCAGTATGCGAAGTTTGCGGAACAAGGATGGTCTGATGGAATTCTGGCGGAAAATACCTGCATTTTTGTGGCCGGGCAAAGAAAATTTCCAGAAAATAAAAGACGAGCCGGTTAAAACCACCCTTATCTACATGATTGCTGGGATTGTATTTTTTGCAGCGGCAAACATCCTGTTCAATCTCGAAGCGTTTTTGGAGTATGCTGCTGAGGATATCCTATACATGATGCTCATAACGATATTCTCATTTTTCATCATGCTTTTTATCACATCCGTTATCTCATTCGGGGTTGCGAAGCTTTTCGGGGTGAAAGAGCCCTACATGGATATGGCAAGGACTGTCATCTATTCATTCACTCCGGCTTACCTGTTCGGCTGGCTTTCTTCGATAGGCTTCATCGGCATTGCATTGTCTTTCGGAAATCTTTTTGCCGGGGTTGCGGGCACGTTCAAGCTCAATGTCTGGAAATCCCTTGTTGTTGCAGCCACCCCGTTGCTGGCTTTCTTCGCGCTTTTCATGCTGTTCGTATATTTTCTTTTCAACAGCGGTGCGGCAACAGTGTAGAATATATAAAGTTATTCCTCCCAGTATAATCGGTGGTTGATGTGTTGGAAATAATCATCATTGGTCTTATTGTGGTTCTTGGAATAGTGGGTCTTATACTGCTTGTCTATGTAGTGGCTACTTACAATGCCCTGATAGTGCTTAGGAACAGGGTGAACAATGCATGGGCGCAGATCGATGTACAGCTGAAAAGAAGGTACGACCTGATCCCCAATCTTATCGAGACTGTGAAGGGATATGTGAAGCATGAGAGGGAGACGCTCACCGAAGTTACGAAATACCGCGCGCAGCTTATGAAAGGGGGAGTTGAAGAAAAGGCAAAGGCGAACAACATGCTTACAAATGCTCTGAAATCCCTTTTTGCAGTTGCTGAGAGCTATCCGAACCTGAAGGCAAATGAAAACTTCAAGATGCTTCAGGAGGAGCTTGCCGGAACGGAAAACAAGATATCGTATATCAGGACAGCCTACAATGATTCGGTATACCAGTTCAATACGAAATGCGATGTTTTCCCAAGCAACATAATCGCAAATATCTTCGGATTCAAGCACAGGGAATTCTTCCAGGTTGCAGCCGAAGAAGAGAGGAAGGCAGTCAAGGTGAAGTTCTGAAATGGCTGAGAAGATTCACATATTCGATGCGATAGGGGCAAACAAAAGAAACTCATTTATCCTTATCTTTCTTGTTTTTTTGATTTTTTTCGCTATGGTATGGATAGTTTCCGATTTGCTTGAATGGGGCACATGCGGTTATTTCCTAGGATTTGTTGCCCTTATGTTTTACGGAGTTACTGCTTATTTTGCAGGAGACAAGATAGTTCTCGGAATGGCAGGAGCCAAAGAGCTTAAGAAAAATGAAAACCCGTTTATCTACAATGTCGTCGAAGGCCTTTCCATTGCCGCCAATATTCCGACTCCCAAAGTTTATATTGTAGACGACCCTGCTCCGAATGCCTTTGCAACAGGAAGGGATCCGCAGCATTCTTCGATAGCGGTTACGCGCGGGCTTCTTGACACTATGAAAAGGGAGGAGCTTGAAGGTGTTCTTGCGCATGAGATCTCGCATATCGCAAACTATGACATCAGGTTCATGACTCTGACCGTTGTCCTTATAGGGGCCATAGGGCTTGTTTCCGGAATAGTCACTAGAACATTTTTATATGGGGGAATGGGCGGAAGGAACAGGGGAAAAGGCGGAGGAGTGCTGATGATAATAGGACTTGTATTCATTATCCTTGCTCCGATAGTAGCTACTTTCGTTCGTTTTGCGATTTCCAGGCAGAGGGAATATCTTGCCGATGCGAATGCTGCAAAACTTACAAGATATCCTCCGGGCCTTGCATCCGCTCTGGAAAAAATAGAAAAATATCCTGAAGCGATGAAGAAGGCGACCGATGTGACCGCGCCTTTGTATATTTCAAATCCTTTCAAGAAGGCTGAAGGATTGTTTGCAACACACCCGCCCATAAAGGACAGGGTGAAAAGGCTTAGAAGCATGTGATGCTATGGATGTGGGTTTTTCTTCAGGTGACAAGCTTTTCCAGGAAATAGAGCATGAGATTGAGGCAGGCAAGATAGTTGTTGCCGAAATAGCCCCTGCAGTGCGCGTTACCCTTGGCGAGCTTTTCGGCTTTCCTGAGGGTGCGAACGTTCTGGGAAAAACCGCCACCCTGCTTAAGAACCTCGGATTCCAGCATGTTGTCGATACTCCGCTCGGCGCCGATATCGCAACTTATTACGAAGCGGAAGACATCAAGAAACTGCTCGACAGCGGGAATGTGAAGAAATTCCCGATATTCAATTCATGCTGCATCGGCTGGAGGCTTTATGCTTCAAGGCAGCATCCTGAACTGCTCGGCAATATAACGATAATAGCGTCCCCGCAGATGACAACCGGGGCGGTTTCGAAATATTATCTTGCTCATAAACTGAAGAGAGACCCGGGCGATATAATCGTTGTGGGGATAATGCCCTGTTCGCTGAAAAAATATGAAACTCTTGAAGTAATGAGAAACGGGCACAAGTATATCGATTATGTTCTTACAACCGTTGAGCTTGCGGACTGGGCGAAGAAAAAAGGATTTGATTTGAAAAAAATGAAGGATTCGCCTCTTTCTTCGCTTATGCCCTCAAGTTCGAAAGACGGCGTTATCTTCGGGGTTTCAGGCGGAATGACCGAAGCCGTGATAACGACTCTTGCAAGGCTTTACGGAAAGAAGATAGAGGTTCTTGAATTCAGGGGAGACCAGGAAATAAGAAAAAAGAAAATCAAGATAGGAAAGCATACGGTCAACATCGCAATGGTTTACGGCCTGCACAATATGGAAAAATTATACAAGGAAATGAAGGAAGGGGAAAGATACCATCTTGTTGAAATAATGATGTGCCCGCTGGGATGTGTCGGAGGCCCGGGCCAGCCCGTTGCAGAAAGGAAAACGATAATGGCAAGGGGAAATGCGCTTAGAACAGTTGCGGATGAGATAAAAGAGAGAACACCGCTTGACAATCCTACTGTGAAGAAAATGATTGATGAATATTTGGGAAAATTAAAAAGAGAAGAACTGGAAGAGCTGATTTATTTCAACAGGTGAATATAGGCTGCTCTAATTCCGAATGCGGCTATTCCTCCTGCTATTGCCGTTCCCAACTGTATTATTCCCATTGCCGTAAGGAATATTGCCGGAATTACATCAAGATTAACGAAGATGAATGCGGCTCCGAACAATAAAGCTGATTTTGCAACCGCTGAAATTCCTAATGCAGGCCAGTAGTTCATGTTCTGTGCTATATGAAGTTTCTTGAATAGATAAACAAAGGCAAGATTTCCCATCCAGATTACCGGCATCATGTAGGCTATGAACATTGTGAAAGGACCGAAAAGAACCCCGCTTAGTATTGCTGCTGCTGAGGGCAGGATGACTACCGGGAGGATTTTCCATCCCTTGAAATGCAGTGCTGCCATTATGAGCAGTGCATTGACCAGTGTTCCCGTGAGCAATTGGGGATGAGGGAAGAGCAATGGAATGACGAATACTGCAATCGAATAAATTATCAGCTCGATATTTTCGTATTTTTCCCTGAATTCGTATGATGTCTGGTTTATTGCTGCGAATGCTTCTTTCATGCTTCTATCTACCGAAGGCAAGTTTTTTAATATATTTGTTATTAAATATGTTGGTATGAGGTTTAGTAAGAAGGCTCAAAAACCGCTTTGCATAGCTGCAGCCACGCTAGCCGCGGTGCTGGCCTTCAACAAGCCTCTTATTGAAAAAGTATTTGCACAGGACAAGCAGGATTCCGCACAGGTCCAGCTTTCTTCGAAAGAAAGAAGGTCGCTGATTAAAAATTTTGAAAAAGCGGTCAAGAACGGGAATGTTGAGAAAGCGGAAGAGCTTTTGAACCATCCTGAAGGGGTGATAACCGAAAAGGAAATCACCGCTGCATTGTTCATCGCATCAAAAAGAGGAAATCTTGAAATGGTCAAATTCCTTGTGGATGTGGGAGCGGATGTGAATGCCTTTGACATGAACAGCTTCAAGACCCGCGAGACAGGCTGGACCGCATTGGTATATGCGGCTGTTAACGACCACATGGAAGTCGTAAGATATTTTGTTGAAGAGCTTGAGATGGATGTTGACCAGAGGGACGGCCTCGGCTGCACTGCTTTGATGAACACATCGCATTTCAGGAAAACCGATTATGAGAAAAATTATGAGATGATAGAATACCTCATATTACAGGGTGCCGATGTAAATGCGGCATCAGACAACGGGAGTACTGCTTTTCTGGGGACTGCGGTCAGCGGCCGTATAGATGTTGCAAGGATGCTTCTGCAGAATGGTGCAAAGCCAGATGCAAGAACAACCGATTACGGAGATACTGCAATCTACCGCACTGTTGAAAGGGACCAATATGATTTTCTTGAATTCCTGCTTTCTTTGGGGGTCAATATCGATGTCCAGGATGATTTCGGCGTTACTCCTCTTATGAAAGCTGCAGGAAACGGCTCGATAAATTCAGTGAAGATGCTGGTTGCGAAAGGAGCCGGTGTCAATCTCCAGGATGATGAGGGAAGGACTGCTCTTATCTATGCCGTGAGGATGGTTGACCCTAAGGTAAAGGAATTAAGCGAAGAAGAACTGGAGGAGATGAGAGTATCAGAACGAAACCATCACGAACTCAAGAAAAAATACCGCAAGGAGAGCATTGAAATAATAAGAATCCTGATTTCAAGCGATTATATAAATATCAATCTTGAGGATGATTCAGGCAAGACTGCCCTGGACCATGCACGCGACAAGGAAGTGAAGAAATTGCTGAAAAAATACGGGGCAGATTAAAATGGGAGAAATGTTGAACTTGGAAGGATTGAAAAAAGCAGCATTCAATCATCCGGATAAAGATGTACGGCGTGAAGCAGGCCGTAAACTTGTCCAGTATTATATCAGGATAACACATAACATTCTTAAGCACGACAACGAGCGTATCGAGGCCGGCTTCGGGCTTGTTGCCTATCTTGAGCATTGCCAGAAAGCCTCCCAGCTCAGGGCAATAGCCGAAGACAAGAGGCCCTACGACTTTGGCGGTTTCCATGAAAGAGTCAAAATAAAGGCATGGCAGAGCTCAAAGGCTGCAATTTTATGCTGTGTTACAGGACTGGATTTGAAGACGGTAAAGAAAAAGCACAGGGATTTCATATCAAGAACATCGGACCGTCCTGGAAGGCTTTATATTGTCAAAACGGGTTAATTTCTTAAATTAATGGCTTCAATATCAATCCATGCTAGTTATTGGGTTGACGGGAGAGAACTGCGCAGGCAAAACCACGGCAGTCGATTATCTTACGAAAAAAAGCTTCTATCCGTTTTCACTTTCGGATGTGATAAGGGAGGAGCTCCAGGCTGAAGGAAAAGCAGTTACAAGGGAAAATCTAATCAACAAGGGAAACGAACTCCGCGAGAATTTCGGTCCTGCCATACTTGCCGTAAGAATAAAGGAGAAGATGACCAAGGACAAGAACTACATCATTGATTCGATAAGGAATCCGGCGGAAGTCGAGGAACTGAAACGGCTTGACGGATTTTACCTGATTTATATTACAGCAGACCCGCAGACAAGGTTTGAAAGGCTTAAGAAAAGGGGCCGTGAGGAAGACCCGAAAACATTCGAAGCATTCCAGGAAATAGAAAAGCTTGAAATGGAAAATGCTGAAAAGACAAAGCAGAATCTGAGCAAAACATTCGAGATGGCCAATGCGACACTTGTCAATGACGGCGACCTGGAAAGATTCCATGAAGCATTAAGCAGGACGCTCTCGAAAGTTTCAAAGGAATTCACGATTGAAAGGCCAACGTGGGATACTTATTTCATGAATATAGCAAAGGAAGTTGCGACAAGAAGCAACTGCGTGAAAAGAAAGGTTGCTGCCGTTATTGTGAGGGACAAGCAGATTATTTCAACAGGATACAACGGGACTCCGAGAGGCACGACCAACTGCAATGAAGGCGGATGCCCGCGCTGCAATAATTTTTCAGAATCCGGAAAAGGCCTTGAAGACTGCTTCTGCTCGCATGGAGAGGAGAATGCGATAGTCCAGGCTGCCTATAACGGAGTAAGAACAAAAGGCTCATCAATCTACACCACTTTTTCCCCCTGTTTGTTATGCACAAAGATGATAATCAATGCCGGAATCCAGGAAGTGATATACAATGAGAATTATTCCATTGATGCCAATTCAATGCAGCTGCTTAAGGAGGCAGGGGTAAAAATAAGGCGGTGCAATATCGATTAGAATATCATGGTGCTTCTCATATGTCTAATAAAAAAACTAAAAAGAAAAGAAAAAATAAAAACGATATAAAATCTATCCGGGGTAAAACCAATAAAATTATGACTGCTGAAGATACAAAATCCGATGCCAAATTAAAACAAAAACCAGTGTTTTCAAATAATAAATGTTGTCTTAAGATTTTTATAGCCTGTTTGGTAATACTTTTGAGTGTGTTTTTGGCATTTTTATATCTAACCTTGTTAGGCTATATAGATCCGATAAGGCCAACTGGAGATCAATTCTTTTGGTCTAATAGTAAATACTATAATTGTAATTCTAGTGTTTGCAACATCTCACAACAATATTCTAATCTGTCTATTGAATTTTATTCAAAAACAAATAACATTTTAGATAATCGATTTCTAATCGTGGGCCAAGCACTCTATGGTCAAGGAAATATAACTTATTTTGCCGATCTACCTACTAATATAGAA
>Ga0180438_10007365_pt1 | contig 14369 bp, 12 predicted proteins | sample SS_ome_12_FD_132455 | JGI IMG/M metagenome (GOLD analysis project Ga0180438, IMG submission 132455) | Hypersaline lake sediment archaeal communities from the Salton Sea, California, USA - SS_3_D_2 metaG | ecosystem: Environmental > Aquatic > Non-marine Saline and Alkaline > Hypersaline >...
ATCCCTGGCTGCATCCGAAACACAGGGCTGCCGCGGCTGGGATATGCGACAGGAACTGCCTGCGGCTCGAACGAAATGCTGTTGATTTTTTCATGCTGATTATCTCCTTCTATGCGATTAAGATATTTTCCCCGGACATCCTTCATTTCGTTACAGCAAATAATATGCCATTATCTTTCCCCAGGTATTCTGGCTGTGTTCGAGGTTCGATATGTCTAAAATGTGTCCAATCGCGAACGAAACATAATCCCTGTTGACACCTCTGACTTTCGCTGATAAGCTGTTCACCCAAGGGCTTGAAACGCAATTCATAGCGAGGATCGATCGATTATGCAGAATGTCCTGATAACAGGTGCTAACGGATTTATCGGATCGAATCTATGCCGTTATTTTTTGGAAAAGGATTATAATGTCTATGGCTTGGTAAGAAAGACTTCCGACCTTCATTTCCTTGAAGGGCAAAAGGTGAATTTGATTTACGGCGATCTCAATGAGGTGGAAAAGATCCCTTGGCCCAAGAACCTGGATATCATAATCCATTGCGCGTCCGTCGTGTCCGATGTGGCCGATGAAGAATGTTGTGAATCCAATATTTATAACAGCACGATCGATTTGGCCCAACATCTCAAAAACAACCAGATCGGACTAAAAAAATTCGTGTTCATGTCATCAGCCCTTGTCTTGGGATATCAAAAACTGAACATTTCCGAGGTAAATCCAGGAATGTCTCTGTGCCATATTCCCTATGTGAGGAGCAAGAAAAAGACAGAGGAAAAACTGCTCAGCATGCACAACGGCAACAAATTTCCCGTTGTCATCCTGAGACCGGCAGACGTGTTCGGTCCGAATGACAGGATAACCTGCGCTCATCTTCTGAAAGGAATAGAGGACGGCGTTCCGGTCGTCGTTGGCGGCGGAAAATGGATCTTTCCTTTTTGCTATGTGGATAACTTGTGCCAGGCCACTTACCTGGCATGTCGTTCAGATAAATGCGAGGGGCGGGCCTACACGGTCACCAATGGAAATGACGTGACCTGGAAAGAATTTTTATCTTTTTTGCAAAAAAAGATGAACAAAAAACAACGGATATATATACCTGCTTTTTTTCCCTATGTTGTGGCCTTTTTCATGAGGATGATCCACTGGTTTGTCCCGTCCTACGATCCGCCCTTAACGGATTACAGGATCAAAAGAATCACATCGCACACAAATTACGATATCTCGAAAACTATCGAAGAATTGAATTATGTCCCTGAAAATGACATAAACAAGCAGTTCTCCAGAATCGTGGATTGGTACCTTTCTGAAAAAAAAGCTGGCCATATTAAATGAGTCTGGGTGTTTTCAAGGATCTGTCGCCGAATTCGATTCTGTTTTTGGTTTATGCTATCGATTTTGCCCTGATCTCTTCCTATTTCCATCACAAGAACCTTTTAAAAAGGCAAGGAGATGATTTCGAGGTTTATATCCGATATTTCATTTATTTTTTTATTTTTCTTTTTGCCATCCCCGTCGTGTTCATCCTTTTATCATTCTCCCATCCTCTAGAGGCTCTCGAAACTCTGGGACTTCGGTTCGGTGATTTGAAACTTGGCGCTTTGACTGTCCTGGTCGGGATCCCTGTTTCTGCTGTTCTTATATACGTCTCGACAAGGAATCCTGCGCTCAAGGAACAGTATCCTTTTTCGAAAAAGGCCTGTCAAAGTCCGCGGAAATTTTTCTTCTATGAAGTGTCCTATCTGATCTTTTACTATACCGCATGGGAGTTCACATTCAGGGGAGTTTTCCTGTTCATGCTGATCGAACTGATGCGGGATCATCCGTCGGGGGTCATCGCCGCCATTTTGATCCAGTCCATCATAGCGACCGTGTATCATCTGGGGCATCCCCATATCGAGGTCATAGGTGCGCTTCTCGGGAGTATCATTTTCGGAGTGATCGCCTATGCGACCGGTTCGATTCTTTATACCATTTTTCTTCATGCGTTCATCGGCATTCTGAACGACACATTCATTTATTACAGATATCACAGAAATATATGAGAGGCTGGGAATCTATCCATGAAAATTCTGGTTACCGGTGCTACGGGATTTGTCGGGAATGTCTTGTTGAAAGAACTTCCGGAATCCTTCCCGGAGGCGCACGTCTCCGCATTCGTCCTTCCGGGTGATCCATTCAAACGATCCCTTTCCCGGTTCAAAGGGCTGCGTGTTTTCGAAGGAGATATTACCGATGCCAAGGATGTTTTAGGGGCTGTCCAGGGGCATACTCATGTGATTCATCTTGCAGGTCTTATCTCCTATAGAAAGAAAGACAAAAAAAAATTGATGGAGGTCAACGCGGAAGGCGTCAAAAATATCGTAAATGCCTGCGTTGTGCACCGGATAGCCAGGCTCGTTCATATCTCTTCTGTCGGGGCCTGCGGATTTTACAAAGACGGAAGGTTCGCCGATGAAGAGACTCCCTTCAATTGGCCTGCGGATTTCCATTATATGATTTCCAAGCATGAGGGCCAGAAGATCGGGGAAAGGGCCTGTGAGGAATCGGGCCTCTCGACCGTGATCCTGCTTCCCGCTTCCATAATGGGGCCGGGGGATCCGAATATCGGGACTCCCCATAACCAGCTGTATGACAGGATTTATAAAAAGGGACTCTTTGGCTGCTTTTCCGGCGGCTTGGCTGTTGTCGATGTGCGGGATTTGGTGGAGATAGTTATAAAAGCCATAGAATCTCAGGTCCGCTGTCAAAAATATCTGGTTGTCGGTGCAAATGTTAAATATGCCGAGGTCGTGAACGCCATTTCGAAGTACGCAAAAAAAAAGATTTATCCGTTTCCCGTGCCATCCTTTCTTTTGAGCGCTGCGGGAGGTTTCCTGGAATTCATGGAAGCGATAACCAAACGCAAACCCCTGTTAACAAAATCCTACGGTAAGCTGAGCGGGTGGACCGTTTATTATTCGAACACAAAAAGCAAAAGAGAATTCGACCATGAATACAGGCCGTTCGATGTGACTGTCAGGGATAGCTGTAGATACTTCGAGGAAAATTTCCTGGAGTGAATCGAAGTATCATGCGGATCGCTGGCCGGAAATGGGGTCTTCCCCCCGAATCTTGATAAGTTTCATCGCCAGGACGAAACTGAAAGCTCCCCAGATATATCCGGCGATGGGATCCACGGCATGATGAAGGGTCATGTAGACGGTCGAAAATCCTATGCCGACCGCGAACGGAAGGATGAAATATCCCAGCTTCCTGTCATAACGAAGGGCCGACAGGGCCCAAACCAGGGCACCGGCCACATGCGATGAGGGGAATGCGCCGCACCCGATGCCTCCCTTGGCCTGTATGATCCTGTTGAGTTCCACGAAAAAGAAACCCGTGTGTTCTTTGACATGGAGCTCGGCCAGAAAAGGAACCGGTTTTGCGCCTAAAGCCGGAAGAAAATAGAACAGGATAAAATTGGTCAGATACGTGAAGGTAGCGAAGGAATAGATGGCGAATGAAACGTCTTTTTTCTTCCGGATAAAAAAAACAAAGGGGGCCAAAACAAAAAAAGTATAGTAGGCGGCATAGATAAAGTTCATCAATTCATCGAGCCACGGGTTGTACAGGTTCTGGAGCCACACCGTCGGATGGACTCCAAAAATGAGTTTATCCCAGCAAATGAGCGTATCGGTAAACCAAAAAGATCCATAGAACATCTGCTGGAGGACGGCCAATTCCTCCCATGCATACAGGAGTATCAATACCGGATAAAAGGTCCGCAGGATCGACAGGAGTATTTTTTCGGGATTTTTTTCGCCCAGGCGGACGATTTCCAAAATTCCGATGACAAAACCCGCATGAATGAGCACATGAAGAGGCCAATTGTCGACATTTTGGCGAAAAAAGACCACAAGCACACCGATCAATCCCATGTAGACCGAGCAGTTGATATCCATCAATCGGAATCGGACTCCGGAATATCTCGATTTCCATGCTTTTTTCGGCAATGCCATCTTGGATGTCATGATGATAACCGAGTATTTTAGCAGATATAATCCGGGATTATAAGCTTCGGGACCGCCATTCTTTTACGGCCAATCGGACGTCCTTATCTTTGACCGTCTGTCTTCCGGCGTGTTCGGCGAGCCACTTGCTTCGATCGGCGATTTCTCTTGCGATTTCTTCGACAGCGCGTGCCAGTTCCCGGCAGGCGCCCCGGCTTGCCCTGGCTCCCGTGTCCCGGATTATCCTTTTTATGGCGAGTTTCGATATTTCACCCATTCCCCCTCCGAATTTCGTGACGGAATACCTGATTACCTAATTCCTTGAGAGCAAAAAATAGGTGATTGAGTATCCTGTCACCAAATTGAAAGTCGATATCGGGGATTTTAGCAGAATACAAACACAAAATGAATCCGGATTTTAAAAATGGAGCTTTTTTGGCTCTTTATTCGCATCGCAGGCTGTTCACAGGATTGGTCAGAGATGCCTTTATAGCCTGAAAACTCACGGTTAAAAAAGCGATCAGAAAGGTGATCAACCCTGACAGAGCGAACATCCACAAGCCTACAGTAGTGCGATTGGCAAAGTTCTCCAACCAAAGCTTTGCGGCAATGTAGGCGGCCGGCCAGGACACCATGTTCGCCACCAATACCCATTTGGCGAATTCCCGGGTCAAAAGCAACAGAATGCTCGGAATAGAGGCTCCCAGTACTTTTCGTATACCGATTTCTTTTGCTCTTCGCTCCATGGTGAAAACGGCCAGTCCCAGCAATCCCATACAGGAGAGGAAAATGGCAAGCAAAGAAATGCTCTTGGCGATTTTTTCCATTCGCTGCTCAGCCTGATACAGCGTGTTCAGCCTTTCATCCAAGAATTCGTATTCCAGTGTATAATCGGGGACGATCTTCTTTATTCCTGTCTCGATGGTTTTGATCGTTCCGGCGATATTTTCGGACCGAATTTTTATCGATAATGTGTTCAGGGATAATCCCAACTTCAATACCAAAGGTTCTATGGGATCGTGGAGGGATCTGAAATGGTAGTCATTGATGACGCCGATGATTCTACCGTCGAGATCCCAGAAGTGAAATTTTTTCCCTACGGGGGAATCCATATTCATCGCCCTTATCGCCGCTTGATTGACGATCATCCCATCTTTCGGGTCGGAGGGGTATTCTTCGGAGAAAAATCTTCCCTCTGTCATTTTTAGCCCGAACGTATCCAAATAATCGTAATCCACCCCTACGACATGAAGCCAGGGAATACTCTCGTTCGCATCCTGTCCTTCCCAGCTTATGACATTGCTGGTGGCCGTCGACTGGGTAGTATCGAGGGTTGTATTTGTCCGTGTCATACCCAAGACATCGGGATGGCTTAAAAGTTCATTCCTGATAGCGTTATAATTTTGTGTTACGGCGCCCGACATGCTAAGGCAGAGAATGTTTTCTTTGTTATACCCCAAATCTTTGTTTCGAAAGAATCGGACCTGTTTGTAGATGACCATGGTTCCGATAATAAGGAATATGGATATGGAAAACTGGGTCACGACCAGAATCCTTCTGAACCGGGCTCCATCTTTTCGAGAGGAGAGAACACCCTTCAGGACGTTAACGGGCTTGTATGAAGAAAGCACAGCCGCCGGGTAGATTCCGGAAAGGGTTCCCATGATAAGGGCTATCCCGACTAGCATCGAGAGTGTCAGAAACGAGTAGTGCAGTTCGATCACGCGGCCAGTCAGGCGGTTGAAGCTGGGAAGGAAAAGATGTGCCAGCACGACCGCCGCTGATGTCGCCACGATGGAGAGAGCCATAGACTCGCTCATAAACTGGCGGATAAGCTGTGAGCGCTTCGCCCCGATGGTCTGCCTGACCCCCACCTCTCTGGCTCTTCCTCCGGAGCGGGCTGTGGACAGGTTCATATAGTTAATCGCGGCAATGATCAGGATGAAAACAGCCATGACCAGAAAAATCCGGATGTACAAAATCAGCCCTCCTCCACCGAGCGCATACGAGTGGATATGAGCCAAAGGCTGAAGCCGGATCGTTGTGGACGTTTCTGGCATGTAGTCTTTGAGTATGTTCTTTATTTTTCCTTCCACCGCAACTTGGGAAGCATTCTTCTGAAACTGGATGTAGGTCAGAAAGTTGAATCCGCTCCATTCTTCCAGTTCTACACCCAGTTCTTTCGTGAAGGCCAGCGGGATAAGACAGTCGATATCCAGGTGAGAATTTTTCGGGAGGTCTTCCACGATACCGGATATCTGGAATAATCTCCCGCTTCCCAGCAGAATGGATTTCCCTAAAGGATCTTCTTCCTCGAAGTGTTTTTTAGCCACATGCTCGGTCAGGATAATGGAATGGGGATCGGAAAGGGCTGTCTTAGGATCACCGCCGATAAACTTAAAAGTAAAGATATCGCAAAGGGAGGGATCGACAAGCCAGACTCTTTCCTTAAATTTCTTCTGTTTTGTCCCAACGACGATGGGCCATCTAAGAGCCCGCGCGGAATCGACGATTTCCGGATATCTGTCTTTGAGAATGACAGCCAGGGGAGCCTGATTGGTAGTCGTGTAATTGATATCTCCTTCCGAGCTGCGGAATTCCGATATCACCCTGTAAATTTCATCGGCATTCTCATGAAAACGGTCGTAGCTCAACTCATAGCGGACCCAGGATAGGATTAAAAAGCAGCATGCGATGCCTACCGCAAGCCCCGTAATGTTGATGATGGAAAAAGCTTTGTTCCTCTGGATTATTCTAACGGTGAGTTTTATATGGTTTTTCAGCACGGCCATTCTCCAGTAAAAGTAATCGACGAAAGATAAAGGAAGGGATTTCAAAAGCTGCCACCAATACCAGAGCCGGGCGAAGAGGACATTTTTTTGCTTGACCAGATCCTGGTAAACCTCGGAAAGATCGCCTAGAGTCGAAAAGTCACCTCTATCTGGAAAAATGCGTCTCAATATCCATTCTGCCAAACGTGGAGGCTTGAGGTATTCTTTGTCTTGCACGGTCAACCTTTTATAGGAAAGTTCTTGATGTCTGCCCAAACAGATTTCTGCACATTCCTGGCGTCCTCCAGCGCTTTTATTCCTTGGGAAGAAAGCCTGTAAATCCTTTTGCTTCTGCCTCCCCGCTTCGGCAGCGGGTCCGTGAGATGGGACTTGAGCATTCCTTTTTTTTCGAGCCGGTTCAGCATGACAAAAAGCGCGCCGAAACCCCATGTTTTTCCCGTGGTTTGCTTGATCTGTTCCCGGATCGGCACGGCATAGGCCTCATCTTCTAAGCGCCAGACAGCCAGCATGATGAACTCTTCGGATCTCGATATGTAATTCATTTTCTCTTCTCCAAAAAATTACCTAAATTGTAGGTTAAATAAGAGAATTAGTCAAGAATATTTTAATTGCATTATGATGCCTGTCATGATAAGGAAATCCAGAGGAGGTTGCGATGATCAAAAGGACTCGATTTTTATCCATGATTGCTCTCGGAATTCTACTGTTCGGCTCGTCTCTTATTGCGGCCCAATTCGCTAAAGAAGAATATGCGGCCCGCCGTGAGCGGCTGATGGAAAAGATTCCTGACGGAATTGCTGTCGTTCTGGGAGCGAAACCTCGAGTGGACTATAACGAATATTATCAGAACAACGATTTCACGTATTTCACAGGCGTCGAGGTCCCCGATGCTATCCTGATCATGGACGGTATCCGCAAGGAGAGCACCCTTTTCTATACCATTTCGGAAAGAGAGGCCCGGAATGTAGGGATCGACCTGGAATATGTAAGAAATCCCAGAGAAGCCACGGGCGTCGAACATTTTTTGCCCCGGGAACAATTTTCCCCCTACCTGAATCGTATGGCGGATGGCTCTTGCATCGTTTACACCTCGTTCAAGCCTGAAGAGCTTATGCGGGAATGCAGCCGGGAAAAGCTCCGCACACTCCAGAGCAATATGGTCTTCGACGACTGGGATGGCCGGCAAACCCGGGAGCTCCGGTTCGTCGAGCTTTTGAAAGAACGCTTTCCCCAGGTCGAGGTCCGTGATTGTTCGCAGATGATCTGGGGCCTGCGCGTGATAAAATCTCCGGCCGAGATCGTTGTTTTGCGCAAAGCAGCGAAAATTGCAGTCCAAGCCCACAAAGCAATGATCAAAGCCACACGACCGGGAATGTATGAGTATGAGCTGGCGGCCCTATACGAATACATGGTCAAGAAGGAGGGAGCCCAAGATCTGGCTTATTATGCCATCATCTGCTCGGGAGAAAATCATCCCTATCTTCATTATTACAAACATAACCGGCTGCTCCAGGACGGGGACTTCCTCGTCATCGATGTCGGGCCGGATTACGCTTACTACGATATCGATATCACGGTGTCCTATCCTGTGAACGGGAAGTTCAACCTGCGGCAGAAAGAGGTGTACGAGGCGTGCAATGCCGTGCATGAGGCCTGCCTGAAGGTCTACCGGCCCGGGTTGACGCTGGAGCAGTGCCGCCAGGAGGTGCGGGAGATTTTGGAGAAACAGGGGTTTGACCTCACGAAGGATTACTTTCAGCGCATGCGGGGCGGTTTCGGTCACTATGTCGGGATGGCGGTGCACGATGTCGGAGGAGGACCGGATGTGCTCGAACCGGGCATGGTGTTTGCCAACGAGCCCTTGTGCGTGTTCCCGGACGAAAATCTGGGTGTCCGGGTGGAAGACACCATTCTGATCACCGAGGATGGATGCGAGAATCTGACAGCCGGTATCCCCCGCACTGTCGCCGAGATCGAAGCCCATATGAAATAATTTCGTGACGGGATACCTATCCCCCTAATTCGATGGATTGCATTTTCTTTTAGAAAGCAAAGGAGTCTGAGGATGAAAAAAACCGTTTATCTTATATCTGTTCTTTGGTCGATATTTTGCATGGTGTCCTGTAATCGACCGGCAGAACCTGATAGGCTCGCGGTTTCAAGAGATTATTGGCAGCCCATCCTCTTCGAGCCGGAAGATATCGCAATCGACGGCGACCTGGGAAGCTTCACAGCGTCTTGGGCTAAGGAAGAAATCGAAAACGACCTTCTGGTCCTCACGTTGACATTGAAATCCTCCCGACCCGCCGTGCCTCCGCCTTTTTCTGTCAATTGGAATTTTCCCTCTGTCGACATTCATGCTTTCTGGAACACCAATGTGGATGTGGATAAGCATAGCTATTACAAAAACAGGGTGAGCTCCAAAGCGGCGAGCCAGGCGCCTGTTTTGGTCTTCCTCAATAACAAGGATCAAAATCGATTCACGGTCGCCTGCTCGGATGCGCTAAACCAGATTGATCTAAATTCCTATATCCGGGAGGAGGATGTCAGGTTTTATTGCTCTGTCCATCTCTTCAGGGAGAAAACACCTGCCATGTCCGAATATACCCTGCGGCTTCGGATCGATAGACGGCAGGTCCCCTTTTATGTGGCCTTGAGAGAGGTCTCTGCCTGGTGGGCTGACCAAGAAAATTATTTGCCCGCTCCTGTTCCTGATTCAGCCCGGATGCCGATGTATTCCACCTGGTACAGTTTTCATCAGAATATCACCGCCGATGACGTCGTCAGCGAATGCCGCCTGGCAACGGAAATGGGCTTCGAAGCCGTGATCGTCGATGATGGATGGCAGACTCTCGACAGCCAGCGCGGATACGCCTACACAGGAGATTGGAAGCCGGAAAGGATCCCGGATATGAGAACCTTTGTGGATCGCATCCACCGGTTGGGCATGAAATTCCTGCTCTGGTATTCCCTCCCCTTTATCGGAGAAAAAGCTGAAAATTATGAACGCTTCAAAGGGAAATATTTGCGTTACTGGGAAGGCCAGGGTGCCTATATCCTGGATCCCCGCTATCCGGATGTCAGGGAATATATCATCGGAACCTACGAAAAAGCTCTGAAAGAGTGGGACCTGGACGGATTCAAACTGGATTTTATCGGATTCTTCACAGCGGTCGAAGACACGGTCATGACCAGAGAACAGGGCCGGGATTATGCATCGGTCAATGACGCAGTCGACAGGTTGATGACGGATATCATGAGCCGGCTCAGGGCCGCTGATCCCGATATCATGATCGAGTTCCGGCAGCGGTATATCGGACCCTTGATGCGAAAATACGGAAATATGTTCCGTGCTGTAGACTGCCCAAATATGGCGGCGATAAACCGGGCCCGGACCACAGACATCCGGCTCCTGTGCGGAAACACGGCCGCCCACTCCGATATGTTCATGTGGCACCAGGATGAACCCGTGGAGGTGGCTGCGCTCCAGATCTTGAACATTTTGTTCAGTGTCCCCCAATTATCGGTCCGGCTGGACAGGATACCGGAGGATCATATCCAGATGGTCAAATTTTGGACCGATTACTGGAAGAAAAACCGCAGCGTGCTTCTGGACGGGAGCTTCATGCCTGTGAATCCCGGGGCGGTTTACCCGCTCATCAGAGCAGAGACGGACGAAAAGGTGATCGTCGCGATTTACAATGATATGTTCGTTAACCTGGATTCCAAGGATCAAAAGAACTGGGACATCGTGAATGCGAAGCCTGGTGAAACGGTTGTTTTGGACATCGGGCAGTCCTTGGGAGATGTCAGGTTCGCTGTTTTCGACTGCAAAGGAAATCTCATTTCAGACGGGGCTACTCGGCTGAATAAAGGTGTGCATAAGTTCGCCGTCCCGCCCAGCGGACTCCTGGCCATCAGCAAATAAGGCTGTTAAAAGCTGATATTTTGCAAAGGCACCCAGCCGAATTCTCCTGCAGAGTTTTTCGCCCAGGCCCACCCGTTCACGATTTTATAAACGGATATTTGTTCATCCAGATCCACGTCGAGTTCATTGCCTGAATAATCACAGAGAATGGTCCCCACTTGTCCTGAAATATTCAGATACTGTTCCGGAATCCAGCCTTCCCTCCCGTCTTGACTGCTGCACCACCGCCAATTTTGCCACCGGGAGTTCTCCGTGAATATTTTTCCGGTGGTTACTTTATCTCCTGCTTTCAGAGCGATCGGCTTCGGATAGGATGACCGGTGTTTTTTTATCACGCTGCAAATTCTCGGTTCCATTTTGCACCTCGATCTTCAAATATGAATTTCCGCGATTCATTGAGTTTTTCATTCCTTGTTGAAAAAGCAAAAAATATGCCAACATGATCTGGTAAGAATCCGGGGTCCAAATTCCTTCTTTTGTGTTCACACTTGAACGATCGATGTCCTCATCTGAACAGCAAGAGATTTCCCTAAAATCGGCTTCAGAGAGATTTTGCCTGGGTTTTTGGGCCCACTCCCATCGTCGCCACTCTCCAAGGAAGGATCGAGAGCTTATTTCGGAGAAAGCAAATTCTGGAAGGCTTCGACACGAACCCAGTAAATATCTCCTCTTCGGGTGAAGAAAAAATATTTTCCGTCCGGGGACACGATCGGGCAGAAGTCGTAGCCGCTTGTGTTGAAGGCTTTTCCTAAGTTTTTGGCCTCTTTCCAGGTGCCGTCTTTTTTGCGGGTGCTGATATACAAGTCTCCTGTACCGAATCCTTCTGGCCTGTCTACTGAAGTAAACAAGAGATAACTTTCATCGGGGGAGATAAAGGGATCGTGTTCCAGGTATTTTGTGTTTACCGCATGCCCCAGGTTTTCCGGCATCGCATAATGCCCGTCAACGAACCTCGATCTGTAGAGATCGAAAGAGCCCAGGCCCCCAGCTCTATTCGAGGCAAAGTAGATGGTCCTGTCTTTTGTGAGCGAAACATAATATTCATCCCCATCGGAATTCACCGGAGGGCCGATGTTTATGGGATCGGACCAATCCGCACCCCTCTTTTCCACATACCAGATGTCCCAATCCTTCGAGGCGGCTCTGTCTTTTTTGGGCCTTGTGGATATGAAATAGAGCCTGTTTCCATCATGGGAAAAGAAAGGATCGCAGTCATTTCGAGAACTTACGAACGGGACCGGTTGAGGAGGAGTCCATCTATCTTCCAGGTATATCATGAACTTCATGGTTTCACGTCCACCAGGCTCATTCACGGAAAAGTAGAATTCTTTGCCACCCGGGGAGAATGCCGCGTTGAATTCTCCCAATTCCGTCGAGACGATCCCCGGAGCAAAAACTTCGGGAGTCATCCCCGGTGGTTTCTGGCCGAGATAGGGGCCTCGAAGGGCAGGGAAATCATCCTGCCGGGCAGATCCGATAATTGCAAAAATAATGGAGAGTAAAATTGCGGCACTAATCATCTTTAGTTTCATGGATTCCCTCCGTATATTTTCGATTCAGAAATGGGTCGGATTCACTTCTTGTCTTGAAGCCGCTTCAACATCTCGACCAAAACATCGTACTCGCTGCTGTATTTTGCGCTGATCGGAAAGGTGAAGGGCATAATGCTCCATTCGTCTGTGTGAGCATCCCAATTATAATATATTTCATCAAAAAAAATCCTTGCCGCTTCCGGGCCTTCCTCATGAAGCACCATTTCCACCGCTTTCACCCGGTCTGAAAATATGGCCTCGAGAGCCGGGTCTTTGCCCGAGAAAAAATTCGAAGAAGAAAAAGGTGCCGGGAAATGGGGAGGAATCGCATGGTTTTTACCGGCAGGCCATGCGATGTTGAAATACTCCGACGACACAAAAAGGACTGCGCCGCTGTTCGGCAGGGTCCCGCGGTTAACCATGTCGCTGAACATATTTTGAGAGGCCCCGGATGGCTCTCCGACGATCAAAGCGCGCGTGTGAAGCATCATCTCCGCGACGAGCAGGACAGCCGCGCTGAATGACCTGCGCCCCGTTAAAATATAGAGATGCCCGAGGCGATTGATGTAATCCCGTTTGATGATCTCGTTCATGAAGGGCAGGACCATCAATCCGTTGCCCCCGCTGTTGAAACGCAAATCCAGAATGAATTTATCGATGCTTTCTATATTCTTATCCAAGTAGTCGAACATCCTTTTGTAAAACTGCTCGAACCTTTCGTCCTCCTGATGAACGACCAGATTGAACTGCATGTATATGGCCGTGTTCCCTATGTCGTGCTCGAACCAGTAATTGTGGTCACCGTCGAGGTGTTTTATATATAGAGGGAGTTCCTTTCCTGTGCCGGTAAGTGCCGATACGAATGGAATGCCTTCAGGACCAATATCCATTCCACGAAGCATGTCGTTGGCCCCGGGTGGTGTGACGGAGGATAAAACGATCATCTCACGCTTGCCGTTTTTGGTCTCGACCAGGAGGGGCAACGTATCGGCGCTTTCGGTGATGCCTAATCCGCGTGCAAGTTTACAGGTGACAACGAGCAGCGGCGACTGGTTTTTTCTCGAGAAATCATTATCGGCAAATGCCAGTGTGCCGGCCCTGCGGAAAGACTCTTCGGCTGAAAACTCACCTATCCTTATGACTTTTGCGCCGAGATATTCAGCAAATTGTTTTGCGATACCGGTGATGAATATGCCGTCTGAAAATTCATACATCCTGATAGGGAAAATATCGCTGTAGCCCGGCAGGGCGTTCGTAACGAGAGAAGTATGCCCATCATAGATGGATGCCACAACATGACGTATTGCCGTAACGCATTCTTCTTCTGTATGACTGTGCATTATTTTTTGTACTGCTTTTTCTACCGTCAGATCGAAATTATCTTTGCTAATACGGTAGTATATATCCGGATGCTTATCGATCAGTGTATTCTTTACGTGATAGAGATCTTGGATCCACTGGGCTTTTGTGAACTGGCGGTTCTTCTCTGCCTGCCGGCAGCCGGATACACACATCATAGACATTAGGATTCCGATGATCGCTGCTCTCGTCTTCAATTTTTATCCCCCTTTCAAGGCCGGCCGCGGCCGGTTTTCATTCGTACCGCAGGGAATCCGCAGGATTAGCCAGGGCCGCTTTTATGGACTGGAAGCAAACGGTCAGGATGGCGATTGCAAGCGCCAGGAATCCCGAGAAGAGAAAGGTCACAAGACCGATCTTTGTGCGGAAGGCGAAATTTTTGAGCCACTCATTCATGGCATAGTAAGCCAATGGCCAGGCTATGGCATTGGCCAGGAAAACCAGCACGACAAGTTCTTTGGACAACAGCCTGACTACACTCCCTGTCGATGCGCCCAGCACTTTGCGGATCCCGATTTCTTTGGTCTTCGATTGGGCTGCAAAGGAGATCAGTCCGAACAATCCGAAACAAGAAATGGCGATCGCCAGAAATGTGAATGTCCTGAGGATCGTTTCCAGGCGCTGTTCCGTCCGGTACCTTGCATCAATGGTGTCGTCCAAAAATTGAAATTCAAAGGGATACTCTGGAACGGCCCTGTCCCATATCTCACCTATCGAAGCGATGGTTTTGGAGATATTTTCCGATCTGACCCGAAAAAACACATAAACC
>Ga0180438_10007368_pt1 | contig 14366 bp, 14 predicted proteins | sample SS_ome_12_FD_132455 | JGI IMG/M metagenome (GOLD analysis project Ga0180438, IMG submission 132455) | Hypersaline lake sediment archaeal communities from the Salton Sea, California, USA - SS_3_D_2 metaG | ecosystem: Environmental > Aquatic > Non-marine Saline and Alkaline > Hypersaline >...
CGCGACATCGAACTCGCGTTCCGCGTCAGCGGACCGACCCTTAACCCGCACGGCGAACTCGAGGAACTCCCCCCGCCCAGCGTCACCCTGGTTAGCGGCGCTCTCGAGGTTACAAGCGAAGCATTAAAAGTCATTGATACCCCTAGAAAAATCCTGCTCGGTTTGCTTAGAATTGGAGGCGGATTGGTGGGTGCGACCAAGCCACCCTAGAATTCGGGAACTTCGCCGGACCCTGGCCAGCCAAAAGGCAACGGGGAAAGAAAGAAGCCAACAAGACCAAGAGGCCGAAGGCCACACGCTGCGGGAGGCGTCCGAGAACCAATGGAAATTCGAATCAGCAAAAGCGCCAAGACGTGTTCGGAATGCCGGCGCCCCTTTGTCCACAACGAAGAAGTGAATTCGCTGGTGCGCATTCAGGACCGGACCCTGGTCCGTGAAGACTACTGCCGCAATTGCTGGCGCGAGGGCCGCACGACCGACGCCTTCTCGGCTTGGGCGCCCCGGTTCTATGACCCGCGAGTTGCAGAAAAGGAACCCCCCGAGGTATTCTCCCCCTTGCGCCGTCTGTTCTACGAGGCAGCCGACGCCAGCGACCGACGCGATATTGCGAAGGCGTACTTGGCGGCGCAACTGCTTCGCCGCCAAAAGGTTTTCCGCCTGATCAAGGATACAGACGACCTGGACGGAGAAGAACGCGTATCCCTGTTCTCCGATCGCATCAGCGACAGACTGATCGAGGTGCGCGACCCCAACTTGACCGACGAGGAGCTTGAGGAGGGACGGCAGAGACTCATGGAACGACTCGGCCAATTGGAGGCCCCTGAGGGCCAGCCAGAAGCCGAATAGAGCGCCGACCATGCCCAACACCGGAAAACCGAAGTCCTTCTTGAATAAGGACAAGTATACGGCTCAACTTACATCGGGGCAGCTCATTCTGGCCATCTGCGGCCTTCTTTTGATTGTACTAATGTGTTTTCTGGGGGGTATGCTAGTCGAGAGGTACAGTACTTCTGCCAGAATGCGCCAAGTCGGAATCAACCGGGATACGGTTCAGCCGCCCTCAAGCGCCGGCGCTCAAACGCACACCGAAAGAAGGCAAGTCACGCCGAGAACCGGGCCACCAACGGCCACGGCCTCGAGAGGCCAGCCGCGTATAAGGGAGTTCCCCGCGCCTTCCCCTGCGGCGCGGCCGGACAAGAAGCCCGGTGCGCCGGCCCCGGAAGCGCCCGTAACGACCCCGCCTCAACCCACGGAACCTTCCGCCGAGCCGCCGCCTCAAGAAAGCGTCTCCCCTGCCCCGCGAATGGACACGCCCGCGGTCCCTGCCCGAACGACTTCTGCGCCGCCCCAGGAGCCAACCGCAAGAGACCGGCAAGCCCAGACACCCAAACGACCGGATGCTCCCGCCCCAGACCAGAAAAGGTGGACGGTGCAAGTCGCTGCCTTCAGCGCCTCGAACAAAGCGATGGCGGAGAAGTATAAGGCCGTGCTCGAATCGAAAACGGACCTGAACCCCACGCTTGTATATTCAGAGGACGGGAAGTATATTCAAGTTACGATTGGGGAATACCCAGACAGAGCAGCCGCCTTGCTGGCGAGGGATAAACTAGTTGCAATGAGCGACGAGGTAGGGCGCAAAACCGGCTTCAAGGACTGCTTCAAAGACTGCTTCGTACCCTCCTCGCCAGTTGATTGAGCCGACATGAGAGGAATCGCTATGAGGGTAGCAATCGTTGGCCCTGGGGCGTTGGGGTGTCTGTTCGCGGCAAGATTGGCAAGAAGCGGCACGCAAACCACGCTGGTCGATTACCGCGCGGACCGCGCGGCAAGGTTAAGCGAAGTTGGCATCACCGTCGAGGGCGCCGACGAAACCTATTCGGCGACCCTCCCGGTCGTTACAACCCCCCCGCAACGGCAAGACCTTGCAATCATTCTCACAAAAGCGTACGCAACCGCCGAACTCAGACTGCCCTCGAATACGCCCATTCTCACCTTGCAGAACGGGCTGGGAAACGTTGAGACACTCTGCGCGCTCGTTGGGAGCGCCGCCGTACTCGCAGGGACCACCGCCGAGGCCGCCACCCGGCTCGGGGAGGGCCACGTGAGACACGTCGCCGGCGGCCACACAATATTGGGCGCCTGGACATCGTGCAATCCCCAGCCGGCATTGGACGCGCTCACCGCCGCCGGCTTCGAGGTCGAACTAACCGACGCGCCAGGCCAAGCCATCTGGCAAAAGGCCGCCGTCAACGCAGGCATAAACCCAATCACCGCCTTGCTCAACGTGCCCAACGGCGAGCTCCTTCGGATTGCGGAAGCGCGTCAACTCATGCGCGACCTCGTCGTCGAGGCCGTGAAAGTCGCCACGACCGAGGGCTATCGATTCGACCGAAGTCTCGTCGAACAGGCGGAAGAAGTGTGCACTACCACCGCAGACAACATCTCCTCAATGCTTCAAGACGTCCGCGCCGGCAAGCGGACCGAAATCGACGCCATCAGTGGAATGATCATTCAACGGGCACAGGTCTCCGCCCTCCACACGCCAAGGACGCGCGTGGTATGGCAACTGGTAAAAGGCCTGGAACGACGGGCGAAACAAGAGTGAAGCGGTCGTGAAAAACAGCGGCGCGCCTCGGGAACATCCCGCACCGTACTCGTTCAAGCAGAAGCTCATCCTCCGTTGCCTGCCGCCGATCATTGTGGCCGCCTACAAGGCCCTGGCGGCCACATGCAGCAAGGAAAGGCCCCGGGGATCCGCTATCTCAACGGATCTCCTTCAAGAAAACGCTTGTGCCATAATCGCGTTGTGGCACGAGGTCTTGGGTCTGGCTGCGTTCTGCTTCAGAAACAGGGGCTACTGCACGTTGACCAGCAAAAGCTACGACGGCGAACTCGCCGCTCGGGCCGTACGCTGTTTCGGCATCGAGGCCGTGCGAGGTTCCTCGTCCCGCGCCGGCCTTCAGGCGCTGCATGAACTCGAGAGGGTTCTCGAACACGGTGGCGTCGTCGGCCTCACGGTGGACGGCCCGAAAGGTCCCCGGCGCAAGGCAAAACCCGGCGTGGCAATGCTCTCAGCGCGTTCGGGCGTCCCCATTATCCCCGTCGCGTTCACGGCACGCCCCGGGTGGCGCCTTGGCACCTGGGACAAGCTGGTGGTTCCGAAACCTTTTGGACGCATTGTTCAAGCTTGCGGCCAGCTCATCCCGCCCCCCGAGAGCGGCTCAAGGGAGGCCATCGAGGAGACCCGTCTGCGCGTCGAAAAGGCGCTAGACGCCCTCCACCAGGAACTCGAGTAACCCGGAATCGAGCTTTCAGCCGTCAACTTCAGCTTCTTGGCGACCTGGTGTCGGACAATTGTCCATGAGGCAGCATGAAGGCTTTCCGGCAACTGCCGGCATGGCGGAGAGCCAATAGTGGAAAGCTGACGGCTGACACCTAACCGCTTGCCTTCGCCTCACGGCGCCGAAGTTGCCCGCACGCCGCATCGATGTCTCTGCCGCGTTCATGTCGCAGTGTCGCCCGAAGCCCCCGGCGGACGAGTTCGTTCCGAAACGCGCGACATTCTGCCACAGGCGGCGGTGCGAAATCGGCGCCCCGCACGGTATTGTAAGGAATCAAGTTCACTGACGTTCGGAGGCCACTGAGCAACTGGGCCAGTTCCTTCGCGTCGCGTCGGGAATCGTTGACGCCATCGATCAATACCCACTCGAAAGTAACGTTGCGTCTTGTTTTCTTTACATAGTTGTGGACGGCGGCCATTAATGCGTCAAGTGGATATTTACGGTTTAACGGAACCAGCCTCGATCGCAATGCGTCGTTCGCAGCGTGGAGGGAAATGGTCAACCTGACCTGCCATTTCTCATCGGAAAATAGGGCGATTCCTGGCACATCGCCCACCGTCGAGATTGTGAGCTTTCGGGCGCCGATTTCGAGGCCTTCTTTGGCCATGAGCAACCGGACGCTGCGGACCACAGCGTCGTAGTTGAGGAAAGGTTCCCCCATTCCCATGTAAACAATATTTGGCGTCCTCCCCCCGAGGTCCTCGTCGGCCAACATCCGCAATGCCTGCTCGACAATCTCTCCGGGCGCCAAGTTACGCACGAAACCGGATTGGCCTGTCGCGCAGAATACGCATTTCAGTGGGCATCCCACCTGCGTGGATAGGCAAAGACTGGTTCGGCCTCGGTTTCTCAAGACAACCGACTCTATCGTTTCACCGTCCGCCAACCGAAACAGGACCTTCTTCGTGCCTGTTCGCGGCGAGCAATAGGTCTCAAGCGGAACGAGATAGTGGTCGGGGCATGTTTCTGCCAGTCGTTTTCGCAGACCCGTCGGGAGGTCGGACATGTCATCGTAGTCGAATACCCGCTTTCGATGAAGCCATCTGAAAACCTGCCTTCCTTGATAAGGCTCGATGCACAATCCCGCAGCGATTTCGGCAGGCGTAAGATCAGTCAGATGAAGCGTCGTCTTCGGGCGGCTCGAGTTCAAACAAGGCATCCTCCATTTCCAGGTTCACGCGGATGTTGCGGATTCTGCTGACGGTTAGCGTGGCGCCCTCGTCAGGAAACTCGACCTGCACACGGCGCGGAAATAGCACGCCATCCACGTCGGCGTAGTCATTCATGGTCACGGTTAACGTGGGGCGCCCCTGCTTGTCAAGCAGATCATTCCGTGCGATCACCCACGGCGGACCTTGGACCTCGATCCGTTGACGCGGACGTCGCCGGGGCCCTATGTCGAGCGTAACCGGCTCGACGCCGGTCAGCCGCACGTCGCCAAGCGACAACGAGTCCCAAGATCCCGGGGAAAACATCTCCTGCACGATTTCCGGCGACATGCCCGGGGCAACGTCGTCCAGCGGCATGCCTTCCGGGTAGTAGTGCCGCTTTTCCCCTTTACTTCGAGGCAGTTCGATCAGGCATGCCTTGTCTCTGCATATCAGCACAAACGCTTTCACGTTAAACTTGGCGTCACGTCCGACTACGCGGAAGTCCGCCGGACGTCGGAAGTCAACCGTACCATCCCAACGTTTCCTCAGTTCGGGGGAGAAGAAAACGAACGTCCCTGAGAAATGAAAGCTCTTGATTGCCCCGTAGTTGGTTGCCAGGCCTTCCACCACTTCGTCAACCGAAATCCTGAGAGCGGGCAAGGCGTCGCGTGCCAAACCCTCGTCGCGCCGCGCACAGCCAAGACCGACCAAACAGAAGACACAAAACCCCAAGAAAGCCCGCGACAACACTGGGGCAATTCTTGGTGCGCCCGGCGCACCGTTGAATGACTCGTTGCGCGGAGGCGGCCTTGATTCCGGATTCTTCATTTGGTACACTTCCTCACTCGTCACACTGAATGATAGCGCCGCCCGTAAGCCGACGAACGATCAGGAGTAATCGACCATGGCCAAAGTGTGTTATTATAGCGGAAAACGTCCCAGGGTCGGGAAACGAGTGGTGCGCCGCGGCAAGCCGAAACGAGAAGGCGGCATCGGCACAAACATCACCGGCATTTCCAAACGTCGCTGGAAGCCCAACCTACAGAAAATCCGCATCATCGATGAGAACGGCACGGTAAAACGTGTCCGCGTCTGTGCGCGTTACATAAAGGCGAACAAAGTCACCAAAGCGCCGCGCACGCCCCAGAACACCTAAACCACACGATCGGCCGACCGCGGGCTCGCATTATTGCGCCTGCGGCTTGCCTGTGTCGCCGTCGACCACGGTCACAATCATGTTGCGGGCGACAACGCTGTGCGCGTCCAGCGTGAAATCTGAATACTGGCCCGAAACGACCCATTCCTTGAACTCGCGCATGGACCCCGCGTATGCCACCCGGAACCGGCCCAGGGCCGCACCACATACCAACTCCTCGACCTCCTCGACCGCGTCATTCGCTCGTATCCGTGCGGCTATCTCGCTGAACCGCGCCCGGCCGCCCGGGCGCTCGATCGTCACCACTACGTCATTCGAGGGCTCCGCCCCGGCCACGGCAAGCACAATGGCGTCGATTATTCGCTGTCGAAGTTTCTCGCAGGCGTCCTGAGCCGCCAGGGCAATGCCCGCGCCTACATCGGCGCTCTGCACCTCTACTCGTTCACGGTACTCGTCGATAAGCTTGTCGTCGCTGCTGCGGATTACGCGGATACGAACATTCGCTTCGTTCGCGAAAAAAACACCTCCCGGCACGCGCGCCCGAGGACCTTTCTCGATCACCCCCAAAACCGCCGCGTCGGCAAGGTTGGCGCGGGCAAACCGGCCGCAAAGGGCGAGGTCGCCGCCTATCGCCAGTGCCTCGAGTTCTGCTTCGGCGTAAAGTGTCCGAACGGCCTCCGGCGGAACCACGTCCATACCCGCATCCCGGAGAAATGCAACGAGAAGCGTTTCGCCTGGCCCGGCCTTTTCCATGGAGACCAGGCCGGCGCCTTGCACCACCTCGCCAACCAACGCCACGACGCACGGCGGGCCAGTTAATTGCAGCGCTCCCAGCAGAAGTCTTGCGGCGTCTGCGCGCACAGTTCGGTAGCAGACATAGGCGTCGATCTCAACTTGGATCCCGCCATCTCCAGAAACCTCGTGCCCGACTTCGCGAAAGGAGCGGACATAGAACGGCGCGCGATCAATGATGGGTTGCACCGGCCGAAGATCGCCCGACGAAACCAACGAATCGAGAACCTGAACGACGGCGGCCACCTTGGCCTGCTCACATGCCGCCGCCCTCGCCCCCGGGCCTTCGTTCAAGGCCACACCCTTTGCACGGACGCGCAACAGTTCGTCATCCGCGCCGCCCGCGGACAGGGCAAACGCCGCCAACGGACACGCGAGAAGCAACTTGAGCATGCAACGGCTCCGGACAAACTTGGCCTGGAAAAAGCGCTTAGGTCTCATGCGCAGTTTCTTGTGACGTTCGGCACCACGGCAGCCCTTTGCGGCCCGCGAGCGATTGGTCGTCCTGACGCCCCACTTGCGCTGCCGCGTCCGCGCGGCGTCTAGTCCCGGCCCCGGGCGATCAGGATCATCCGTAGCAGTTGCGTGAGGGCCATAGTCGCGGCGGCAACGTAGGTCCATGCGGCCGCACGCAATACCTTCTGCGCACCCTTGAGCTCGTCAACGGTCAGATACCCGCCGCGTTCCAGGGCGGCGACGGCGCGTTTGCTGGCATTAAACTCGACCGGAAGGGTCAACACCGTGAAAAACACCGCGAAAAAAAACAGCAGAATGGCCGCCCTAATCAGGAGCACGGACCACGCCGAAGGGATAAGCACGCCGATCAGAAACAACGGAAAGGCTAGCTTCGAGCCAATGCCGCACACCGGATAGACGAGGTTCCGCAGCGTCAACGGCGAGTACAGGTGCGCGTGCTGAATCGCGTGCCCCGCCTCGTGGGCTGCAATGCCCAAGGCCGCTATGCTCCGGCCATGATACACCGCCTCGCTGAGCCGCAACGTCCGCGAACGCGGGTCGTAGTGATCGTTTAGTTTGCCCCGAATGCATTCGATCCCGCATGCCGGGGCCGGATACGTCTCCGGGTTCGAGACGACGCCGACCGAAGCGTCCTGCAACACGTAACCGGCAACCTGCGCGCCCGTCAAGCCGGATCGCACGCCTACCTGCGAGTACTTCGCATACGCGGCCCGCACCTTAGATTGCGCCCAAATCGCCAAAATGAAGGCCGGCACGATCAGAATAAATGTCGGGTCCCAGAGGAAAAACACTACAACTCACTCCTCTTCTCGGCCGGACTCCTCATGGCGCACTCGCCGTTAAATATGGCGCCTTCCTGGAGAACAAGGCGCTTCGTGCGGATATTTCCCGTCACCCGCGCCGTCGGCAGAAGGCAAAGCGCGCCGGATGTGGTCACATTGCCAAACACCTTGCCGGCAAGCGTGACGCGCTTGCCGGCGAGCGCGTCCGCGTTCAGCCGCCCCGTCTGGCCCAACTCGAGGACCTGCGAGCACTGCACGTTGCCCTCCACGAGTCCCTCGACTTTGCAGAAAGCGGCGCGAACGTTGCCGGACACCAAGGCCGTCGGACCTAAATGGAGTCGGCCGTCCACCGTGACGTCCCCATCCACTCGACCCGATATCTCCGTCTCTGAGCCACTCGTCATTGAACCACTGATGATGACGCCTTCCGGGACGATCATTCTTTTGGTGGACACGCTTTTGGCCCTGCGAATCGCCAAATCGTCCGCGCTCACGCGCGGATCGTCCTCTTCATGCACGGAACGGTCTCCCCCGCGGCTGCTCTGCAACACATCTTGAAACGCCGCGTTAAACCGGCGGAAAACCGACCCGCCTTTCGACGCCTTCTCGAGTTCGTCAAATGTATCGCCAGTCCCCTTGTCAAGTTCGTCGAAATTCAGCTTGAGCGGCTTCTTGACGGGCGGGTCGTCCTTATGGGTTTCTTGCTGCGTCAAAGCTATACGTATCCCAGTCGGTTTGCGATATCTGCGATGCATCCCGAGACCCTCACTCTCGGTCGGCTGACGATAAACGGTATTCCGGAGTTTACCGAATCCGACACACATTTATCAAAATACAGGAAGCCAAGATTGAGTGTCTCGATCATTAGGTGCTGCCGCGCAAATTTGGCGAGTATGTTCGCGGCGATCTGCGCCTCGTACGCATTATGCGCCCTATTTACAAGGATTTTCGGCTTGATGGCCCCGGCCAGTGCGACCAGTTCCCGGCACACGCGCTGGCGCGTCACCTCGTCAAAAACGTCCGAGTCGCGCACGCACTCAACAAACTCGCTGAGCGTCTCATTGTCCTTCAATAACAGGCCCAGTTCAGGAGACTGGTAAAACCGCTCGATCCGGCGAAACAACGCCGCCCGGAGAAACTTGAACGCATTGTCAATGCTGGTCTTCTCCGGGGTAATCATGAGAACGCCGTTCGTATCCGTCATCAAGAAAAGGTCCAGCGTATTCAGGTGCGCCCCGGCGTCCAAATCAACAATGATCAGATCCGCGTCCAATCTGCGGAGTTCCCGAATGAAGGCCGCCTTCTGCTGGTACCTTGGATTCGCGACGTCCAGAAGACCCGTCGTTCCCGGAAGAAACGATAGATTATCATATTGCGTCTCGCAGAGCAGAGGCTGAAGATCTTTGGCCCCCCTCTGATGGAAAAAATCGTCGAGATGCCGTTCCGCGCGCGTCCCCAGCACCGTCTCGATATTCGAGCAACTCAGGTCGGCGTCCACCAGAATAACTTGCCACCCTTTCCGCGCGATCTCGACCGCAACGTTCACGGCAAAGCACGTCTTGCCCACCCCGCCCTTGCCGCCCCCAATCACGAGTATTTCAGGCGACGACACCGCCTGGCCGGCTATCGAGTGTTCCTCGATCAGTCGCAACGCTTGCTCCTCTGGAGGAGCCGGACCCTTCGTGCACGCCATCGGACGCCAACCCGTGGACAGATCGCCGCGCGCTTCATGCGCACGAGACTATTCGGGCCGCAGACTCCCAGGGGGCTGTCCTTCCCCACTTTGAGACAACGCGAACGGGGACCTAGTTCCGCCAAAGTGCTAATTCTAAGCACCGCGCCCCAATAGTATTGCTTGGATAATGCACCGCTGGTCCAGCATCCCGAATAGAAAAATTAACACAAATGCCCCGAAAAAGTCAACTGATACCTAATGAAAATTTGCTCGATTAGCATATTGTAAATATAAAACTTATATATCATATTTTACGATATATTCCTTACATTGTCAAATGATATCCCGGTGTTAGGACCCTTTCACTGTCGCCTGAGTCGTCCCCCACTGCCCGGTGACGGTCAATGGGGCTCCTGAGAAGTGCGCAATCGGGCCGGTCGGCCCCTTAGAAAGCACCGACAATAATCGCTTATCCAGGTAATACTATTGACATTTGTCGTGCATTTAACTAGAATATGTTTCCGGAAGACCTTATTCCAGAAGACGTTGAGTTGTTTCGTGAGGGCCGTCTGACCAGAGACGAGGCGCGTGATTTGAGAGCGGATAGGAGAGAAACATGAACCTGAGGATCTCACTGGCATTAGGAGTTTTTGCGAACGCTTCTGACCGCTACTGCGCAGAAGGTTACCGTGAAACGCCGCGTCTGCAGGAACAACTGGCCAATACGGCAAAGTTGAAAGGCATCAAGGCGGTCGAAATAGCGCAGACTGATATAACACAAGAGCTTACCGTCAAAGAACTTAAGCGGATACTTCGGGAGCACGGGCTTGTTTGCTCAGGAGTGGCGACCAACTTGGCTCATGACCGTCGATTCGCCTTGTCCGCATTTGGACATCAGCATCAAAAGACCCGCAACTTGGCGATAGACGAAGGGCGCAAGGCCGCAGACATGGCGCGTCAACTTGGCGCAAGCGAGATTACCATTCGCCTCTATACGGACGGGTTCGACTATCCGTTTCATCTCGATTATACGAATCACTGGAATACGGTCATTTCCTCGATCAAGACCATCGCGAAGTACGCATCGCCCGATGTAAATGTTGCCATAGCCTACAAACCGCGCGAGCCGCGCAAACACTTGACGGTCGCCTCCGTGGGCAAGGCCCTCTCACTATGCCAGGAAATCGCTATGAAGAACGTCGGCGTGGCGATGAATTTCTCTCACGCGCTCATGGCCGGCGAGAATCCGGCCGAGTCTATAGCCTTTCTTTCGCGCGCAAACAAGCTGTTTCAGATCTACTTCAGCGACTGCTACCGGATGTGGGACGACATGCTTGTGCCGGGCGCGGTTCATATGTGGGAACTGATGGAGGCCCTCTTCTATCTGAAGGCGGTCAAGTACAAAGGCTATATTACCATAGACATGCTTCCTCAGCGCATAGATCCGGGGCAAGCGTGTCAAATTGCGGTCGGCAACCTTTCCATATTCTGGAAGAAACTCGAAAAACTTGACACGAGCGAACTCCGAAAGGCGCAGAAGACATTGGATGCGGTCGAGTCCCAGAAGCTTGTTCGGCGGGTAATGCTCCAAGGGTAGAACCGTTCAGGTCTTGGAACGGTCTCTTCGCCGGCTGCGCCGCCGCTTCGGGCGGGCCGACGGCTGCATTCTGAGGCAACTCCATACGACTGACAGGAAATACACACGGACTTAAGGCCTCGCCGTTACATCGTCTCGAGCGGCTGGGCAACCGGCGGGTGCGGCCCGAGACGGTCATTACGTCCGAGTTGGCGCGCGCCCTGAGCGGGATCTCGCTCGAGGTCCAACGCCAAGTTGGTCTGCTGATCGATCGACGCGGCCATGTGCGTTACGTGCTTGTCGGGGATGCCCGTTCGGTCTTCATTCCGGACTTATCGGCCCATCGCCGGGGCCGGGATCGGTTGTGCGGGCTACGCCTTGTGCACACGCATCTAGACCACGAGCCGCTCAGCGACGACGACCTGACCGACCTTGCCCTTCTGCGCCTCGACCTGGTAGCGGCTATCGACGTGCTCGAGACCGGCCTCGCCGGCAAGATGCATGTGGCGCACCTGTTGCCGAACAACGACGCCGACGAGCCGTGGGCGTTCCTTTCCCCTGTCGAGCCGCACGCGCTCCGCCAAGACTTCCCGGCGATGATCGCGGCGCTCGAGGAAGAATTCGCGCGTGCCCGCCGGCCGCGCGCGGCGGACGACAACCGAGACCGGGCGATACTGATTCACGTGTCCGAGGAGCGGCCGGCTCGAGCGGAAGATTCGTTGGGCGAACTGGGCGAGCTGGCACGGAGCGCTGGGATAGAGGTCCTTTGCAGGACTATCCAACGCCGGCCCATTGACCCGAAGTATGTCATGGGCAAAGGTAGACTTAAGCAGACGGTCATCAAGGCGATGCAAGTCGGTGCCGAGGCGCTGGTCTTCGACCTGAACTTAACGCCAGCGCAACTGAACAACCTGGCCGCATACACGGACCTGAAGGTGCTGGACCGCACGCAAGTGATTCTCGATATCTTTGCCCAACGGGCGCAGACCCGCGAGGGAAAACTCCAGGTCGAACTGGCCCAGCTCCGGTATTTGCTGCCGCGTCTGGGTACGAAACAGACGCTTTCGGCCTTCTCGCGGCTCACCGGCGGCATCGGCGGGCGCGGCCCCGGCGAAACGAAACTCGAGATCGACCGTCGGCGCGCACAAGACCGCATCGCCCGGCTCGAACGCGAGATCACCAAGCTTGGCGACCGGCGTAAGCTGCGAAGAGGGGTGCGAACGCGGAAAGGATTGCCCGTCGTGTCTGTGGTCGGCTACACGAATGCTGGCAAGTCGACGCTGCTGAATAATCTCACGAGAAGCGACGTAACTGCTGAGAATATTCTGTTTGCGACCCTGAACCCGGTATCCCGCCGACTCCGATTCCCGCGCGAGCGTGAGGTTATCATTACTGACACGGTCGGTTTGATTCGCGCATTGCCCAAAGAACTAAAAGCGGCGTTCCGAACGACATTCGAGGAACTGGATGAAGCGGACCTTTTTCTTCTGGTCCTTGATGCATCAGACAAGGAGGTCGAGGAACACCTCCAAACGGTACAATCCCTGCTCTCCGAGTTGGCTTTTGGCCATAAACCCTCGTTAGTTGTCCTTAACAAGATGGATCTGTGCGACCACGCCACGCTTGCGGGACTGGCAAAACGATACCACGGCATTCCCGTCTGTGCGCTTGACTCGGGGACCTTCGCACCGTTGCTCGAGGCCATGGAAACCCGCCTCTGGGCGGAGGAAACTGCAACCGCCCGCGAGGTGTGAAAAAAGGGAAAGCCCCGGAATGCTCGCCGGCCAGCGCTCGGCTTCTTCTCTTGCTCTTGGCCGGAGGCTGTCTTGTACGGATTTTGACTATGTAGCCGCAGCCGCGAGCCTATGGTCTTCGGAACCACCCTCTTCTGTAACACATTGCAGCAAGAGTACATGCGGCAATAAGAGCGAGGCAACTTAGTATTAGGACTACCGGCAGCCGGTTTCCGGAGTTTTGATTTGGAGTTCCGGTAGCATTAGGCCCTGTCGGAGAGCCGGAGCGCGAACTTGAAGCTTGTGTTGATGCTTTTCTTTCCGCAGCCGCAAAAGCCGCCAGTTCAGGCGTATCGATGAGTTCTCTCGGCAGGGCTGACAACTCTTCCCCGCTCATGTTGATACCGACGTCGGGAAAAAACACGAAGGCATCTGGCGGAATCTCGAGTTGGAGGAGTGATTCAGGAACGGAACGCTCGTTAACCCTCAGTTCAACGGCCTCATGTGCGTACTCGTGGTAGAGTACGTCCTCGCCCAAATATTCTCTTTGTACGGCCTTGGTCGCATACCACACATCACCTGGAAACTCCTTGAAGTCCGAGAAAGCCACTTCACTTAGGACATACCCGTCTGGATGGAGAATCTCACACTTCTCGATTCGATGGCCTTTCGAAGGATCGCTTCTGAGGACAACGCTTTTCGCTGCTTCCCCCGGGATATCCACGGACAGCACCGCTTGTTCCCCTTCAAGGTGATAGTCCCATGAGCAGTTTGGGTTGTCCTTCAACTCGTAGAGTTGACGCACGACGCGCTCAACGGTTTCCCACGCATTGACCGGGCCACCGTATCGCTCCGGCTGCCGTGAGATCACGTAGTGCTTATCCGTCTCTCTTCGGCGCACCATGGTCCCATCATATACCTGTTTTCTGTGCACTGGATCAGCGCCTTCCATGATGCCTTGGCCTTCAATCACCACGGGGGTGATTGATTCGTGCATCCGTTTCTCGCGGTCTCGAGCCAGAGTGAGTTCGAAGTCGTACTCCTGGTAGATAGGTTCTACCGTGTTGTCTGCAATCAAGACTGCGCTGTTAACCAGGAAGCGCTTCTTTCCTTTCAGCTTGGCCTGCACATTGATGGTCCTGTCGCTGACGTCCCGTAGAGCAGCTAGCGCTGAGGCGACATGCTCATCTGCGACATCTGCGTGCCCGAACAGACAAACGCTTGCCATCACAATTAGGCAAACGCTCTTATGCCAAAAACGCACTTGCGACTGCCGTTTGGGCCCAGCACCCATCGCTATGGTTCTGCCGCACATCATCGCAGCTTCCCTGCATTTGCGCGTCTCCGCTGCTTCTGGTTCATTAGCTGCTCCCTCAGAGTTGCTTCCCAACCCAACCACACCACTCACCGGCCCGACCGGCAAAGCGAACGAGACCCGTTCCAGCCGCGTGTCGGTCGGAGGCGTAGGCCAGAGACGCCCTTTAAGTGTGCCTCTTGAAAGAAACGGGTGAATTAATCTCCTATCTGCCGATTGCGCCGATCAAACGGCGCGCCTTTCAGGCGTCCGGCCGTTGACAAACAGGCGAGAGGGACCGCCAGCAAGCATGGACGCCTTTACGTAGATGCCCGGGCGATCCCTGTCAACCAACCCTATCACCGGTGTCCGCTTAATTTGGGCATGGC
>Ga0180438_10007369_pt1 | contig 14366 bp, 16 predicted proteins | sample SS_ome_12_FD_132455 | JGI IMG/M metagenome (GOLD analysis project Ga0180438, IMG submission 132455) | Hypersaline lake sediment archaeal communities from the Salton Sea, California, USA - SS_3_D_2 metaG | ecosystem: Environmental > Aquatic > Non-marine Saline and Alkaline > Hypersaline >...
AACTGGAAAGCGGCCTTGAACCACTTCGCGATCATGTTCGAAGACCGCATGCCGGAGGTCAGCGGATAACCGACAATGCACAAACCCAATCTGCTAGCTGACACAAAAATGCGTACAGGGCCCACAGATCTTCAACGAATCACCAGATCGCATACGTCCCCACCGGCGACAGCACCTTGCCCGTCCAGACGCCCAGTTTCTTGGACTCGGCATCCGGATGGACTTCGTAGACGGCCCGCAACTTCACCAGCTTCGGCTTTGGCGAACTTTCAGGGCGGTCGGCGGCCTTCTCCCAGATGTCTTTGACCTTCGCTGTGAACCAATTCACATCGATAACCCAGCATTCGCCCGGTGCCACCTCCAGCCAGTCGGGGAAGTTCTTTGTCCACGACCTCGGCGTTCTCTGAATTGTGGTGATGGTGCCATCGTCGCCGATCAACTCGAATGAGAGGTTGTCGTAGCCCCACGAGAACCGATCCGTCCACAGACGAACCGGCTTGTCCGAGACATTCTTGACGAGGATGTGAAAGTGGTCGCCATCGTTCAGCGACCGGTACTGGTGATGCACCGGAACGGCGATGGAGACAGTGATGGGTTCGTCCTGCGGATCGGCGGCGTTCGTCGGACCTGCGATGACGAGCGACAGAACAATGGCGGCAGCTTTCATGGTTTTCTGACCTCAAGTGGGAATCGGAATAGGGCTGCATCAATTAGACGCTACGGGCGGGCGAAGAGTTTCATTTCCCGCCTCTAAACCCGTTTGCCGCCTACGCAGACTATCACCCGTGCCTGGGGTTCCTGAGCGGCAAACCCGAGGCCGCTTACCGCCCCTCCCACCCCGCCGTATCGATCCCCCACGCCTTCTCCACAATCTCCGGGATCACTCGGAAGCACGCCCGGCCATCAGCCCACTTGATCGTCTCGGGCACTTTGGCCGCATCGGTGCATAGACGGGCGGGATCTGGAAAAACGCCGACCCGGCCCAGGTCGAGCCGGTCGGCGTCCCAACAGGTTTGGATGGTGATGTCGCCGGTCGTGACGCCATCGGTGTGCCCGGCGCAGGCGTCGTAGAGCAAGGCGAACTGGTCGTCGGGAAGGTCGAATACCTGCCCTCGAAGTTCGGCGACGTATTCTGCTGCTCGCTGGCCGTGCCCGAAATCGGTCCCCTCGCTCACACGACGACAATCGTGGAGAACGGCAAACAGTTGGACGACATCGACGTTGGCCCCGGTCACCTCGGCCAGTCGCAGTCCGTTCTCCAGCACCCGAGCCCAATGGCCGACGCCATGCGTACCGGGCCACGGCAGAGCGTAGTCGTCGAGGATGGTGTGGACGATCAGTTTGAGGTTCATGGTTGTGGGCATAGTGGCGAATGAGATCACCGTTGACAGATTCTACTTTACAAACGGGTTTCGCTGTAGTACGGCCATGTTCGTGGTCGAACGTCGCACGCTTACGTCAGCCGCACCTTTGCCCGCTTTTTCAATGCGGCGTTGCACTCAGTAACAAATGACATGTCGTCCTCCATCCTCGTACAGATGTCTTCATCGCCACAACCCTCTTGCTGAACCAGCCACCGGATCACGTCTCCTTCCGACTCCGCAAACTGTCCGTATTGCGAGGGATCAGCATTGTAATCCGGGCAGTCGTCCACCACGTTGTCGAGAATCCGTGTCCGACTCTCGAAGTACGGCGACATGAATTCGCACAGCGAACTCTGGCCGTCGCCGCTCCAGGCCACCCACACGCCTCGTTCCAACGGACACTCCTCGGTGATCTTGATCCTGCAGAAGATCCCAAAAGCCAAAGGATTGTGCCGCACTTGAGCGCACAGCGACACGTAGTCCCAGACATCATCTACCTTGGTTAGCCAACTTCTTAAACCCATTTCCTTCTCCTCCGTGTACTACGACCTCAGTCGGGCCTCTGGCCTGCTCCGAGCAGGCTGGCGGCTCTCGACCGACCCGGCACCACCGTTGATGTTGGTGGGGCGGGGCTGATCGAGTGCCCGCCCGGCCCCAGGGCCGGGCAGGCTCCCAACACCTCACTTGCACCCTCGTGCTCTTTTGCGAGCCCTTCGAGCCAGTTTGTTTTTCTGTCTCCGCTCTTTGCATTTCTTTCGTTGGCTCTGCTGAGATTGTCGGGCCAATTCAACCTTCCGTTCCAGCATCATGCGAAGTGGTCCGTCAAGCAGCCAACTGTCGGGCGGCTCCGTAAACTCCAAGGCTGGCCCCTGGGGCGTCTCGACACACGGCAAGGTCTTCCGCTCGTCCTCGATTGCTCCGATCAGTCGGTCAAGGTCCACATCGGATATGGGCACGTATTCGTCGCTGTTGTCATCAGCGACGGCAATTTCAACGATCTGCTCGACAGAAATGCCGTCGAAGGCGAAATACCAGTGGTCTCGTTGATTTAGTGGGTCCAACGCCTTCACCCACCACTTGGGGGTGTCATACAGAGCAACCATCTCATTGAACGTCGCAAGCTCATCTCGGGTCACCTCGACCTGAAGTCGAATCTTCGTCTTGTCGAAGATGTTCAGTTCGCCGCACCACTGTTGAGCCTTCCTGCTGCCGATGCTGGTCAAGTTCGGTGCGTTTGGCCGTTTGCTCTGGTCAGGGTCGGGCCAAGCCGGAACCTCTCCCTTCGTTACTCCCTCACGAAGGATCGCTGGTAGATGAAAAAGGCAAGTGAAATGATACAGACACAACGTGCTTCTACCAGGGCTCGAAGAGTCGCCTGCTGTCACTTGTGACTGGACCGGCCCGTTGGGCGAAGTGAGTCTGGATCGCTTGTTCATAGAAACTTCCTCCTAACCGATTGACGACGGTCCAGAAAGCGCAGCCGAACAGGGCAACACAAATCCCAGGGAACGTCATCAATCCCGACAAAGAACGAAAACAGTCCTACCGCACGCCAGACCATCTAACGTGGGTGTGGCTCGATTCGAGCCGCTTGTGGACCGCTTCCAAGTCGGGCCAGCCTCATAGAATCCGCCTAAGCGTTGGCGGGAGGCTCCCAGTAGGGGAAGCTAGTCGCATTGTGCGAAGCCATGCTTGGCCCGCACTTGTGAAATTGTAGCCCGTGTGACCGAAATTGTAAACCGATCTTTTCTTACCATCCAAGATACTTCTCAGGCACGAACGTGCATGCCGGAAGCTTCGGCATGTTGAAGAGAATGATTTCGCTGTGGACCAACGGCCCATTGCCATCGACGGAATAAACGTCTTGGGGCAATGGGACGAAACCGGTGATTGGGGGGCAGTCATCCCTGAGCCACTTGTATCTGTTTTGCCGCCCGGCGTAATCGTTGCTCTTGATCCTCGAATTCAACATGAAGTGGAAGGGACGTTGATGTCGCCGGTGCGGATCAGGTCCAGCAACTCCGGAGCTTGTGCGTTGATCGCCTTGACAGACTCGACGTACCGGGGGTTGGAGCGAGCGATCCTGGCGGCGGCTTCGCTGGCCTTCCCTTTGCCGTTTCGGTTAGCGCATTTTTTCGCAGACCGACCGTTTCCTCGGTAGCTGTTGGACTGGCGTTGCCTTTCTTTCGCCTCCTTCTCCAACAGGGGGAGGATGTCGAGGGCAATGACCGCTCGCTGTGAAGCAGAAAGGTGTCTGCGGACCAGATTCTCGGAGATCACCCACTCGGTTGGACTCCCCGTGCCGCTCCACTCCACGAACCGGGGTTCCACCTTGGCGATCTTGCAGGCCGCCAGCCTGTTCCGACCGTCGAGCACCTTGCCCTCGTAGAGAACGATGTCATTTCGTAGGCCGTGAAGGCGGATGTCCCCGTACGGCTTGATCGGCTTGGCGTAGGCGATCTGCTCGCGGCGTCGCGTTCCGGTGCTGGCGAAGATCGCCTTCTCGTGGTTGCCGACCAGCGAAATCAGGCGGGCCAAGGCGGCCGCGTCGCCTTCCCAGGTAATGGTTATGTGGAGTCCACAGCTAGGATTCACTTTTGCGTTCCGCGCGTTGATCGCGTCGAGCGCCCGTTCGACCTCGGCGAGGCCTTCCGCCCCGCGAAGTTTGGGGCTGACGAATTCGCATCCTTTGCGGTACGGCGTGGTCGGGCGGATGCTGCTGTCGCTTTCGGCCTTCCAGCCGCTCGGCAGCCAGGGGACCTGCGTCCCGTGGTGGTAGCTTCCGATGGGCGTGTCGTCGCGGGCGGGCAAGGTCGTTTCGAATTCGATTCCGAAGGCGATCTGGTTGGCGTTCATCGTTTGGCTCCTGGTTCGGGGTGTCGTTGGCGGGCGGAAGTCGCTTCGCGTATGACACATGAGCCATGGGTTTCGAAGGACAGCAAGCCAAGAAACGCCTTGTTTCGCCGAGATTTCGCATCTTTTTTGGCAGGCCGCGTGGGCGCCGAGGTTCGTCCGTGTGGCGGCCGTGCAACGGGCGGACAGGGAGGCGAAGGAGGGGAAGGAACGCAACCGTGGCCAACACGTCGCGTGTCGCGCCAAGGTCGGCCCCCGGTACGCCGGGCGATGCGTCACCTGCGTCATAAGCGTCACGTCAAGCAGCGGCGGGAGCACGCTTGCGTCATGGCCCGCGGCTCGTTCGTCATCGCCCGCAAGTTTGCGTCATTGCCGTCGGGCCACGCCGCATCGCTTCGCGTTGGTTTGCATCTTGGCGGATTGCGGGATGACGGAGATGACTGACATGACGCAATCTCCGGGGAGGCCGGCCGTGCCTGAAACGAACCCGTCGCCGGCGCAGATCTCCCCGACGGCCATCGCGGTCGCCGACGCCGCTCGCATCCTGACATCGCTTTCGGGCGTTGCGATTACCGAGCAGATGATCCGCGACGACTTTGCCGACGGCGCGCCCGCCAACGCTGACGGGACATTGAACCTCGTCCACTATGCCGCGTGGCTGGTGAAGGAGATGGCCAGTGGCAATTGACCCCCGCAACCTGAAACCGACGCAGCTTGTCGGCCTGCTGAACTCGACGCCCTTGGGCGAAGTGATCAGCGAGCGACAGCTACGTCGTCATCGGGGCCGCGCCGGTTACCGCATCGGCGACGGGCGCGTGGTCGATCTGTTCCGCTACATTGCGTGGTTGATCCAGGTTCGTAACGAATCGGAGCCCGAGCCGGACGGCGATCCCTACGAGACACTGAAAGACCGGGCGCGGGCTCGGAACGCAGCACTATCGCTGGCCGGTCGCGACATCGGTGAACTGCCCGACGTCGCCGTTCCGGATCGCAAGGTAAAGGCGAAGGACGACTTCCGCTTCTTCTGCGAATCGTACTTCCCGATGACCTTTCATCTGGCCTGGTCTCCCGACCACCTGAAGGTCATCGGCAAAATCGAGGAGGCCGTGCTCGAAGGCGGGCTGTTCGCAATGGCAATGCCGCGCGGCAGCGGCAAGACGACTATCTGTGAGTGCGCTTGCATCTGGGCGACGCTGTACGGCCATCGGGAGTTCGTCTGCCTGATCGGGAGCGACGAAGGGCATGCGATGGACATGCTCGACTCCATCAAGATGGAACTCGATGGTAACGACCTGCTGCTGGAGGATTTTCCCGAGGTCGTCTTCCCGATCCAAAGTCTCGACGGCATCGCCAACCGCTGTAGCGGGCAGCTCTATCGCGGCGAACGAACGCACATCGGCTGGACGGCCCGTGAAATCGTGCTGCCGACGATGCCCGACTCTCCGGCCAGCGGCGCCATCATTAAGGTTGCCGGTATCACCGGTCGCATCCGGGGCATGAAATACAAGCGGGCCGATGGGCGAACAGTCCGGCCTTCGCTCGTGGTGCTGGATGACCCGCAGACCGACGAGTCGTCGCGGTCGCTTTCGCAGTGCGCGACGCGGGAAAGCATCCTGGCCGGCGCCGTGCTGGGCCTCGGCGGGCCCGGCAAGAAGATCTCGGGCATCATGCCTTGCACCGTGATTCGTCCCGGCGACATGGCTGACAACATTTTGGACCGTGACAAGCATCCCGAGTGGAATGGCGAACGGACCAAGATGGTGTATGCGTTCCCGACCAACGAGAAGCTGTGGGAGCGATATGCAGAGATTCGTGCGGAAGGGCTGCGGAGCGGCGAGGGGATTACCGCGGCTACCTCTTTCTACGGCGCGCATCGAGAAGCGATGGATGAAGGGGCGTCCATCGCCTGGCCGGAGCGGTTCAATCATGACGAACTCTCGGCGCTCCAGCACGCGATGAATCTCAAGCTGCAGGACGAGGCCGCGTTCTTCGCCGAGTACCAGAACGAGCCGTTGCCCGAAACGACGGCCGACGACGAGGACCTCACGGCCGACGAGATTGCCGCCAAGGCCAACGGCCGGCAGCGCGGCGAGGTTCCGCTGGGCTGCAGTCATCTGACGATGTTCATCGACGTGCAGCAGAAGCTGCTTTATCACGCGGTCATCGCCTGGGCTGATGACTTCACCGGTCATTTGATCGACTACGATGTATACCCCGAGCAGCGGCGGGAATACTTCACGCTCCGTGATGCCCGCAACACGCTGGCGGCGAAGGCCCCGCGGGCGGGGCTGGAGGGATCGATCTACGCGGGCCTGAAGACGGTGACGAACGAGTTCCTGGGTCGGGAGTGGATTCGCGACGACGGCGCACGACTCCGAATTGAGCGTTGCCTGATCGATGCCAACTGGGGCAACTCCACCGATGTCGTCTACCAGTTCAGTCGCGAGAGCCAACACGCCGGCATCCTGATGCCGAGCCACGGCCGGTACGTTGGCGCGTCGAGCGTTCCGTTCTCAGAGTACAAGCGGAAACGGGGCGACCGCGTCGGGCACAATTGGCGGATGCCCAACGTCCAGGGAAAGCGTGCCGTTCGCTATGTCATCTACGACACCAACTACTGGAAATCCTTCGTGTTCGCCCGCCTCGGCGTGGCGCTGGGCGATACCGGATGCCTCTCCCTGCTCGGCCAGCCCGAAGCCCATCGGCTCCTAGCAGATCACCTGACTGCCGAATACCGGGTCAAGACCGAGGGCCGCGGCCGGACGGTGGACGAATGGAAATTGCGTCCCGAACGTAGCGACAACCACTGGTTGGATTGCGTCGTCGGGTGCGCGGTCGCCGCGTCGATTCAGGGGGCGGTGCTATTTGGAACGGAAGCCAAGCGATCCGTGGCTCGACCGCGGATCAAGCTGTCTGACCTTCAGCGGAGCAGAAGATGAGCGAACATGCGTCGGATGAAACGAAACCGAAAGAACATCGTGGGCTGGAGTGCCGCGACTGCGGCTGCCGACATTTCCGGGTAGTCTACACCCGGGCGGCCGTCGGTGGCAAACTAGTGCGGCGCCGTGAGTGCCGACATTGTGGCGCCCGGATTACTACCTGGGAGAAGCCGATTGGAATGGGGTGAAACATGACTGTTGTCGCAGAGTACGTGCGTGACCGCATTCTAAATGCGAAAGCTACAGCGCACGTCGTGAGCCATTCGACACCGGTACTCTCATTCGGTGATCCGACGCGCGCTCGTGTAGCCACGCTTGGTCTAAATCCAAGTCGCGTGGAATTCCTCGACAAAGAGGGAACGCTACTGTCGGGTGCAAAACGCCGACTAGCGACAATGAAGTCTCTTAAGCTTCGAAGGCTCAAAGATGCGTCTGATGAGCAGGTTGCCGAAATCGTCCACGACTGTAGCACATACTTTCAACGCAACCCGTACTCACGCTGGTTCGACCAGCTTTCACCTATGCTTTCGGCAGTCGGCGCCTCCTTCTACGACGGAACGGCTTGCCATCTTGATTTAGTACAGTGGTCCACTGATCCGACGTGGAGCGGGCTGCCAGCCAGTGAACGTAAATCGTTGCTGGCGAGTGACGTGCCGTTCTTAAAAAAGCAGCTGCTTGCGGAGCCGATAGAACTTCTTCTGCTCAACGGCCGAGGCGTAATTCGACAGGTTGCCAAACGCCTTCAAGTGGAACTGCAAGAGTGTGCTGTGCTCGACGGGAACAGTCACCAATCAACTACCTTGTTTACTGGCCTGGCTTTTGAAAAGGTTCGTGTTATCGGATGGTCAACTAACCTCCAGTCATCGCATGGCGTCACGAAAGAACGACGACAGGATATAGCGAGTCATGTCGGCGGACTCGCAAACGGCGGCAGCCAGCAGTTTTCCATCGGCTACTCGCTCTTCGAACACCGGCATCGCTTTGCCGTATGGGCGGCGTCGAGAGCAGCGCAACGCAAATTCACGTCGGTTCCACGACTTCGCGACGCGATCCAGAGTACCGACCTTCCTTCGTTTGTTCGTGAACATGCAGGCACGGAGATCACGCCGGCACGCTTTGAAGAGCTGCATGCAGGGTGGTGCGAAGCAATATGCGATAACCTTCGGGCAGCGGGAGTCGAACGCGTGGCTTTCGGTAGAGCTGCTAAGCTTGTGGCCGTTTATCTGAAGAGCATGATAGTACTTGGACCGGCCGCAAACGGCACGTTGAGCCAGATCGCACATCCACCAATCGACCGCCTCGTACTAAAGGCGTTGGCGCGCAATGAAGCGATCCCTAGCGAGGCAAGGCGTGTCTTCCGGAAAACGAACTGGACTCAACTCGACAGAAAATCGTATTACAAACTTGTGCGCGTTATCCGTGAAAACGTTCCAGACATCAATCCGTTCTGGAGGCTGGAGCAGTATTGGAATGTTACCGACGACGGATAAGACGGGTCCCAAGTCTAGATGCGTAATCATTGCTGCTGCGGAGGCATAATGCTGTGGTCCACAACGAATAGGTTCGTATAAATAGAGTAGACAACCAGTCCGGGCGACATCGTCGGCTAGCTACCGTCGGTGAAACCAGCCAACCACAAGCCCATGCGGGGGCCGCATCCCCTGTGTGGGCTTTTTTCGTTGGCTCGCCCCCTGGTTTTTCCTCGGAGCATATCGATGGCAGAAGACCTGGAAACGGCGATCCGCGAAAACGCCGAGGGGCCGGCAAAGGCCTCGGGCGATTCCGGCAGCATGGAGCAGCACAAGCTGCCCGACCAGATCGCGGCCGACCGGTACCTCAACGCCAAGAAGGCGTCGCAAGCCAAGGGCCTGGGCGTCCGTCTCGGTCGCACCGTTCCGCCCGGAGCCGCTTAGTGTTCAGCCGCATCAAGAGCCTGTTCTCGCGAACGCCGCGCCGTGATCTCTCGGCGGGCCAGGCTCTGCGTATGCTCCGGGCCCGCTACGATGCCGCAACAACGAACAATGAAAACCGCCGCCATTGGGCCAACGCCGACGGCCTCTCGGCGAACGCCGCCAATAGCCCCGAGGTGCGTCGCGTTCTCCGCAACCGCGCCCGCTACGAGGTGGCCAACAACAGCTACGCCCGCGGGATCGTGCTCACGCTGGCCAATGACGTGATCGGGACCGGGCCGCGGCTGCAGATGCTCACCCGCGACGCCGAAGCCAACCGGCGGATCGAACAAGAGTTCATGCGGTGGTCCAAAGCGACCGGGCTGGCTGAGCGTCTCCGCACGCTACGGATGGCCCGCGCTGCTGACGGCGAGGGGTTTGCGATTCTCACCAGCAATCCGCTATTGCCGACGTCCGTGCAGCTCGACCTGCGGCTGGTGGAAGCGGATCAGGTCACGTCGCCCGATCTCTTGCCGCTTGGAACCGATCAGGTCGATGGGATCGTGTTCGACGCGGCCGGCAACCCGGTGGAATACCACGTCCTGAAGGCCCATCCAGGCGACGCCTCGGCCCTGGCGATCCGCGACTATGATCGCATTCCGTCCGAGGCGATGGTCCATCTCTACCGTTGCGACCGACCGGGTCAAGCCCGTGGTGTGCCCGATATCACGCCGGCGCTCCCGCTCTTCGCCCAGTTGCGGCGGTACACCCTGGCCGTCATCGCGGCCGCTGAGATCGCCGCGCTGCCCGGTGGCGTACTTTACACCGACGCCCCGCCCAACGGCGAATCCGATCCGGTCGAGCCGATGGACCTGATCGAGTTGGAACGCGGCACGCTGATGACGATGCCGGGCGGATGGAAGATGGGGCAAATCAAGGCTGAGCAACCCACGACTTCTTATGGCGAGTTCAAGCGCGAAATCCTCAACGAGATCGCCCGATGTCTGAACATGCCCTTCAACGTCGCCGCCGGCAACAGTTCGGGCTACAACTACGCCTCCGGTCGCCTCGACCACCAGACGTATTTCAAGGCGATCCGCGTCGAGCAATCCCATCTAGAAGCAGCGGTCTTGGATCGCATTCTCGCTGCCTGGTTTGACGAGGCGGCGCTCATCCCTGGTCTTCTCCCCGCGGGCCTCGGTCCCATCGCCGAATGGCCACACCAATGGTTCTGGGACGGGCACGAGCACGTCGATCCCGCCAAGGAAGCCTCCGCGCAAGCGATGCGGCTGGCGAACCACACGACAACGCTCGCCGACGAATACGCTCGCCGCGGGCTCGACTGGGAAATGCAACTGCGGCAACGGGCCAAGGAAAACGAACTGATGCGCGAACTGGGCCTGACCGCTGCCGAGGTCATCCCCATGAGCGAACAACTTGACGAGGAGGAATCGGATGCCGAAGAGCAACCCGCCAGCCAAGCCGCCTGAGGACGGACGCCTCAGCCTGATCGCCTCGGCCGTGCAACTTGAAGCGGCCGCCGAGGACGAACCCGACAAACTGCGGCGGTTCACGATGTCTGCCTACACCGGCGGGGCTATGCAGCTTGCCGGGTGGCGGTTCCCAGTGGTGGTCGATCTCGCGGGCATCGAGGTCGGCAGGCAGAGTCGCCCGATCCTGCTGGACCATACCCGCGACGTGGACTTCGTGATGGGGCAAACCGATCAGGTCGTCGTCGCCAACGGGCAGCTTACGGTGACCGGCCAGATCATGGGCGACTCGCCCAAGGCTCGGCAGGTGATCGCCTTGAACGACAAAGGATTCGCGTGGCAAGCGTCGATTGGCGCCCGGGCGGATCAGGTCGAGTTCGTCGCCGAGGGCAAAACCGGCGAAGCCAACGGCCGCGAGTTCCGCGGGCCGGTCAACATTGCCCGCAAGTCAACGCTCGGAGAAATCAGCTTCGTCGTCCTCGGGGCCGACGACAACACCACCGCTCAAATCGCCGCTACGGCCAACCAACCTGCCAAGGAGAAGAAGATGGAATTCGAACAGTGGATCGAGGCCCAGGGGTTCGTCAGCGACGACCTGAGCGAAACGCAGGAAGCTAGCCTGCAGAAGATGTTTGAGGCGTCGCAGCAGACTTCGGTGCAAACGGCGTCTACCACGGCGGTCGCTGACCTGCGGGCGGAACTGGCGGCGGAAACTTCCCGCGTAGGGGCCATTCGCAAAATCTGCAGCGGCAAGCACGACGAAATCGAAGCCAAGGCGATTGGGGAGGGGTGGGACGCGACCCGCGCCGAACTCGAGGTGCTGCGGGCCAGTCGTCCCACCTCCCCTGGCGTGATTTCGGGCAACGGCCAGGCGCCGTCGGCCAAGGTGCTGGAAGCGGCGGTGTGCCTCGCCGGTCGGATCGAAGGCGCCGAGAAGGCGTTTGACGAGCCAACGCTCGAAGCCGCGCACTCCCGTTTCCGCGGGCGGATCGGCTTGCAAGAACTGCTGCTGGAAGCGGCCTGGGCCAACGGCTACACCGGCCGCACTTTCCGCTCGGACATGCGGGGCGTTCTGGAGGCTGCGTTCAGCACGTTCAGCCTGCCGGGCATCCTGTCCAACACCGCCAACAAGTTCCTGCTGCAAGGTTTCACCACCGTGGAATCGACGTGGCGGTCCATCGCCGCGACCCGCTCGGTGAGCGACTTCAAGCAAGTGACGAGCTACCGGTTGACCGGCGGCTTCGATTACCAGGAGGTCGGTCCCGACGGCGAACTCAAGCACGCGCAGGTTGGCGAAGAATCCTTCACCAACCAGGCAAAGACTTACGGGCGGATGTTCAGCCTGACACGCACCGACCTGATCAACGACGATCTCGGGGCGTTGACGGCGGTTCCCACGCGGCTCGGTCGCGGGGCGGCGCTCAAACTCAACGATGTGTTCTGGCGGGCGTTCCTTGACAACGCGGCCTTCTTCAAGACGGCCAACAAGAATTACGCGACGGGCGCCGATACCGCGATGGGCATCGATGGCCTGACCAAAGCGGAACAATTGTTCCTCGATCAGGTCGATCCCGACGGCAACCCGGTGGCCGTGATGCCCGAGGTGCTGCTTGTGCCGAACGCCCTGCATGCGTTGGCCGGGCAGCTGATGAACGCTACCGAGATTCGGGAGGATGGTAACTCGGGGGCGAAGAAGTACCCGACCAACAATCCGCATGCGGGCAAGTTCCGGGTGCAACGGTCGAGCTACCTGTCCAACTCCCTCTACACCGGCAACAGCACGAAGGCGTGGTATCTGCTCGCCGATCCCGCCAGCCTGCCGGTCATTGAGGTCGCATTCCTCAACGGCCAGGAACGGCCGACCGTCGAAAGCGCCGACGCCGACTTCAACGTGCTCGGCATCCAGATGCGTGGTTACCACGACTTCGGCGTGGCGAAGCAGGATTACCGTGGCGGCGTGAAGCTCAAGGGCGAAGCGTAAGCTCCCAACTCCAAGGAGAAATGAATATGGCGACAGCAGTGTTTGTGCAGGACGGCGACGCTATCGACTACACGCCGGTGGGCGACGTTTCCGCGGGCGACGTGGTGGTTCAAGGCGGCCTGGTGGCGATTTCCAAGCGGGATATCGCAGCCAATACGCTCGGGGCTCTGGTGGTCGAGGGGGTGTTCGACGTGGCCAAGGCGACCGATGTCTCGTTCGCGGCGGGCGACAACGTCTACTGGAACGCAACCGCCGAGCAGGCTGCGACGAGCGACGGCGGTGGCGCCAACAAGCTGATGGGACCGTGCGTGAAAGCCGCGGCGCTGGCGGACACCACAGTTCGCACCAAGCTCGCCCCCGGCGGCTCGAATGCTTCGAGCAGTTCGAGTTCGTCGAGCAGCGGGGCGTAACGCATGGCTGACCTGCTCGAGCAAGGATCGACGTGGTTGGAAGCCCAGCGGAAGAAGCACGCGACGCGGGAGGTTACCTATCGTCGCGCAGCCGATTCCGTATTGGTTAGGCGATCGGCAGATACGAATTTACCATCCCTCACCCTGCCCTCTCCCCTGCTATTCCGCTGCGCAGGCACGGGAGAGGGGACAGCTGAATCTGCCGATCGCCTTAGCGCCACCGTCGGTCGCACAACGTTTGAGCAGGATGACGGGGCGGGCGCCATCGTCCGCTCCCAGGTGCGGGATTACCTGATCGATACAGCGGACCTCGTGCTCGGGGCCGCGCAGACGCTCCCGGCCAAAGGTGACCGAATCGAAGAGGTCAATGGCGGGCAGAAGTTCACCTACGAAGTGATGCCGATGGGCTCTGAGCCGCATTGGCGCTACAGCGATCCGTACCGGCGGACGCTGCGGATTCATACCAAACATGTAGGCACGGAGGACGTTTGATGTCGGTGGCGGTCAACATAGCGGATGCAGTAACCGAGGAGCTGAACGCGGCTGAGTGGAGCTTGCCGCTAACGGCCGAGCGTCTCTACGTGCCATCGTTCGAACTGCCCGACATGAACACGCTGCACGTGAGTGTGGCGCCGCGGGCGATGGAAGTCGTAGCAGCTGACCGGCAGCGAAACACGCAAGACGTGAAGATCGACGTGGCGGTACAGAAGAAGTTCGCCACGGGCGACGCTGCTGAAATCGATCCGTTGATGGCGCTGGTGGAGCAGATCGCCGACTTCTTCCACTCCCGCCGGTTGGCGTCGTATCCGAACTGCTGCTGGATCAAGACTGAACATGCCCCCCTGTATTCCCAGGAACATTGGGACGACCTGCGGCAGTTCACCAGCGTGATCACCTTTACTTGGCGCGTGGTGAGGTGACCGATGATCGGGATGAAAGCCAAAACGCAAGACACTACCCGACGCGTCGCGCGGCGGGCGAAGGACGGTTCCATCAAGTCCCTAGGACACGCCGGGGCCGTCATTCGCCTGACCGCGCGGCGCAGCATCCGCAAGCGGAAAGGCCCGTCGCCGGAGGGGAAACCGCCGCATACCCGCAAGGGCCAACTCCGCAAGGCGATCATGTACGCGGTGGATACGTTCGACGAGAGCGTGACCGTCGGCCCGGAGTTCCGCGGCGTCGGTCGCTCGGGTTCGGCCCATGAACATGGTGGCCGGTACAAGAAGCAGCGCTATCCCAAGCGGCCTTACATGGGGCCCGCCCTCGAAAAGACCAAAGAACGCCTGCCCAAGTTATGGGCCGGATCGGTGAAAGCCTACTAGTGCCGCAAATCACAGTTGTTAGCCCACCAAAGCGAAAGTCGGTCTATTTTCGTGACGGCTTACCCAGCTTTCCTTCCAGGTTGTGGGGCGTTTGGTCGTCTCTGCGGTAACTGGGCGA
>Ga0180438_10007370_pt1 | contig 14364 bp, 12 predicted proteins | sample SS_ome_12_FD_132455 | JGI IMG/M metagenome (GOLD analysis project Ga0180438, IMG submission 132455) | Hypersaline lake sediment archaeal communities from the Salton Sea, California, USA - SS_3_D_2 metaG | ecosystem: Environmental > Aquatic > Non-marine Saline and Alkaline > Hypersaline >...
TCCAACCTGAAGGCACTGTCATAAAGGTCGGTGACGTTTCCATTGGAAACGGACACCTGACCCTTATTGCAGGTCCCTGCGCAGTAGAAAGTGAGGAGCAGGCCTTGACCATCGGGCGGCTGGTCAAAAGGGCCGGCGCGCAGCTTTTTAGAGGCGGGGCCTTCAAGCCGAGGACATCGCCCTATTCATTTCAGGGCCTCGGGGAAAAGGGACTTCAGATTCTTGCAAAGGTGCGGGAGGAGACAGGGCTTCCGGTAGTCACCGAGGCCCTGGATCATGATGTTTTTGATCTGGTGGAAGCCTATGCAGACATGGTCCAGATCGGAACAAGGAATATGCAGAACTACAGTCTCCTCCGGCGGGCGGGGCGATCTGAAAAGCCCGTTATCCTTAAGCGGGGTATGGCTGCTACTATTGAAGAATGGCTCATGGCAGCGGAATATATCCTGGAGGGGGGGAACACCCAGGTAATTTTATGCGAACGGGGCGTGCGCACCTTTGCCCATCACAGCCGGAACACCCTGGACCTTTCTGCCGTATCCGTGGTCCGAAAGGAAAGCCATCTTCCCGTCATCGTAGACCCCAGCCATGCGGCCGGACGTCGCGATCAGGTGATTCCCTTGAGTCGCGCGTCTGTGGCCGTGGGCGCCCATGGACTCATGGTAGAAGTCCATCACGCCCCTGAAGAGGCCTTGAGTGACGGCCCTCAGTCCCTTTATCCTGAACAGTTTGAACTGCTGTGCCGTCAGATTCGATCCATCGCCGACGTTTTTCAGTCCTAGGATCCTGTTGGAGAAGCGTGTTTTGCGCCTGACGGCTTTGAAAGAGGCGGCGGCTGCCAGGGAATCCTCTGAAGACGTCCCGCTGCATTTGGAACTGCTGTATTTTGGGTCAAGTTGTCACGCACCACTTGACCGTTAGGGGAAACGACTATGGATGTAAGGGGGACCAAACTTGAGATGCCTTAAGTTGAGTGGGAGGAAAGCCTCAGAGGGTCATCGATTCGTGGACCCTGGGGTATAGGAATTTGGACCCTTTTGGAAGATTAATTCATGGATCTTTCCGCTATGATGATCATAGATTTCTTCCAGGAAGCCGTGAAGCCTTGTCTTTATCTCACGGGCCGGCGGCAGCACCGGCATCTGAACCAAACCGGTACATGAAAAAGGGACGCCTTCAAATGAAAGCCTCTCGTCAAGGTGGCAGCCATTGTTGCCCCATATGCAAGGCTCCATGGCCTTCTCTTTCTCGCAAACATCAGTGTTCAAAGACTTGGCAAGCTTTAACGAATAGCTCGGTCGATTCTTGTTCTCTGTGACGATGTGACTATTCAGCTCCTGGTGCCATTCCATCAGTTCTTCGTAATGGGCCGTTCTTTTCATTAGCTTGGTCTCAGGATCTTTGTATAGCTCCCCATGGTTGTACTTCTTCGTTTCTGCTGCCAGCTCGCTGTATAGCGCCTCTGCAAGGGCCGCATACCGGCCCTTGCGGGTAAAGCGAAAGGGAACTTCCAGGGGACCCCAGGGGCTGCTCCGTTGGTCCTTTCTCAGGAGGCCTTTTGGCTCAACGCCCAAGGTTGTGTAGAATCTTTCCGCTTCGATGACCACCCGATGCACGGTATCCGCTATCTGGAGTGTTCTGTCCATTTGTTTGCGAACCTTGGTCGCTGCTCGGGAAAAGGCCTCCACTTCTTTTTCAAGTCGAACACGTCTTGAAAAAAAGTTGTGGGCAGCCTCTGTGAGAATCTCCTCTTCCAGGTCGACCAGAAAATCGTCCTTCAGTGACATGTCGTTTATTCCTTGCCTGGCATCTCTTTCTGGCCTCTTGATGAAACAACGGTGGTCCCCCCCCATACCTGGATATGGCATGGCCCGTCAAGTCTACGACTTCTGGAGATGTGGTTCACCGCATTGAATAAGAAGAAAACCGTCACCTCTGGTGTTGGTATCCCAGATGTAGGGCTGAAAGTTGAGAGCATGGGGGTTCCCCAAAGGGGGGTTGGCGGAGTATCTTACGACATTGAGCCATACAAGCGCTCACGGCGCCTTTCTACCTGGATCAAGATGAGACGGTGCAGCTGGAGGCCCTGAGACGCTTTTTGCGCAGATCTGACTCTAAATGGCACTTCTTGTATTTCTTTCCGCTTCCACACCAACACAGGTCGTTTCGTCCCAGGTTGGGCGTCACTTTGGGGGGATTGGTTCCTCCAAGTAGTTTGCTGAAAAATCCCACAACAACTCCTTCCTCGGCCCGATTCCTCTTCCGGCGGAATCGCCCAGGCTCATTTTCTACAATACTCCACTGGTTGCGTAGGAGGCCACAAAACAGCCTCTGTGTCAACAAGTTCCCGTTGGCCCGTATCGCAGATCCACCTCGAAAAGGGCTGACAATGACATTTCCGTACCCATAGGCGAAGAGAGTTAGGTTGGTGTTTCAAAGAGGTTAGAATTCTGCATGGCTTGGGGGCTTTCCAGACCGCGTTGCGCTGGGAACGGCTCCAAAAAGGACTAAGTCCGGTTACTGACAAAGTGAAAGAGGGCCACGCCACATGTCCCCTAAGAGCAAACACCATTGCCACACCTGTTGGTTTTCGACCGACTATAACCTGGCCCTGATGACCGCTTGCTCCCTCAAGGAAACACCATGGCGCAACAATATTTATCATTAAATTCAGCCTATTAATGATGTGAGGTTGGCAAAAGCGCTCACGTTGGCACGGGCTGTGCCAATAGGGAGAGGCAAAGAGGACAAAGCAGACGCCATAAACACCAAAAACAGTGGAGACGGAGGAGAACAAGATGAAGCGAGCAAGGATGATGGCGATGGTGGCAGCGGCAGTGGTGTGCTCACTTGTGGGCCTCACGGCAGCCTATGGCGAAGACGTGGTCCTGGTGACCACGTGGCGCTTGGAGCGAGACGCAGCCTTTTACCGCGCAGTGGATGACTACATCAGCGTTGTCGAGGCCACAGAGGGCCTTGAGGCCGGATACTATGAGCTGGATTTCCTGGAATACGAAAACGAGTGGGGTTACACGATCCGCCGTTGGGACACCTTCCGCGACGAGCTGGAGGCGCTGATTGATACAACCGGTGCCTCTTACATTATTCTTCTGGGCGGCCCCCTTGTGGTGCCCCGACCTGACCCGGATATGCCCCGTATAGGAGAGGACTGTTGGGATGAGGCCGGCGGTCCGGCCCCTCTTCAAAGTGACGCCTTTTATATCGATTTTGACGGCGACGATATCGTGGAGCCCGGCCTTTCCATCGGCCGACTTGCCGATGTGGGGTATGCCTCTTCAGGGGTGGTGGAGGGACTCCTTACGGCCATTGCCCTCCACGAAGAAGGCGGATTTGACCTTTCCAACATGACGCGCTTCATGCACCGTACCATAGAGAGCGCCCATACCACGCCCCCTTTTGGAGACGACACAGATTGCCCCTGGTGGGGACAGCAGGAGCTTGTGAGGCTCATGTCCACGAGCGGCTACATCCGCATTGAGGGACACGGAAGCCCTACCTCCTTTGCAAGCAACGACCGTGTATCCAAACTCCGATTGTCCGAGGGCACCCTGGATGCCATCGATCTTGCCACGTACCATCCGCTGATCATGAGTCTGGGGGCCTGTGACACGGCCCAGCTCTATGACGATGAGCCCTCTTTTGGTACGGAGTTTACTGCCAGGGGGGCAGGGGCCTTTGTGGGACGGACCAGGGAATTGGGAAGCCATTCTCACGTAGTGAGCAACTTGCCTCTTGATATCGAAGGGGGAACCCGCATCGGTGACGCCCTCTTTCAAAGAATCAGGGAGGCCTGCCTGGATGCCACAAGATGCCTCCAGAAGGAGACCGCCATCAATTTTTGCCTCTATGGCGACCCCACCTTACGCCGCGCCATACCGGCGGGAGAAGATCCCCTGGTAGTGGGCCCGCCTTCAACCACCGGCTTTCTGCCCGACTGGGTAAACAAAGAAGACCTGGAAGGCGTCCAGCCCCATGAGTACGGTTGGCTTGAGGTAGACGAGGCCCCGGCGCGCGGTCCGGTCACCACCTACTATCGGATTATTCTGGACAGTGACGATGAGACAAGCGAAGACACGGGGTGGATGTCATCGGATGCCGCCGGTCGCACTCCCCTCTACGCGCACCTGGACCCCTCCCTGGACGGCTGCCATGGGGTGGTACTCTACTACTCGGCCAGTGGCCCCTCCAACAGGGAGCACGTCCGTATCTCCGAAATGGCCTATGACTTCACAACGCCGGCTGTGGGTCTCACCATTGACGGGTTCCCCGTCCTTTGCAGCGAGGACCTCGTTGGTTCGGTGGATGCCTCCAGGGACGCCAGAATCGTCATCAGTGCATGGGACGGCCTTTCAGGTCTTTGGTCCATCCAGTATCGGATCGATTCCGGGACATGGCATCGGGCCTATGACGTGGCCTCTCTGGAGGTGGATCTTCGCTCCACCAGCAGGGCCACTGTATATCTTGCCTATCGCGCTGTGGACAATGCAGGAAATACCCAAGAGCGGGCCATTCGGATCCACCGGGATCCCGTGATTGCCCCGCCTCCGGAAGTCATGGCGGATACAACACTCATAAAGGAACCCCCGCGGCCCGTAGAGGAGATTCCGCCTTCCATGAAAGACGAGCTTGCCCTGGACCTTCCCATCCCCCCTACATACGAGATGAAAAGCCCCAAGGAGGCCTATGCCCAAAAAGAGGGGATCGCAATGATCAGTGACATAGACACCACCATGACTTGTAAGGGTGAAACGCAGTTCATGAAGGCCGATCTCTTGCTTAAGGCCTCCTACGACATGGAAGAGACCTCTAAGATTCCCGAAGAGTCTTACAAAATGGAAAAGCCTCCTTATTAGGGATCGGCAAGAAAGGGCCATCCCCTTCGATGATCTCCCGGGCCCTCCGCTAGGCGGAGGGCCTCTATCCATTCTCATCCCCTCTCTCACGCCCGCCGATTTGATCAGCAGGCCCCTGGGGCTTCATGGGGTCCGAGAAAGTCCCAAGCCCGCTGTAAATGCCCTAGACGATAAGACCCTCCTGTGATAGTCCCCAATGGGACCCGACTTCAGGGCCCCCGCTACACGGCTTCGGCACATCCCTTTTTCCCTAAGTCGGACGGAGGTGTTCATGGGCCAGACGAAAATAACCGTTCTTTGTGAAAACACGGCAGGTAAGGCAATGGGACTGACAGGAGAACATGGGTTCTCCGCCCTAATTGAAAGAGGCGAAGAGAAGATTCTCTTTGACACGGGTCAAGGCATGTCCCTGGCCAACAATGCAAAGGTCTTGGGGGCCAACCTGACAGATGTGAAGACCGTGGTCCTGAGTCACGGCCATTACGATCACACGGGAGGGCTTCCTGCTGTGCTGCACCCTCGGCGTGGCGTGGCGGTTATCGCCCATCCCGACATTTTTGATAGGAAGTATGCTGAACTGAAAACATCTGAGGGCAAAGCGCACATCTTCATTGGGATCAAGTATTCCCGGGACTATCTGGAAGGGGGCCTGGGGGCCCAATTCAAGCTCATCCGGGGGTTTTCCGAGATTGCGCCGGGCATCTTCTTTTCCGGAGAGGTCCCCAGGGAGACCCCTTTTGAATATCCAGACAACCGTCTCAAGGTGGCCCAGGGCGATAAGATGGGCGATGATCCCCTATTGGACGATGCAAGCCTTTTGATCGAAACGGATCACGGGCCTGTCGTTTTGCTGGGATGCGCCCATGCAGGGGTGGTCAACGTGATGAACCATTTCTCGTCATGCAGCGGTCACAAGGGGTTTCATGCCGTCATAGGGGGTACCCACCTGGGTTATGTGAACAGTGCCGAGCAACTGGAAAAATCCATGGATGCCTTTGACGACTATCAAGTGGGGCTCGTTGCTGTTTCTCACTGCACGGGACAGCATGCGGCGGCAGCATGCTATGGCAGGTTTAAGGACCGGTTCGCATTTGCCTGTGCTGGCTGGAGCGCTACCTTCTAGGTGGCGGCCAGGCCATTGGCACTTTTTTGATGCGCCCTGTTCTCCAAGGGAGAACGGCTGCGACATTCATGTGCTGCCCATCCCGAGATCCTCTCCGACCTCGCCCATCAGATCCGGTTGCCATGGGACAATTGGCCTGGGATGACACGGCCCCGGTTGTTTTCATGCAGAAACCGGGACCCTTAATGTGAGCCTCACGGACACAATTTCTTGGCAAAAGGATCCGTTCTAGACCACGAGGAGGTAGCCCAACCCTATGACAAGGGCAAGAACACAAAAGGCCTTTTCTGAGGCCATCAAATACGTCTTCGGTGGAGCGACCTGAGCCCAGGCCGTTCTTATGGCAACCCAGTGGCTGCTGGGTTTGGAAGACAGGAAGATACTGAGGGCCTCCACCGGCCTCGGAGGCGGCATTGGCCACGAGGGAGATACTTGTGGCACCCTCACTGGAGGAATCTTGGCCTTGGGCCTCTATCACCGGGATGGTTCCCGCGACCGCCTGTACCCCGACTGTATGGAGTACTACGACAGGTTCAAGAGACGTTTTGGCAGCAGTAAGTGTAGGGATATCACCGGCGTAAGCTTTAAGGCAGGCTACGACATCAGGCGTTTCTTCGTGAAAGGCATGAAATGCTTGACAGTGGTTTACACTTCTATAGAATCTGTTTTTGATATTATCGAAAAGGGCGCTCGAAGACTTCCTTCAGAAGGCATAGATCAAAAAAGGCCTCCCTTTCACCGGCACAGCTTCCCCTGTGCCGATGTTGTGCTGAAACAAATGGCGTCTCAGCTCAACGTCGACTTTGGTTCCATTAAAGAGATGAGTCGCGGATTTACCGGGGGTATCGCATTCCAGGGCGACATATGCGGTGCTTTCATGGGGGCAGTTCTGGCACTGGGCGCCCTGTACGGAACGGATCTGCGGGAAAGGCACCACAGGCAACTCTTTAGAGCCGGGCTGGTGGCCATGAAAGAAGGGAGCAAGGTCTTTCAAAATGAAGATCTTCACCCGTCTTTTAAGACCAGCTTGCGTGTAGGTAAGCTCTACGAGAGATTCGTATCGGAATTTGGCAGTGCCGATTGTGTCGATATTTTGGCCAAGGTTTCCCCCTCTAAACAGAGCGGCTTTTGTGAAGACATGGCCAGGCGCACCGCTCAATTAGCATTGGAGTTCACAGATGCCTAGAACAGGGAAGGCCGACAGATCAGGCCCTCATCTTGAAGAAGGCTTTAGGCCCTGATGTAGATAATGCCCACAGTCTGGAGCGCATCCCGGGTTTTGGATGGTTACACATATAAATTCTAGAGGAGCTAAGTGAAATGCCGCAACCGTTACTGAGCGTCTTCATGCACGACCCAGTAATGTCAGAATAGTGTTATCACAATCTTCAACCTGACTCGCCGTCTTCAATTGAACTCCTGCAGAAAAAGTTGAAGTCTTGAGTATTTTTTGGACCCGGTGATAGGCTGGATCTTAAAGCCAATCGGCCTTTAAGGCGACGGGATAACCGTCTCATTCACCAGAGGGGAAAAGGCGCGCCCGGAGGTGGTGAGCCCATTTGTAACTTATGCGTATTCAGGGTAGTTCCTGGATAATCAATCACACGAAAGGTTTCCTTGAAAAATGAAAATAGCATACACAGGTCTGAACATTGCCGAAGGCAAGATAAAATACGATGACAGGATTTTCGTTGATCTTGCCACGAAATTTCAACCTGAAAAGTCATCTCCCTACTACTTCGAGTTTTTGTCGGAAGACTACGAGAGCGCTGACGCCATTGCCATCGCCGATGACCGTGTCCTGGACCTTCTCATCCTTGACATGGATAAGATCGAAGGCCGACTTTCCAGGGCAAAGGACCCGGTTGAGAAGGGGGTGCTTGAGAAGTGCCTGGCCCAGCTTGAAGATGAGAAGCCGATTTGTGATTTGCCCATGGACGCCGGCCAGCGGGCCATCGTCAACGCACTGGGCCTCCTGAGCTTCAAACCCACGGTGGTCTTTGAGGACGCGTCAGTGGATGCCAATGCTGTGTGTCATGCCGTCATGGAGAAAGCGGAGATGATGTTCTTCTACACGGTGGGCAGGCAGGAAGTTCACGCATGGTTCGTGGAGAAAGGCGCCGATGCCGTCACCTGTGCCGGTAAAATCCATTCCGATCTGGCCCAGGGATTTATCAAGGCGGAGCTTGTAGACTATAACGATATGATGACAGCCCACAACATGAATGACGCTCGCTCCAAGGGGTTGGCCAAGCTAGTCGGTCGCGACTATGCCGTTCCGGAAAACACCATTCTCGAAATACGCTTTAACGTTTGACCTCCCATCGTTCTTTTCGGCAGAAGAAGAAGGGGTTTCGCAAAAAGTCCCTTTGCCAGCGATACTGCGTCCGCCGCCGCGGAGAGTCACGGTTTTAGTCGAACATTCTAAGTGGGCTCGTCTCATTTTAAGCCAACAGGCGCAAATGCTCACCTAGAGGGCAAGAGGGACTTCTTGCGATTTCATTAAGAAGAAACGTTTTAAGCCTTTCATCCATGGGCCATAGGAGTCGGATTCAGAAAAGCGCGAAAGGTTTTTGAAGGTACGTCAGTACATTGAGAAAGGGGAGACTGCAGGGGAATTTTCCGGACACATCCTTATCTTGGGATGACACAGGGGCACCGGATGTCAATGCAGTAGGAGCACCTATAGACTACAAACGATTTTTTCGATTCATGAGAAAATCCCTGTAAATCCGATAGTGCTCAGTCTCTTCATACGCTACAGGACAGACGGGCACATGGTCGAAGCTGTAGATCCTCGCTCCGGTGCAGGCCAGCAGAATAGGGGAGTGCGTGGCGATAAGGAACTGGGCGTGGCCAGCTTGGCTATTGGTGCCCAGAATTTCGAGTAACTCAAGTTGACTGCGTGGAGAAAGGGCCGTCTCCGGTTCATCGAGCAGGTAAATGCCCTTGATCTGGTATCGGCTGCGGAAGTAGGACATGAGAGCTTGACCGTGGGAGAGAGTCACCAAGGATTTGCCGCCGAAGTATTTCAGTTGGCCAGGGTCCGATGCCGCCCACTCGTCCACAAAATACGTAAAATCCCTGAAGATCTCCGAGCCGAAGAAGGCCCCGGGCACCCGTCCATTGGACCATTCAAGGCCAAGATAATGGTGCAGTTGGCCTTCGAAAGGGTTCACTTGGTATCGGATGCCCCCGGGGGCACGCCAGATGTGGATACCACATGCCTGGGCCATTGCCTCCAGCAAAGTAGACTTGCCAGTGCCGTTCTCGCCGACGAAGAGAGTCACTGGCGTATCAAAGGCCAGATGTCTGGTTTGATAAAAAGTGGGCAAGGTAAAAGGATAGTGATCCCGGGTAGGGTATTTCTCAGGCACGAGTGTGATGCTTTTTAGATGAATGGACATGGGTTTTTCTCTGTGTCTATGGGTATACAAGGCCTATCACCCTCTAAGCTATCACACAATCACTGGCATTAACATCACGCCCCACACGTTTGTCCTAGTGCCGGGCCAGGTGAGCTCATTGTTTTTGAAAGATAAAGGCATCGAAAAACTCCCCCTCCATTCTCTTTGATGCCAAATGAATCCCTTGGATATATTCTTCCGGATTGGCAGCATTAGGATGTGAAGCGTCGCTGTCCTTAATGATCTTAATCGCTTTTTGATTTGGTTCAAAAAAACAAATGATGGCGTGGGGCTTCGACACACGGATGCACTCTTCTAATACACCGCGCCTATGATCGTTGTCGATATGGTGAAAGGACCCCAAGAAGAAAATCGCATCGAAGGTATGACCCTCAAAGGGCATCTCTTTAGCGTCAAAAGCCTTAAATTGAATCAGATGATCAACCTTCACTTTCTTGGCACTGTTGAGCCAATCTTCTTTGGCATATAGGGAATAATCGTCTTCGGGCTCGCCCGTTAATACTTCATAGCCATTTAATGCAAGGGCTATGGCCATACTACCCGGTCCAGTTCCGACATCCAGAATTTTCGCCTCCACTGGCAACTTCAGCTCTTGAATGACCTTATTGGTGAAATCCGCCGTAAAACCGAATTTCTCACCCAAAATCTCTTTCGCTTCCCCTACGTTCATTCCCATTTCCTATTTTCCCCAACCTCCAACCGTTGTGACCGGTTGAACCCCTGATGGTCCCAAAGGCCACGGTTGCCCACTTGGAACCTCTTTGATCGGGCATCAGAACGGGTGTCGCCGATCAATCTTCATGGTTTGGCAAGTAGTCGTCACTCCGGAAAAACCGGGGGGCAAGGGAAGTTGAACTGTCTGACATGGTGCCACATGCTGCCTGAGTTAAAGGCCTGCAAAAACCGTACTCCCCAGAAGTCCTATTTGAAAAGCAAAAGAGCCAGACGATTTTTTGGGCCCTAGTCCATTGTACCTATAGTGGAGTGACATCCAATGGTCAAGTCAATACCGGAGTGCCTGTTGCCGGCAGGGCCCGGCAACGGACTTGCCAAATCAGAGAGTATGTAATTGGTTGACATGGTTGAAGTGGAAGCGTAGCGAGGCCCTGGGCCAAATGGGTTGGGCCCATAGCGGCAAGGGTTCAGATGGACCGCGTTCATTGTCCTATAGAGGGCCTGTGCCTGAGGATGGTGGCACAAGGGGGCATGGATTCCTCCAGGAAGCTTTAGGGTATTCTGGCTGAGGGAAATAAGACTGTCCAGAAAGGGTGTTTCCACGAACCATGAAGGGTGAGTCATTGATGAGGAAAAGCCAAGGACCGCAGAAAAGACTGTTTGTACTCTTATTGTTCCTATTATTCGTAGTGGCGTGCGGCACCGTTCAGAAAAAAGAAGACGACAATAGCAAGAGTTTTCGCACCGTGCCGCCTGCGTTGATCAAAGTGGACTGGGAACGGACGCCCACGGATGTCTTATCCAACCCTGTTAAGGATGAACCTTTGATTTGGGCGGAAATCGTTGAGCATGTGTCCGTGCAGCCCAGAGACGGGAAGATTGAAGTAGAGTGGTTCTGCAAACACTTCCGTTTTTGCAGACCCGGCCCAAAGGCCATTTCCGTGCGTCCCATAGAAGTCAAAGAGGGTGAAGGATATTTCGCGCTTGCTTTGAACTGAAAAATATTGGCCTGCAGCAGGCAGAGAGATTTCAGAAGGAGCATACTCTGGCCCCTCACTATATGCTGGCAGGAGGGCTCTTCGTGGGAATTGCACAAAAAGAGGACCGAAAGGTTCCGCTGCTTCGGGGCCTTCGGTTCGGCTTGGGCCAAGACTTGGCTGTCTTGGCCGACTAGATTTACCTTAAAACATTGATAGCGTTACGTGGCGTCCTTTTGGGGCAATGTTGTAAAATGGACTACCAGTGACATCCACGAAAAGCGAAAAACCTGCCATGTTGTTTACTTCTGGAGAAAGCCGATGATATCCCGACGCGTCGGGACGTTGTCAAGGGTTCGGCGTCCGCCTCAGGCGGACAGCCTCACCCTCGACGCCTTGGATCTGCGGCATCCTCGACTTTTGCAATGTCAGGGTTTACCCTAAGATTTGGCACCCATGATGCCAGTGAAGGCTGACTGAGAAGACAGACCGCACAAGCGGTCTGACGACAGATTCTGTTCTGGGCAGAGCCTTACATGCAAGGCAAAATGGTCGTGATGGTTTGTTGGTTCCCGTAAGTCCGTTCCCTTTGCAGAAAAGGTTTGCCCTTGGGGCCGTCGGGGATTCTTGTGTTTTTCGGTAGATGGCCGCCCCATGGTGGGATATGGGAGACGGCCTAGACTGGTTATAGATATTGTGGTACAGGTGAACCTATTGTGTCGCAGTCAGGAGAATGCAGGAGGGTATGGTGAGCCTTGGCCTCAAGGGAGAGATATCGGTGGCGTTCCCCGGGCCTGCTGGTGTCATCAAAGGGCGTGTCGCCAATGAGACCTCCCACAAAGAGGGGGCCCTGGTCGTGCTTCATCCCCATCCTCTCTACGGGGGAAGCATGGACAACAATGTCGTAGAGACCGTGGTCCTGGCGGGCCAAGCGGGCAATCACACCACATTGCGCTTCAATTTCCGCGGTGTCGGTGGCAGTCAGGGGCGTTACGACCATGGCGTGGGTGAGCAAGATGATGTGGGAGCTGCTCTGAATTTTTTGGAGGAACGTTATCGTCCCAAGACCAAGGCCCTTGTGGGTTACTCCTTTGGTGCATGCGTCGCTTTGGCCTACTGCCACAGGGAGGGACAGGGTGTGGACCACCTTTTCCTGATTTCTCCGCCCCCTTTTATGTTGCCTGACGATCTGTCTCTGGAACTTCCCGTGGTGAGGAAGATTGTGTTGGGCGAACATGACGACGTAGCGCCCCCCCAACAGGTGACCACCAGGGTCTCTGGCAGTGGAGCTGCAAGACTCATAGAAGTAATCCCCGGAGCAGACCACTTCTATTTTGGAAAGGAAGGCGACGTGAAAGATCTCCTGTCAGGCTTGTTTGATACATTCATGGGCGCCGGCGGGTAAAAGGATATTTCCGACTTCGACGGGGATGATAAGGCGATTCAGCAATGCACCTTGCCGGAAGGCAGGGTTGTTGAAGATGGAAACGAAAAAAAGGAGAAGTTGAGCAGGAGGATTTTGCGCCCTTTCCACAAGGACTATCCTGTATGTGGAACTTGAAGAAACCGGTGAAGAAGGACTACTGTTTCAGGTAGGTGGCCCAGGATCCTAGAACATGGGAGGGTTGAGCACCATGGATGTGGAGAGAGGCAAGAAAAGGGCCTTGGGCAAGCACTCTGGAATATGGCAAGAAGACGTTGAAGTAAGTGGTCGGCACGTTGACAGCTAGGTCAGGCAATCTCTAATGGGCTGGCGCTCCAAGACGAAGGGGCCGTGTCCTTAGGTGGCCTGGTCTAATCGGGCCATTAACAGGAGGTGAAGGGACCATGAAAATTCTTGCTGTGGACGATAACGACGTGAACCTCCGTCTCCTGGAGACCCTGCTGCAAAACGACGGGCATGAAGTGGTAACGGCCCTTAATGGATCCGAAGCCCTTGAAAGACTCCGGGCCGAAGCCGTTGATATGGTCATATCAGATATCCTCATGCCTGTCATGGATGGGTTCCAGCTGTGCAAGGAGTGCAAAAGAGACGAGAACACGCGCGAGGTCCCTTTTGTCTTCTACAGCGGCACGTACACAGACAGCAAGGACAAGGAATTTGCCTTAAACCTGGGGGCCGAGCGGTTCATTCCAAAGCCCATGGAATCTAAATGCTTTCTGGGCATCATCAATGAAATATTGGGAGATTACAAAAAGGGCGTCCTGCCTCGGTGTCAGATTCAAGATCAAAGAGACGACGCCGTTTACATGAAGGAGTACAATGAGCGCCTGGTCAACAAGCTGGAGAAGAAGATGGTCGACCTGGAACATGAGATCATCAAGCGCAAGGAGGCAGAAGATGCCCTGCGCAAAGCACACGACGAACTGTGCAGTTTTAACCAAGCACTGGAAAAAAAGGTTGAAGAACGGACCCGGGAGCTGAAAGAAAAGAGCCGTCAACTCATCGAGGCTGAGAGGCTTGCCGCACTGGGCAAGATGGCCAACAAGGTGGCCCATGAGCTCAGGAATCCCCTTACAGTGATTGGGGGGTTTGCCCGCAGGATGGTCGACAAGGCGTCGGACCAAGATCCCAATCGGAAGTATCTTCAAATCATTGTGGACGAGGTCGATGTATTGGAAAAAACGGTGTCGGAAGTCATAAAGATTGAGGACAAAAACTAGGGCCTGCTCTTGGAGATTGCATCTCCCATGGTCCATAGACTCAAACTGGCTGCTGGATCAGTTCTGGCATGACACAAGATATCCCTCAGCTTGTTTCCACCGGTAAATGGCCCTTTTCTGCAATCTCGCCCCGACCCGTGGGGACTGAAGTGGAAACTGACGCCAGTGCCCTCCCTTTTTTGGGGCCTTCGTGGATGGGCACTGGCTTGCTGCTGGGCAGTTCATTTTGAAAGGGATCAAGGAGGCGTGACATGTCCTGCTACTTCAGGCACATGAAGGAGATCCTTGAGGAGATCGGAATTGAGGTCACCAAGGAGAACAAAAAGGAGGTAGACAATATCATTCACCGAGTGGTGGGTGTGGAGTACAAGAATTGTTCCCCCACCTGGACAGCCGTAAAAGAGCATGTCAAGGGAGACGACAGGGCTAGAAGCCGATTCGTTAAAAGGCTTAAAAAGGAGCTGAAAGGCCTGTGATGGGCGCTATTTCGTAAGGGGGCCTGGTTTCACTGCTGGGCCACAATCTCTTTCGCCTTTGTGCGACAAAGGCAAGCGAAGTCCTCTGGATAATGACCGGTGATCCAACGCTGTTGACATTCGCTGAAGCCGCCGGGAGACTGAGGA
>Ga0180438_10007374_pt1 | contig 14358 bp, 11 predicted proteins | sample SS_ome_12_FD_132455 | JGI IMG/M metagenome (GOLD analysis project Ga0180438, IMG submission 132455) | Hypersaline lake sediment archaeal communities from the Salton Sea, California, USA - SS_3_D_2 metaG | ecosystem: Environmental > Aquatic > Non-marine Saline and Alkaline > Hypersaline >...
AATGTCTAAAGTTTCTATGATCTGAATGACTGCTACATCGCCCTGCTCTCCAGCTTGACTTACTTGCATTTTAATTAACTGTTCGCTAATTTTTTTGTGTCTCGCACTAATATCTTCTTTAGACTTCTTTATTCCAATGCTTTTTAACTGAGTTTCTAGGGCAAGCCTGTAGTTCTTGAACTCTAGTGAGCTTGTTTCTAGAACACTTTCGTAATCTAACTCTTGAGATACTAAAAGCTTTAACTTAGCATTGTCGAAAATGAACTCGTTGAATCCAGAGTTGTTCAATTCTGAAAGTAGATCTTTTAAGTCTTTTTTTAATTCACCATTTTCCACCGCCTTGTAGAACTCGAGTATTTGTTGGTCGTCGTCGTTAAAATCCAAGAAGTTTATAGTGTTGCTAGAATCATCCAACGCAAATAAGCCACTTAATGTATCCACGATGTAGCACTTCATTTTTTAAATACCTTTCTTCTTAATAATTGCTTATTAATAATGATTATATAACTTTAAACATTATTTCTTTTAAAAAAATGTCAATTGATATTAACTTAGCCGGATTACAATTAAAATCTCCAATCATTTTAGCATCGGGTATACTAGGAGTGTCTTTTTCTTCGATGAAAAGAATCATAGATGCTGGAGCTGGGGCTGTTACTTCTAAATCGATAGGACCAACGCCACGGAAAGGATATAAAAATCCTTCTATAATAGAAATCTATCCCCAAACCTTTATGAACGCCGTTGGTCTTGGAAATCCAGGAATCGATGATTTTATATCCGAAATTGAAGAAATTAAAAAAGAAAGAATCGCATTGATCGTGAGTGTTTTTGGAGATAAGAATGAAACTTATTTAGAAGTGGCACGAAAAGCAATAAAGGGAGGCGCAGATGCCATAGAAATCAATATTTCGTGCCCACATGCAGAAGTTTCTTCGATAGGAATCGATAGAAACCTGACATATGATATAGTGTCAATGTTAAAAAAGGAACTAACCGTGCCTTTATTTGTCAAGCTCAATCCCAACGTGACCAACATAGGGGAAATTGCTCTTGCTGCTGAAAAAGGTGGCGCTGATGGAGTAGTTGCGATTAATACTCTTGCTGCATTAGCAATTGATGTAAATACGAGAAGACCAATTTTAGCTCATGGAAGTGGAGGCTTGTCAGGAAAAGCAATTCATCCTATAGCGGTTAAAAAAGTATACGATCTCTACAAGATATTGAAAATACCAATTATCGGGTGCGGAGGAATATTTGAATGGAATGACGCAATTGAGTTTATTCTCGCAGGGGCTTCCGCAGTACAAGTTGGTACTGCTCTCTATCAAGGACCAGAAATCATATCAGAAATTAACAAAGGAATGGTTAGATATCTGAAAGATAACGAATTTAAATCGATTAATGATATTAAAGGATTAGCCCACGAGTTTAAAACCCAGGAGGTGCCCGATTTTGACTGAGAATACGATTCAAACAGTACAAATTAAGCGAATAATAAACGAATGCGAAGGTGTCAAGTCGTTTGTCTTTAAAAAAGCGAGCACAAAATCTCCTCAACCGGGGCAATTTGTCATGGTTTGGATACCTGGAGTTGACGAGGTTCCAATGTCAATATCGTCATATAACGAAAGAGGTGAATGGTCAATAACTGTAAAAGACGTTGGAGAATGCACTCACGCACTTCACGAGTTAAAAATTGGAGACTATATTGGTATTCGAGGTCCTTTAGGTAATGCTTTTCAAATCCCTCAAGACAAGAATAAGAAGATTTTTCTAATTGGAGGCGGAATTGGAATGGTTCCACTGAGATTTCTTGCATCTGAACTAGTTAAATTGGGGTATAAATTCACGACAATTGAAGGCGCGAAAGTTGAAAACGATTTAATCTTTATGGACGAGTTTTTTGACCTCAAGCGAGAGGGTTCGGAATTTAATTATTGTACAGACGACGGAAGTTATGGCGAAAAGGGTTTCGCAACTGAAATATTTGAGAACGCTCTCATGGATCTAGAGCCAGACGAGTTAAAAAATACTATTGTTTATACTTGTGGTCCTGAAGTAATGATGCATAAACTCTTTCAAATATGCAATGAACAGGACATCGAAATAAACGCAAGTCTTGAAAGAATCATGAGGTGTGGTTGCGGATTATGCGGATTATGTGCTATAGATCCCATTGGATCTTTGGTTTGTAAGGATGGTCCCGTTTTTACTTCGGTAGAACTGAGAGAAATGAATGATTTCGGTAAATTCACGAGAGAATTTTCAGGTAAGAAAATTTCACAATAAGTTATAAAGACCTCTTAAATTCTCTTTTTTATAGATCTTTTTTGCTTTTTCTATTAAAAAAAAGAGGGTTTTTAAAACATTTGCATGAATAAATATTAAAGTTCATATTTATCATGGTTAATATTGATTTTTTTAATACTAATTTTGATAATTATAATAATAATTTGGGAATGAATAGAAAATGGTTTTAGAAAGTTTACAGGAAAATTGGAATCCAAAAAAAAGGAATTATGCGTTATTTTTATTGATCATAACGATTATAGGTATTATTGGAATAGTAGTTGCCTTCTTTTATTTTTCTGATTTAATAATCCATACATTACTAACCGTTGAAGGATCTCTTATGGTATTAATTATCATATTGATAAGAGTATCAATTATGAGCATATTAACATTCTTTATCTTCTTTAATTGGCTTAAATCTGAAGAAGTTTATTTAAACGACATCCCATGTTTGATAGGGTTCATGTTTTTGACAATTTCTTTCGGAAAAGCATTAGATATATTGCAAAACTTAACATTCATGGTCATCCCAGATGAACAAGCGGTTATTTTCTTAAAAATTCGTTATATCCCAATCATCTTTGTTGCTATTCCTTTGTTATATCTCGGCATCAATATGATTTTATACAATTTATCACTCAAAGGAAAGGAGAAATACAAAGACGAGAAAAATATAAAAAATACAAGGAATTGGATCCTCGCAGGAATAATTATCGCTGAACTAATCCTTCTAATGATCGCTAATAGTATAATTTTAATTGGAATGCTCCTGCCACTATTTATCATTCCCTCATTAATCATTGCAACTTGGTTGTTTCATTTTGCCTGGAAAAATGACCGCCTTTCCTCGGTAAATCCTTTCATATTAATGATAGGTTTCGGATTATATCTTTTTTCAAACATTTTAAGACCAGTGCTACAAAGATTGCTCGGAGAAAATGTCTTATATATAATGATCGCAGAAACTTTTGATGTCATAGTATTTATCATTATATTCATGGGATTGATTTCTAAAAAATAAAACCTAACCTCTTAGTTTGATATTGAAACGGATAAATCTATCATTGAAAAGATTTTTCGGGAAAGAAAAAATCACAATAATTTTTAATTATATTTAGCTTGGACGCAATCTTAGTAAGTGCGAACCGTGTTTAACCGAATATTTGGTAATATTTAATATGGGTAGGAGTAAATTAATGTATAAAAAAGGTCTTTCTGTTTTTTCTTCCTTTTTTAAAATCTTATCTATTTTATCAATATATTCCTTATTTAGATTTAGAACTTCCTTGTATTGCTCCTCAGTTAAAAAGCGAACATTCATCGTATTATTTTCTAAAGTTTCCATTAATAAAGTAATCACTTCAATCATGGACAATTGTTCCATTGCAACAGAAGTAAGGAGTAAATTCTCTATTGCTTCGACATAGTCATTCATGTGATCAGATATAAACTTAATCTTTTTATAATAATACGAATACATCGTTAGATTTTCAAGTAAATCCTCCCATTTATCATTAGATATTATATCCTTCAGGTCATACTCTTTTATCTCCAATAAACCATCAAAATTTTTATTTAATTTGTAATAATTTCGCTTTATATTCCCCGCTTGAGGCTCATCATCCTTTGAAAATGAATTGATTAGGCCTAATCGAACTAATTCCCTTGTTCTACGAGATATTGTTGCTTTACTTTTTCCCGTTTGATAAGCTAAGTTGGTCATGCTTAATTCGTCAAATATTTTTAATAAAATTAATATTCTCATGTCCAATTTATTTTTGAAGACGTTTATTAGATGTCTTTTTGGATCTATTTTTAAAAGTATTCGGGTTAAATTAATAAAAAGTTCTTTTACATTGGCGTTATTCATCGCTGAAATTTCTATTGGTCCAATCATGCTCTTCGATGATGCTAATTTTGAAGCATATTCGATTGAAATCTTCTTTTTATCTTGAACATCCGCCTTATTCCCAACCATCAAAATTGGAAGATTAGCATTGTATTTGCCTTTTCTTAAAATTTTTAAAATCTTATCCAGATCATTTAAACTAGAATTATCTGTCATGTCATAAATAAAGATACCTGCAGCAGATCCTGCCACGTAATTCTTGTAAATAGACCAGAACCGTTTATCTCCTAAAAGTTCCCAAATCTGCAATTTTACTACAATCCCATCAACCTCTAAATTGTCTTGAAAAAATTCAACTCCAATTGTATTTTTAGGAGATGCTCCAAAGCTTTCAGGATTATATTTCTTAAAACATTGATTGATAAAGCTAGATTTTCCTACTCCACGATTCCCAAATACGCATATTTTTAATATTTTTGGTTTTTCCATTTTTCTACCACTTCGTGCATTTTTTAACGTTTCATTTTCTATAAAAAATGTAACGTTGATCATATTGAAATCTTTGGAACGTGATTTATCAAAGCAAAGAAAGAATTGCGGAAAGAGCGTCTCATAATAAATAATTCTGCACTTTTACAAATTATTTAAGCAGAATTCATATCTTTATACAAAAAGTTTTAGACTTATAGAGGATTGAAGAGAATATAAGGACATTTTTAAGAAAAAACAAATTTTACTTGAATTGAATGACGCAGCAAGAAGAACAAGATGCTGAAACGGTTAAAAAAATAGCCAGAGCCACAATTAATTATCTTCTTGCTCATCCCGATACAAATAAGTCAAAAATAACCAATCTTAAGGGTAAATTTGCCAAAAAATTTTCATATCACGGCGTCATTAAGAATGCGACAATCCTTAATATGGCTACTGAAGACGAAAAACTAGTGATAACGCCACTTCTTAAAAGGAGATCGACGAGAACCTTATCAGGCGTTTCAATCATTGCCATAATGACGAAACCCTTACCTTGTCCAGGTACATGTATCTATTGTCCTGGTGAAGCATCCCAACCTGGGGAGAAAGTTGCTCAATCTTATACTGGTCAAGAGCCTGCTGCCATGCGGTCAATTCATTGCAATTACGATCCTTTCAAGCAAGTTCAAAGCAGAATAAGAGATTTAGAAGCTATTGGCCATAAAATAGATAAAATAGAATTAATCATAATGGGTGGTTGCTTTCTCTCAACTGACTTAGCGTATCAAAATCATTTTGTAAAAGGGGCTTTAGAAGGAATTGTAAACACGCAAGTGCAAAGTTTAGAAGAAGTAAAAGCCCTCGCTGAAGTATCTAAGAGAAGAATCATCGGAATAACTGTTGAAACTAGACCAGATTATTGCAAGGAACAACACGTAGATCAAATGTTAAGTTTCGGCACTACTCGCGTGGAAATTGGCATTCAGACAGTCTACGACGAGATATATGAACTTGTTAAGAGGGGGCATTCAACAGCAGATAGCATCGAGGCAATCAGGATTGCAAAGGATGCGGGGATGAAAGTTAACGCTCACATAATGCCTAACCTTCCAGGTGTAAATTATAGAAAAGATCTTGAAACTTTTAACTCTCTTTTTTCTAATTCTGATTATCGACCAGACATGTTAAAAATCTATCCGTGTCTAGTCATAAAAGGCACGGAATTATATGATTGGTGGAAGGAAGGTAAATATAAACCTTATTCTACAGAGGATTTAGTTGATTTGATTGCTAATGTGAAGCAAAACCTCCCATCTTATGTACGAATTCAAAGAATAATGAGAGATATCCCAGCGACTTTAATCGAAGCGGGTTGTAAGAACAGTAACTTGAGGCAAATTGTTGGGAACAAGCTAGAAGAGCTAAACGGAAAATGTAATTGCATAAGATGTCGAGAATATGGCATTACTAAAGGAAGAAAGAGCATTGATATGAAATCTTTAGATGATGTTAAATTATACAGGCAAGATTACGAGGCCTCTCTAGGAAAAGAAATATTTTTATCCTACGAAAATAAAAAAGAGGACTATTTAGTAGGGTATCTAAGATTAAGAAAACCTTCAGAATACGCACATAGACCCGAATTAAACGATGGGAAAACGATGATCGTGAGGGAGATAAAGGTTGTTGGGGAATTAGTCACTAAAGATTCAAAGCCAAGCAGTTTTTCGCAAATTCAACACAGGGGATATGGTAAAATGTTGATGAAAAACGCTGAAAAAATATCTCTTGAGGATTTTGACGCAAAAAAATTAGCCGTCATAAGCGGAATTGGCGTGAGAGATTGGTTTTACGAACAAAGATACGCCCTAGAAGGTCCTTATGTTTCAAAACTATTAAAAAAGTAACTATAAAAATAAGCGAATACATTTTTTAATATTGAAAAAAGGAAGGTTAAAAACTGATTTTTTATTGTATTTAGCATTGAAGAAAAAAAGTGCAAAAAATGATCTGTGAATACTGCCAAAGAACTATGACTCGGACTAGGGTGCAGCATGTTAACATATGTCAAAAAGTGACCACGCATGTTTTCTGTTCTAAAGAGTGCAAAGATGGATGGTGTTTTGACATTCAAAAGGGGAAAATCAAGGTACAAGCTTAATTTAGGAAACCTCATTACTTTTATTTTTTAATTGATTTATAAGATGAAAAAACATGAAAGAGTTTGATTATGAAAAATTTGGTTTAATATGTGGTCTTGAAATCCACCAACAACTCGATTCAAAAACTAAATTATTTTGTCGATGTCCAAGCAAGCTACAAGGTACAAGAGAGCCAGATTTCACACTAAAACGTACGATGAGGCCAGTATTGGGTGAAATGGGAACCTACGACAAGGCAATGCTTACGGAATATGAAAAGGACATGTCGATTTTATATGAAGGTTATAATGACGTCATATGTACCTATGAAATGGATGAAACTCCTCCATTTGATTGTAATGATGAAGCACGACAAATTGCACTTCAGATCGCTTTACTCCTTAATTCGGATATCATCGAAGAAATGCACGTCTGCAGAAAAAACTATTTAGATGGTAGTGTTCCCTCAGGATTTCAAAGAACAATGATCATAGGAAAGGATGGATATGTGGAATTAGAAAATGGAAAGAGAATTGGTGTTGAATTCCTGAGTTTAGAAGAGGATGCTGCAAGAAAAATCAAAACTGAATTAAAAACGAACTATTTTAGGTTAGACAGATTGGGCATTCCATTAGTAGAGATTACAACTAAGCCAGATATTAATCGTCCAGACGAATGCCGGGAAGCAGCAGAACGTTTGGGTTTATTGCTATGGTCAACTAAAGTAAAAAAAGTACTCGGGTCAATTCGACAAGATGTTAATGTAAGTATAAAAGATGGCACGAGAATTGAGATTAAGGGCGTTCAGAAATTGGATATTATCCCAATTCTCATTAATAACGAGATATCAAGACAACTAAAATTAGTCGAAATTAAGAAAGAATTAATAAGTAGAAACTTGAAAGTTGATGATGTCCCGACTGAATCCGTTGATTTAATCAATGCTTTATCTAAAACAAAATCCAAATTCATTGCTAACGGATTAAAAAACGGAAAAAAAATATATGGTCTTAATTTTAAAGGTTTTAAAGATATATTTGGAAAGGAATTGATGGAAGATTATAGATTTGGCACGGAGGTTAGTAGCAAGGTCAAATCTATATCGGGATTAAAGGGAATCATTCATTCTGACGAGGATTTAAAGAAATATAAGCTCTCAAACGAGGATATCAAGAGAATCAAAACTGAGTTAAATACTAAAGATGAAGATTGTTTTGTATTAGTGCTAGGCACTAAGAAGAAAGTTGATAAAGCACTTGAGGTAATAATTGATCGAGTAAAATATGCTTTCAAAGGGGTACCTCCTGAAACAAGAAGATATCTTGAAGATGGAAAAACGGAATTTCTAAGAGAATTACACGGAGGCGCCAGATTATATCCCGATACAGATACTAAAGCAATTTTTAATAAGGAAGCAGAAATAAAACAGATTGCCAAGAATTTACCCCGATATCCATGGGATGTTATAAAAGAGTACTCAAAGAAGTTTAACCTGGAAGAAAAGATGATAAAAGATTTAATTTTTACTGGAAAACTTGAACTATTTGATAAATTAACTAAAATCTCATCAGATTATTCAACTCTAATAATTACAACTCTATTAGAAACAACAACTGCTCTAAGAAGGGATAAAAAGAATGTTGAAAATATTAATGATAAAGACTTTATTGATATTTTTACACTCTTAAAAAATGGAGAAATTGGCAAGGAAGCAGTTGAAGAATTCATGATTAAAAAAGCAGATTCCCCAGACCTCTCAATAGCTGAAATTAAAGAGGCCTTACACATCAGTAGGATTTCAGAGGAAGACCTCAATATCATAATAGACGGGATTGTTAATAAGAATATAAAACTTATTAATGAAAGAAAATTAGGCGCGATGGGTCCATTAATGGGCGAAGTCATGGAGGAGGTTAGGGGAAAAATAGATGGAAAAATCGTGTCAGATAGGCTTAAAAAAGCAATTCAACAAAAATTAAATGAGTAGGATCTTAAATGGATGATAAATTAAAAGGATATAAAGGAAAGGCAAAGGAACTATTAAAAAAAAACAAGATCGAAGTTTGGGATGTGTTGCGGGTTACCACTGAAAGTGGCGAATCAGAAGGAATACTGTTGCCAAGAAACGATTATTCTGCCCCGGATTATATCGACATCAAGCTAGAAAATAATTATAATATTGGAATTAATGCTGCTAAAATTACAAATATAGAGAAGATAGGTCGAAAAGAAGGACAATATAAAATTCCCGAAAAAGAATTTACTCAAAATAAAGAGCTCCCAAACATCACGCTTCTAGGAACAGGAGGCACCGTCGCTTCTCGATTAGATTACACGACGGGTGCCGTGATACCTTCTTTCACGCCCGGAGAATTATTTAGCGCTGTTCCAGAATTAGCAGATGTTTGCAACCTCGAGACAAAAATCGTGTTTGAGATACTCTCAGAGAACATGAAACCTGAATATTGGCAACAATTAGCAAAAAAAATTGAAGCCTTGGCAAATTCAGGGAAAGACGGCGTGATCATTAGTCATGGTACTGATACCATGGCATATACGAGCGCAGCTCTTTCATTCATGCTCAAGGATCTATCCATCCCTGTTGTCTTAGTTGGAAGCCAGAGAAGTTCTGATCGCCCATCTTCCGATGCCGCAATGAATTTAATTAATGCAGCAACTATTGCTAGCTACGATATTGCTGAAGTCGTGTTAATGATGATGGGTTCCTCAGCACACGATTACGGATTAATTCATAGAGGTACATTAGTAAGGAAAATGCATTCGTCTGTGAGACATACCTTTAGGACCATTGACGACATTCCTTTAGGGATGGTTAGAAACGGCGAAGTTAAAATGTTCAGCGATAAATATAGAAAACGACCTAAAGGATCTAAACCCAAAACGAAAGCACTTACCAATTTTGAAGAGAAAGTCGCATTAATTTACTTTTATCCAGGAATAGAAAACGAACATGTAGATTTTTACGTGGATAAAGGATATAAAGGCATTGTTCTTGCTGGAACTGGCTTAGGGCATGTGAGCACGCGTATATACGATTCTATAGAAAGAGCAATTCAGCAAGGCATGACAGTCCTCATGACAACGCAAACGCTACACGGTTTTGTTGGAATGAATGTGTATTCCACTGGTCGAGAATTGCAAAGCTTTGGCGTGATTCCGGGGGAAAATCTAATGCCAGAAGTGGGATACGTGAAGCTGGGATGGGTACTCGGACAAACAAACGATCCTGAAGCAATAAAAGAATTACTCTTAACGAACATCGCTGGTGAGCTCACCAAGAGAGAGGTCCCATTAGCGTTTAATTACAACATTGATGATTTATTGAGAAGAAATAAGATTTAAACTATCAGATTTTCACGTTCAATCTGGTCTTTTTCTATCGTCACCACGTCAATATTTCCTCTCCCGCGACATTTTCCTTGAGCGTCTATGTAAATCAATAAAGCATGCTCTGGATGGTTTTTGTATGAATGAACGTCAATGTACGACATAGGAAACCTCTTGATTTTTGATTCGTCAATATCGATTGCATATATTTTTTTCTGGCATCTTGGACAAACTGTTAACACTTTCCCGTTCTCCGAGCGCTTGTTTATCTCCTTGACTTTATCGCTTTCTTCGACTTCTTTAAGATATTTCTTTTTCAAATCCATTTTAGCGATATGGGCCGATCGAGAACTTAATTCACTAATGATCGTGTTGAAGTTCCTGGCAAAAAGCTCCTCGAAATCGCTTTGAAGAGATTGAAGAACAAACTCCATCTCCTGCCTTGATTCTGGACTAAATTGCCCGTTCATCACGTAATTAGATGATTGAAATCCGGACGTGAAAAAATCTAACAAGATCGCTTTTATGACCTTATACGCCGAATCTTTTTCCTGGAAAATGTACAAATCGTTCCTTTTTATTTTCTCGTCGCTCATGGTTCTCATGCCTTTCCATCGTGATAGAAGGTTCTAAATGTCATCCTACACTTATTTTCTCATTCTTTGGTTTTAAACTACGCTTAATTATTTGTCGTTGAAAGTACGAATCTTTCCAATTTTCAAGGTTTAAATCTTAAAAAAATGAAAAAATATTTTTAGCATCTTACATTTCATATACATGAATAAAAATAATGTTGTGAACCAAAATGGGAAAAAGAATACTCGTGCAAAGAAAAGGCAGGGGAAATTTATGGGCACGATCGCCGAGTCACAGGCACGTTGGAGCAGTTAAATACCGATCGTTCAAAGAAGGTGAAGATCAATTCAAGTTTAAGGTAATTGAATTAATGCACGCACCAGGAAGGGGTGCTCCCGTGGCACGAATTAAATATGACGATGATACAAAAGGTTTATGGCTCCCTCCCGAAGGAATCTACGAAGGAGACGAGTTTATACAAGCGAAATCTGGAGAAGTCGATGTCGGAAATATCTTACCCCTCAAGGAAATGCCCTTAGGAACTCTCGTGTGTAATATTGAAGGCGTTCCTCAAGATGGTGGCAAATTTGCACGAGCTTCTGGCGTCGCAGCAATAGTTAGAAACAAGTCAGGAAGTAAAGTAGAATTACTTTTTCGTTCGAAAAAAACAAAATGGTTCGACGAAAAATGCCTCTGTACCGTCGGTGTCGTGGCAGGTGGCGGTAGAACCGACAAACCGTTCCTGAAAGCGGGAAACAAGCATTATTACATTCAGTCTAAAGCGAAAAAATGGCCCATCGTGAGAGGGGTTACAATGAACGCAGCTTCTCATCCTTATGGTGGAGGTGCAAAACAATCACCTCACAAATCTACTACAACGAGTAGAAATGCGCCCCCAGGGAGAAAAGTTGGACAAATCGCCGCTCGAAGAACTGGACATCAGAACTAATTTTTTCACAAAAACTTTTAAATTAAAGGTTCAATTGCTATAATATCACTATTCAAATAATATTTTTATAAAGCTTACTATATTAAATAGTATTAAATGAGCTTTATATGAGGTGATAAAAAGATGGTAAAAGTATGGTTTATTCATAATTCACAAGCGGGCAATACAGAACGCTTGTCAAACCAGTTTGCGGACTCGCTGAAATCGAATTACGATGTGAAAGTGGGATCCATCGATTCAATAAAACCTGAAGATCTCGCGAACGATAATCCCGACGCCATAGTGTTTGCAACGAGAGTTGAAGCATTTGGATCGGATAGAAAAATGACCGAATATGTGAGATCGCTCGGTAATGTCATCAAAACGCCCATTCCAAAGGTTGCCACCTTCTATACCCATGCCATGGGTTGGAAGAAACGATTCTCTAAGGGAATGAAAAAAGCACTTGAAGAATCAACGTGCATCGGTGAAACTTGCCCAGAATTCCTTGAATTACGATTAAAGGGAGCGAAAGGTCCTGAACGCGAAGGACAAGAAGATAAAACTGAACAATACCTCACCATGTTAAAACAATTTATTGGATAATCTAATTTTCCATCAATTTCCTTTTTTTTTAATATACGGAGCATGATTTACATCTTACTTTTTTGTAAGAGTGATATGTTAAATGATAATTATCATGTTATTTCTAATCACATATCTATTACAAAGTTGAAAATAATAATGGTGATAGTATTTTAAAAAAAAATATATCGCTCCTATTATAATATCTGCTGCAACAATTATAGTTCTATTTATAATGGCATTGACGATCCAAATGATTGGGTCATAGTTTTTAATGAGATGTATATTCCAACAACTTCAATTCCAGCAGGAAATATTATAATGATTAGTTTAATTGGAATAATTTCAGTTATCGTTATTGCAAAACGATTAAAGCTCAAGAATCGACTTTGATTTATTCTAAGCACATAGAATATTATATAAACCTATAAATATTAATCAAATATCTATTCTATTAAAAGAAAATAAAATGATATTGAGAAATATAGGACGTTAGGAAATGTATGATGCAATTATCATTGGAGCTGGAGTAGGTGGGCTGACATGTGCTTCAAAATTAGCTTCAAGTGGAAAAAAGGTACTTGTCTTAGAGAAAATTTTTTTTATTGGAGGGAGTAGCTGCATTTTTAAAAGAGGAGATTTTATATTTCCAATGGGCCCCTTATCTTTTTCTCATCCTTCATTGGTTCAGCGAATGCTGAAAGAAGTAGGCGTTCAGGAAGAAATTAAATTTAAAAGAAGTCATTTTCAGCTCATTTCTCCAGAATTAGATATCATATATTCTCAAGAATGGTCAGAGTTTGAAAATCAATTAAAGAAATTATTTCCTAAGGAGAGTAAAGGAATTTTAGCTTTTTTTAACGAATTTAACATGGTAATTTCAGCAATTCAGGATGTTAACGAATGGCATCCTGATTTCATGGTTGGAGAGAAAAGGAAACAAGCGGAAAAAACACTTCATAAACATGAAAGAGATTACCAGATCATTAAAAAATATTCTGAGATTCCTATAAAAACATTACTTGATAAATACTTAGTGAATGCAAGTTTAAAAAACCTTTTAGGTTCCCTAGGATCACATCAACCTATCATGAATGTTGTTCATTTAGCTTTTTTATGGAACGTCATGTCACATCAAGGTATTTGGTTTCCATCATGTGCAATTAACGGAATTAACGAATTGTTGGCAGAGAACATCGTTTCCCATGGTGGAATAATTAAGCGTAAAACGGAAGTTAAAGAAATTTTAATCGAGAATAACAAAGCTGTAGGTGTAAGAACAACAGATAAGAAAACTTATAAAGCTAAATGGATCATTTCAAACGCAGATTATAAGCAAGTATTTTTACAACTAATTGATGCTAAACACGTTCCAGATTCTCACTTAAATAAGGTAAAAAACACTCGCTATACTAATTCCGAATTATGCGTGTATTTAGGAATCGATCCAAACAAAATAGATTTTAGCAAAATGCGAGCAGATCATTTATTCTATAGGTCTAATTTAGACAGAGATACTAGTAAAAATAAAAATATCACTGATTTTTCAAAAAAAGAAATTGAAATATGTTTATGGTCTAATAAATCAGAGAATTTTGCTCCTGAAGGATATAAGAGCATCTTGCTTAGAGTTTCGATGCCGTATAAATATTTTGAAAAATGGAGGATAAGTGATTTTAAGAGAAGGGAGGGATATTACGAACATAAACAGGAACTTGTTGAAATATTAATTGGAACTGCTGAAAAAATACTTCCAGGTCTTTCGGAATCAATTATCATAAAAGAAGCGGCCACCCCATTGACATATCGAGATTTTATATGCAGAACTCAAGGATCAGTTGCAGGATGGACACGAGATATACAAAAAATCCGCATAAAATCCAAGCTATTATCTGAAAAACCCTTCGATAATTTATTTCTCGTGGGAATCTACTCCGTGCTTGAACCTTTTCTTGGAGGGTATCCCGTATCAATGTATACTGGGTGTCTCGCGGCAGATTTAATCTTAGAGAGGGAAAACTAAAAAGAATGAAAAGTAAAATAATAGAATTAAAATTTTTAAAAAAGATTTAATTTTTAAAAGCTAAAACTGATGTTTTTCAAGAGATCCTTGTATCTCGAACGCAAGGTCACTTCCGTGACGCTGATTACCCTCGAAATCT
>Ga0180438_10007378_pt1 | contig 14357 bp, 9 predicted proteins | sample SS_ome_12_FD_132455 | JGI IMG/M metagenome (GOLD analysis project Ga0180438, IMG submission 132455) | Hypersaline lake sediment archaeal communities from the Salton Sea, California, USA - SS_3_D_2 metaG | ecosystem: Environmental > Aquatic > Non-marine Saline and Alkaline > Hypersaline >...
ATCGTCCATAGACTGCAGAGGGTCATCCAAGAGGATGAAGCCAAAATCAGCTTCGCTACTAGCAAAGGCCAATGCTACGAAATAGCAAAGAGCTGCAACATTGGCTTGCGCTGAGCTAAAACCAGTTGCTGGATTGATTGTCAGTTTGGTCTGCTCATCTTGCGCATAAGGCACTGTCGAGCCTTTCTTGTAGTACACATCGTGTGATAATGAGAGCAAATTAAAAGTGGGGTGGGGTGCCAACCTAGTAAACAGATCCTGCACCACAGGTCTAAGTTCCAAGTAAGCGTCTCGTACGACCTTAGCAGCTGCCGCTCTTGAACTTTCACACAGCTTCTTTCTATTTAATCTAGCCTTTTTCGCCTCAGCCAATTCGTTCTCTTTATCCTCGTATTGCTGTTCCAGTTGCTTAATATTGCTCTGGATTCTCTCGTACTGTTTCTTCTCTTCAACAACTGACTGCGCCGCAATAAGTTGTTCCACCAGCTCCTCAATTAGCCTTGCTTTCTCAGAACGATCCTGCACCCATTCCTTAAGAATCATTAACCAGTTGCTAAATGATTCTGCATTCGGAGCCGGTGACGGAAAGCTCAAGTTAGCCAATTTTTTTCCGATATTCTCGAATTCACCAATAATAGATGTCAGTTGCTTTTGCCAATTTTCAACCGCTTGAATATCTACACTGAGTTTTGTATATTTTGCCTCTAAGTCTAATATGCATTTGGATCGAGCTTCATAAACTTTATGCGCTTTCTCATATGAGGACTGAGCATCTAATAGTCCCGGCTGTTCGGCTATTAGTGATTCCAAACGAGTTTTGACAAGGTGCTTATCAATCTTCTGTTCACATACTGGACATCTGTCAGTAAGAAGATTGATTGCGAGAGAGGCAACTTGACGAATATTATCAGCCCTCAGCCTAGCAGCCTCAAAACGCTCCTTAGCTTTCTTTTCCAACTGTCGGTCTTTTTCTAGTATTGAGCGCTCTGAGTCTAATTCCCTAGTTATTTGAGAGGCGGACTCCTGCAGTTGTTTCGGATCTGAGGATGGTTTCTGCCCCAAGTGGAGGGTGGCACTATCAGCTAGCTCCGAAAGACGCATTAGGTTCTGCCTGACCTGTCTTATATCACGTTGCAGAAACTCCCCATCCCTTTGCGTTAGGTCCGGACTTGCGAGGAATTCAAAACCTGTATTTGCTAGGCCCTGTTTGAGGCGATCAACCGTTTCAGCAAGAGCGGGAGAGGATTCTATTCGGATGGCAGCTTCTTTAAGCTCTTGTCGAGCCGAAGATAACATTTGCTTAACTTGATCAAGCGCAGTCTCGGCCCTTTTGATCCTGTCCACGTAAGTTGACTCTGTTTCACTTAGCTTTTCCACAAATTTGTTTACAATTGATATGCCCAAGATGCGTGATAGTAATTCATATCGTTCTCCGCTGGTAGACATGGATAAAAATGCACGTACCAAATCTTGCTCAAGCAAAGCAGTACTGAGAAAATCAGCTTGGAAAGCGTCTTTGTCAACGCTAGATACCCCTAGAGCTTCATGTAAAAGGTCTTGGGCTTTGTCCCCAACAGCCTTTGTGCCGTTTGCTTCAAACTCTAACAAGTTATGCTCGTAGTTACCAGTTCTCCTTGCAACTACTATCTCTCCTGAAGTGGAGTCGAGGATCCTCGCTTCCACGGAGGCCAAGAGGCCTCTTTTAGCGGCGTATATATTAACGATATAGTCTTCATTCTTCTTGTATCTAAGTTCTTCAAGTCTTTGAATGCGGCCCAGAATCAACCATTGAATACCGTCAAACAAGGAAGTTTTCCCTTGGCCGTTGGGGCCAGATACGATGACGGATGATGCATCCAGAGGAATCTCTTGGCCCGAATAAAAACCTCGAAAATTCTCAATTTTGAGCGAATAGAAGACAACCGGCTCTTTAGCTTGTTCAGTTCTATTAGACATTTTCCAAGCTCCCACGCTCTTTGAAAACTGTCTGTAGTTTCCTAATCTCATATCGATCCCAGCCCGACTCCACCAACTTGTCTGCCAATAAGTCGAGAGGATTCCTGTGTTTAGCAGTGTATCTGGCTCTCTCTAATGAAATAAATGGCTTCGCTGTCTCTTTAACTTTATCCAGTGAATTGCCCAATCCAGCCCGTACTATCTTGCGTGTAAATCGTGTGTCGTAGATCAAGTTAGAAAGTTCATTTAATTCTTCATAATCGTGCAGCTCGTTTCTACAAACTAGAACCAGATACGCATCCCAAGTCTTATCAGTAGGCGCAGACTTAGTTATGAGATCTGAGAGAGCTAATTCAACTTTTCCGGCGGCTTTGACTAATTCGTCCCAGATATCAAAGACTTGAAAAGCAATAATATAGTACGGATTCTCTGCAAGAACTAATGGCTCCATGTCTGTGACTATCTGCCAGGCCTTGGTCTGGAATCCAGCTTCTGACAGAGTTCTCGCAAAAGTATCTCGGAAAGAATCAGAAGTAGGAATTGTCATGCTGCTACTCCTAACAACATGCTTAGCTTGTCTTTGTTCTCAACCTGCAATAGTTCGTCCAATCCCACCCACCTGTCCTTTATGATATCTGGACCATATATGATGCCTTCTCTATTATCGACCAAATCTTGCGGCATTATCGCAGACGGCAACGGCCCACAATGATTATGGCTCAATATTAGAAAATTGTCTGAATGTGGAAACAAGTCGGCTCTTTTGTCACTTAGGAGTGAATCTCTCTTGCTCTTGGATAATTCATCCGACCATGTAAGTTGCTTGGCCAAAGCTAATTCAATGATAAAGTGTTCGCTCTTGATTGAGACCACACTACCTCTTGATGTAACTTCAAGTAATCTAGATACAGTATTTATCAATACCAGAGCCATTATACACTTCTGGAAAAGAGGATCAATTGCGACAGCACCGTATCCTTGGGGTACGAGACCGCGTCTAGCCCACAGCCACACAATGTCTGCAGGACACTTACTTAGAAAATCCAAAGCGCTACGTGTAGCCCATTTAATATCGATTCCGGCTACTGGAGACTCTTTCTTTTTCTTGTCTGCCAAAGCGAGCACCTTCGACAGGCTTTCCATCGTTATGGCTCTCAGCACGTCATCTAGAAACTGTTCAGCAGCCATTAGGCATCTAGATTCATCATTCGGAAGGACCTCGTCCCAATCTCCTGATAAGGTCGGGGCGACGACGCAAGCGGACTTCCCCTTCGTTTTCGTCAATATCTCGAGTACGGTATTCTTGATGTATGGGGCAAGGCTTCCGATCCCCAAGAAAGTGACGAAGCCATTTTCCAGTGCTGCTCCGATTTGGTGACCACACCACCAGGGAGATTGTTTAATCTGGCGACTGGAAACAAACAATGAGCTGTCAATCTGAGCGCAACCATGTAATTTTGGAAGACGGACGCTAGCCCCGGCTCCTTGAAATTCTTCGTGGGTTCTACATGCGGTTATCTCAACGTATACCGTATGGCCCGCTCTTTCAATGCAGGTATCCCAATTTGTTGACAAGACAAGGACACCTTCCGCCATAAGAAGTGCGATTGCCTTGTGTCCGTAGTTTGGGGGAGCAGTCTTTAATTGCGGAAATAGTTCAATAATTTTACGTTGAATAATACTCAAATCATCTCCGGCCACTATCGCCTTATCAGCTATGTCCAGAAGGTCATCACCGTTCGCATGTGCTACTCGGTCTGCTAAAGCTGTAAGCTGAAGTCTGCTCTTTAGAGTCTTTGCCACCGTCGGAGCCAAGGGTAAGCATGTGGGCGAAGCCTCGCTAAGACCCGCACCAACCACAATTGCGAGACTCCTGTTTAACACGCGTAAAGCAATGCTTAAGGCCCGTGTGTCAGTAGGAATCGAAAGCGGTTTAGGTATATACTCCATTTTGTTTATTCTCTTTCATAATCCGACCGATGGCTCAGAATTATGCACATTTGGTAGCTCGTATTTAGTTGCCACCCTAATCTGCTCGGTGTGGTCGTACGAGATCGTTCTTGCACAACCGACAAGTATGTGCAACAGCCCTATTGAATCGCGAGAACAGATTCCACACCACGTTTAATCCCGAGTATATCATAGCGAAGTCTTTTTGATAGCGCAAATTATATGCCTCCTTTAACCTTTCAACAAACTGGCTGATATAGCATTTTGGAGCATAAGCCGCGTGGTGGCAGAGAGTAACAATCTAGCGAAAAGTGTCCTTACTCACGCTTCGAGCCCCTTTGGTCCGAGCTAACACGGCACTTTTCTAGGTCTAGCAGCCATGGCCATGACGTTGTAGACAGAGGGAAGAGTGGTTAGTTTTCTTGAGCGGTCCAACTCGTTGAGGTTCTTTCCTGTCTTGGTCTCCCAACGTTGAATTTCAGAGGCCATCCCGTTTATGATATCTCCAAGATCCACCGTTTTGAACAGACACAACCATTGCGTATTGTCTACCGGTAAAACAATTTCGGGCAGAACTGCAAATAGTATCTTACTCGCTCCAACAAGACCGTAAGTGGTTTCTCCCATGGCTAACGGTAAAAGCTGTTTAGTGAGGGACTAGATTTTTGTCATCAATCCCGCACGTTCAGACTCGCCTAATTCCGCAAGACATCTTTCTCTAGAATAGCCACTTCTGGATATTGCATTACGTACCTCTATTACACCGCCTCCAATACGCTCCCAACAAGCCAGCAGTATCTCTTTGCGCTTCACACTCCCATTTTCATTCAATCTCACACCCTTGAAAGGACCACCTCTAGTCATCTTGAAATTGGACAATATACGCCCTGTACATTTGGTAAATACCTCTCCACCCTCGTCTAGTTCATTGGAATTACATATTATTTCATGTACGGCATCTTTATAGCCAAAAGCATCTATTTTAGTGCTTATTTCATCTGGTGCTCTAGCTTGGCCAGCTTCATTGAAGAGTACCATATTAGAATCTAGACTCATTCCTGCTATCTCCTAAGGACCAAAGCTAAATCTTAGGGGCGATTTTATCCAGCCCAATCTCTTCCCGACAACTCAGCCTGCTCCAGTACAGTCATGGTGGCTTTTTCCTGTTTATCGGGCGGATATCCATATTTTCGAAGGAGCCGCCTGACCGTAGTACGGAGCTTTGCGCGGGCGCCTTCCCTGACCGTCCAGTCAATAGTAGCATTCCCGCGCACGGTTTCCACCAATTCCCGAGCTAACTTCTTCAGGACTTCATCTCCCAGGACCTTGACGGCGCTATCGTTGACTTCGAGAGCATCATAGAAAGCTTCTTCATCCTCACTCAGTCCAAGTTTCTCACCGCGAGACTTTGCCTCGCGCATCTGCTTAGCTAACTCAATAAGCTCCATGATCACCTGAGTTGCTTCAATGGTGCGGTTCTGGTAGCGGCGGATGGTTTTTTCAAGCATCTCGGCAAACGAGCGCGATTGTATCAGGTTCTTTCTCGACCGAGACCTTACTTCATCGCTCAGCAACTTATGGAGCACCTCGAGGGCCAGATTGCGCTGTGGCATCCTCTGGATCTCAGCCAAGAACTCATCGGAGAGAATCGAGATGTCTGGCCTTTTCAAACCGGCGGTGCTGAGAATGTCAATCACTTTGTCGGAGACGATAGCTTTGGAAATGATCTGTCTAATAGCGGAATCAAGTTCCTCCTGGGTCCTGCCAGGCACCCTGGTATTCTTGGCAAGTGCCGAGCGTACCACCTGAAAGAAACCCACTTCATCGTTGATTTCCAACGCCTTTTCATGCGGTACTGCCAGAGCAAAAGCCTTAGATAGTTCAGTTACAGTCTGAAGCAACCTCTCCTTGCCGTTCGGCTGCACCAGTACATGTTCCATAGCAGCAGGAATGATTGATACACGTTGGGCGGGTGTACCCGTAAAGAACCGGGAATAATCGAATCCATGAAACATCACCGAGACAATTTCGTACTTCTCAAGCATGATTGCCACCACTTCTTCTTGCGGAATGCCTGTCTCACCTCGTGAGCCTTCTGTGTAGTCAGCCAGGGCCTTCTTCAACTCATCTGCTATCCCCAGATAGTCCACCACAAGCCCACCCGGTTTGTCCTTGAACACGCGGTTAACCCGGGCAATGGCCTGCATCAGTCCATGCCCACGCATAGGCTTGTCAATATACATCGTGTGCAAACAAGGGGCATCAAAGCCAGTCAGCCACATGTCACGGACAATAACCAGTTTGAGAGGATCGGCTGGGTCTCTCATGCGCTTTTTGATAGATTCCCTCCTATCTTTGTTACGTACGTGAGGCTGATATTGTGGAGGGTCACTGGCTGAGCCTGTCATTACCACTTTGATGATACCTTTGTCGTCATCATCACTGTGCCAAGACGAGCGAAGTTTGATAATAGCATCATACAAGTCAACACAGATGCGTCGGCTCATGCAGACAATCATCCCTTTGCCATCCATTACCTGCAACCGCTGTTCGAAATGGTTGATGATGTCCCTAGCTATAAGGCCAACTCGCTTCTCGGTGCTGACCATGGCCTCCAACCTGGCCCACTTGGTCCTCAGCCTTTGTCTCACCGTCTCTTCTTCTCCCTCGGTCACCTCTTCAAACTCGGGGTCTATATAAGGTCTCTCTTCTTCCTTGAGTTCCAGCTTCGCTAGCCGGCTTTCGTAGAAAATGCGCACAGTAGCTCCGTCCAGAACTGCCTGCTGGATGTCGTAGATGCTAATATAGTCGCCGAACACCGCCGGGGTGCTTCGGTCAGCTTTTTCAATCGGCGTGCCAGTAAAGCCGATGAAAGAAGCATTGGGCAAGCCATCACGCATGTTTCGCGCCAAACCGTCAATAAAATCGTATTGACTGCGGTGGGCTTCATCAGCAATCACTATGATATTGCGGCGGTTGGAGAGGATCGGAAACCTTTCGGTGTTCTCAGGCAGAAACTTCTGGATAGTGGCAAAAATGATGCCGCCAGAAGCCACTTTCAGCAGTTCCCGAAGGTGAGATCTGGTTTCTGCCTGGACTGGTTTCTGCCGGAGCAGGTCTTGAGCAAGAACAAAATTATCGAAGAGCTGGTTGTCGAGGTCGTTGCGGTCGGTAAGAAAAACCAGGGTAGGGTTTTCCATGGCTGGCTGAAGTACTATCTTGCCGGCATAAAAGACCATGGTAAGACTCTTGCCAGCTCCCTGGGTGTGCCAGACCACGCCAACTCGCTTATCTCCCGAGGGAGAGGTAGCCTTCAGTGTAGCTTCTACTGCTGCGTTGACGGCGTGATATTGATGATAAGCGGCGACCTTCTTGACTACCTTGCTCATATCTACCTCAAAGAGGACAAAATGGCGAGTAATATCCAGGAGCCGCTGCCTATCAAACATTCCGCTAATGACGACGTCAAGCTCCGGTGTCCCCCTGGGCGCTGTGTTCTTGCCGTCTATAGTACGCCAGGGTAAAAACCATTCCCAGCCGGAAGATATAGTTCCGACTCTTGCTTCGGTGCCGTCGCTTATGACCAGGAGCTCGTTGTATTGGAAAAGGGAAGGGATATCCGATTTGTAATTTTCGGCCAACTGGTTGAAGGCTCCCTTGATAGTGGCATTTTCATCGGCGGGGTTTTTGAGTTCGATGGCAGCCAGTGGTAAGCCATTAACAAACACCACGATGTCCGGGCGGCGAGTGTGCTGTCCTTCCACCACGGTAAATTGGTTGACCACCAGCCAGTCGTTTCGTTCGGGGTCCGTAAAATCAACAAGCCAGACCTTGTCATATGCGATGCGGCCCCCCTTATTGCGATATTCCACGTCTATGCCGTCGGCAAGCATCTTGTGAAAATTCCGATTGTTCAAAATCAGGCTAGGACTTTCAGGACGCGTCACTTTCTTGAGGGCATCCTCCAGCGCTTCAACGGGAATAAGCGGGTTCAAAGCGTGCAGAGCAACCTGTAAACGGTCTGAAAGTATCACATCGGCATAGCTGGCTCTCTCTGGCTTTGTGCCATCGCAGGCGATATCTGGCCCTGGCAGATATTGATAACCCAGCCCTCTGAACCAATCAAGAGCTGCTTCTTCGACTATTGATTCGGTGAATTTCATCAATATGATGGCTCATAACGTCGCTTATTCCTGATCGACTTTTTTTTCAAACTCATCACCAGTAAACCCGAGTTTCTCCTGTATCTTCTGGACAATGCATTGGCCTCGATGCTCCAGGAAAGTTGTATAGCGTCGATAGTCAAGATACTCTCTCTCAATCAAAGCTGTTTTCATTTCAGTATCATCGACGTCCGCGAAGTAATCCATTGGGTGCTGACTACTCTTATTCCTGTTTTTCGTCTTTGCAAGAATCCAGAAATTGGCGAAGTTATTGACTTCTAATGGCTCTAATCCCTTATCCCGCAATGCAGAGCGTGGAAAGATGTGGTCAATCTCGGGTGCATTGCCTTCATACTTGAAGGCGGCCCCTGTTAAGCTCTGGACAAGGTGAAGTGCAAGAACATGATTGGATTGAAGTAAGTCATCAAATGAACGTATTCCTTCCCAGTAGCTGATCCACCCCCAGGTGCTCTCGAGAGGAAAGGTTTCGTCATTATTGTCAACAAGAGGTTTCAACTCGTCTCGAATAAACGCCCATACGCGGCTGTCTCCATACCGCGAGAAAGGCTTAGCAAACCCGAAAAGGTACAGCGCTTTCCTAACTCTAGAGATTTCGGCATTCGGAACCTGATGTTTCTTGGTGTGGAAAAGATAATAAACAAGAGGTACCAACGTATTGGATCCACCGAGTATTCCGCTACTTGCACACCAACAGTGATCCTGAACGAAATCTACCGTTGAACGAATGGCATCACAGCATTGTTGGAAGTTACCTCTTAGCTTCATGACATTCTTCTTCTTTCGCAGAAGGTCTATATCAAATTTCGTACCTAAGTCTGAAATAGCAAAGAGGCAGCGGATAACGAAATCATTGTTAAGTTCAAAAGAGTTACCCTCATTGATTTCCCTTATGAATTCCGGCAGGTATGTTGCTGATTCTTTCCAGTTCAGCTTCAGCATGCTAAATATCAAATCGGATCTGCTAAGTCGTGTGTTCAGTGTATTCACTCTGACGAATATCTCAAGGACATCATGATCTGACTTACGAGACTTGCTATTCGCTGGAAGGTTATTATCAATAACGGTTTCCCGCAACAAGTCTCCTTCCTTAGATAAAGAGTGATCGAGCAAAGAGAGGTTAACGCTGAGGCGAACACGATCTGCCGACGTAAGGGACAGAGACTCAGACAATTGCTCCTTCAAACGTTCTTTATCCTCCACGCTCATTGCGAAAAGATCAGAAACCCGTATGTAGTGTAAAGGCTGGAAGTTCCTGTCTCGTTTTTCGGAGGGTAAGGTCAACTGTCTCAGAGTATTGTCATTCAATTCGTCGACCCGTTGTTGGGTACTGAAGATGAAGATATACTTATCCTCGGACACGTCATCCTTCTCTCTGCCGCTCAATACGTCAAAGTACAACGGATGGCCATCATAGGTTCCATAAATGCCCACATACAATGACTGTAATCGCTGTTGTCCGTCAATGACGAGCTTCAGCCTGTTACTTGAAGGATTATCATGGTATGTATCCATGCTGTCTCCTTGGTAATCCGCAACAAAGAATCGATGCTGGATATCGTTGTGGGTTTCCCAAAGGATGACGTTCCCTATCGGATAGCCACGCATAATGGAATCCAGGAGCGTGTAAATCCTCTCGACGGGCCAGACAAAGTTCCGCTGAATGGCTGGTAGGACAATTTCCTTTTCCTTGACCTGATTGAGCAGACTAGCGATGCTCATGTGATTCCCTCCTTAATAGACTTTTCCGCGTCCTTCACCCGTATCTCACCTGATAGCAGCCGCGGTAATAGGGCGTCTCTTAGCAGTGCGGTGGTACACGATTGCTTATCGTTGGCATATTTCGTGGCCAACATTGGCTCTATTTGCTCTGTGAATTCGCGGATTAGTGCATCACCGGGATTGACGACTTGGTAATCCAATACAGCATCCCTTGGCAAGGCCAACACTGTGGTTCCGGTCGCAAACCCTGTGGCGCGCTCACGGAATGCAGCCTGTAATAGAGCAAAGAAAACATATGTCTTCCAATGCCGATGCTTTGTGTCAAAGCGCATGGCGTACACATGGTGTGTGAATAGATAACTAGGGTAGCTCTCTGAAGGGGGAACCAGCGCAGGACTGCCGAGGACCTCTCGTTTTTGCGTGATGTCTGTATTGGCAATGACAACGTCTCCTGGGTAAACCAGATGACGATCGTCGTAATCGCCATCGTAGTGCTTCAGGTTCTGTGAGGAGAACTCGCCCCGGCCCAGAAAGCAGCCGAGGTTAATCATCGGTAGGCCGTCATCTGAAAGAAACTTACCTTTATAGGATACGCCTTTATCCAGCCCTGCAAAACGACCAAGAGAAATGTGGCCCCACCCTTTCGGTATTGGCCCGAGCGGTGAGTCTTGCATGCCCTGGTGGCGGAAGGGGTCGAAGTCCACAAACCGGCTCTTGAAAAGTGTCTGCGCCATAGCTTCCAGCGTCTGATTCATGCGGCGGTTGAGCTCTATCCCGTCGTCCAGGGTGCCCAGGATATGGGCGATGGTGCGCTGTTCCACGAGAGGCGGCAATGGAATGTTAAGGGCATCAAAACTACTCGTTGTAATGGTATTGAAGACAGTGCCATACGAGATAGCATTAATCTCGTTCAGACTTGCCCTGATAGCGTAGTACAGATATGTCGGGTCAGCGTTTTCTTTGGCTACCAGGCCGTAGCAGGTCTGATTAAACGCCATGGATTCAGCTAACATGCATATTGCGCCTACTGTTCCTCGAGCAGTTAGTAAGATGGTATCCTTGTCCAGTACCTTTGCGGCGCTATTCTTCAACCCCAGGGTACTTATCGATTCTTGGGTATCTCTGATGTAACGAAATCTGCAGTTGGCTACATCTCTGGCGCTAGCCCATTTAATGTCAGCGCCCCAATACTCAGGAACAGAACGGCTAGGAGTGCCGCCAATGTATATTGAACTCACCTCGGAGATTGGCACTTGACTCCAATCACTTGCCATGCCTCAGTCCCTCGAGATTCTTTAGTATGGTAGCCTGCAACTGCGCTGACCTTTGGAACTGTTCGTCTAGTGTGGCTGTCAGGCGCGCCATCTTTTCGTCAAACGGCTCACCGTCATCTTCAATATCCTCAGCCCCCACATAGCGTCCCGGGGTGAGCACATAGACGTGAGCGCCAATCTCTTCAGTCGTGGCGGATTTGCAGAACCCAGGTATATCTTGGTAAGTGCCGGCTCCTGCTTCACCACGCCAGGCGTGATACATCCTGGCGATGCGAGCGATCTCCTCATCACCAAGCTCACGATGCACCCTGTCCACCAAATGCCCCATCTTGCGGGCGTCGATGAAAAGAATCTGTCGGCGGCGATCGCGGAACTTGCTGTTGCGCTTGTCCCTGGCCAGAAACCAGAGGCAGGCCGGTATCTGCGAGCCATAGAATAGTTGAGCTGGCAGGCCAATCATACAGTCCACCAGGTTGGCCTCAATGATGTTCTTGCGGATTTCCCCCTCACCGGACTGGTTGGAGGACATGGAGCCATTAGCCAGCACGAAGCCGGCAATCCCGGTAGGCGAAAGGTGATGAATCATATGCTGCACCCAGGCGAAGTTAGCATTACCCACCGGGGGGACGCCGTACTTCCAGCGAACATCATCGCGCAGGCGCTCGCCGCCCCAGTCACTCATGTTGAACGGCGGATTGGCCAGGATAAAGTCAGCCTTGAGGTCTTTGTGAAGGTCGTTATGGAAGCTATCCCCCTGCTGCGGGCCGAGGTCTGCCTCGATGCCGCGAATTGCCAGATTCATTTTGGCAAGACGCCAAGTGGTGGGGTTGGACTCTTGCCCGTAGACCGCAATATCGCCGATGCGCCCGCCGTGCTGGCGGATGAATTCCTCGCTCTGCACAAACATTCCTGACGAACCGCAGCAGGGGTCATAGACACGCCCCCTAAACGGCTCTATCATTTCCACAAGCAGACGGACGACGCAGCGCGGAGTATAGAACTCGCCGCCTTTTTTGCCCTCGGCACTGGCAAACTTGCCCAGGAAGTACTCATATACACGGCCGAGGATATCCTTTGAGCGGCTCTCTCTATCTCCCAGGCCGATGGTGCCGATAAGATCGATCAGCTCTCCCAGTCTCTGCTTGTCCAATGTCGGACGGGCGTAGTCTTTGGGTAGGACGCCTTTCAGAGAGGGGTTATCCCGCTCGATGGCATCCATGGCATCATCAATCAGCTTGCCGATGGTCGGCTGCTTGGCGTTGGCCTGGAGGTGTGGCCATCTTGCCTCTTTCGGCACCCAGAAGACATTTTCGGCGAGGTATTCGTCACGATCCTCAAGCACCTCATGCCGCGCTTCAGGTTCTCTGATAAAATAATCGCTGCTGGGGTCGGCGGTAAAAAGTTCCAGTTGGTGATGCCGTTCTTGAAAGGCATCAAAGATGTATTTCAGGAAAACCAGTCCCAAGACTACATGTTTATACTCGGCAGGGTCCATGTGACCCCGTAGCTTGTCCGCTGCCTGCCACATCTTTTCTTCAAAGCCCAGATTAGCACCGTTGGGCTTATGAAGTCTGCGTTCATTTCCGATTCTCTTCGCCATAGACCCCCCTTATTGCCCCGTAATTATCATGTTCTCCACCTATCTCGGCCTGGTTCATTGTAACCCGAAGCAGATAATCACTCCAGACTTTTTCGTATTCTAACATAAACGATACCAGGCAACGAAGGGAGATACATTCCATCGTGTTGTGAATCCTTAACTCTATAGCATATCTTGGACACCGCATAAAAAACTATTGACACTTTTTGGATAACGGTATAACATTAGAATACCCTCTATAAGAAATAGTGCTTTGAGTACTAACATCAGGGTTGGTGGTCAAGTGTGTGCGTTAGAAGGTTCTATCAGTCCTCGTCATTTTCAATTCTGCACATGGGGAGGGATTAGAACATGCTTGGAGTCCATAGAAGGATAAGCGTAAACACTAAAGAGTCAACAACGGAGGTAGGCCGATGAAAAATAGAAACGTGCTATTACAGGTCCTACTATCTATCGCCTTAGTCTTCTGTCTAATGTTTCCCTCGGTGGTCAATCTATTTCCTATGCTTGTCGCGGCCGCATCCTCTATTGATCTTACGGTGACCTCCGTAAATGCCCCGACGACAGGCCAAGCTGGAGGCTATATTGCAGTCTCGTGGACAGTTAAGAATCAGGGCAGTGTAGCGTCTGGCACGTTCTATAACCGGATCTCCTTGGCAACCACACCTTATGGGACTGATATCTCGCTGGGCAACTTTGCCATGGCTTCCATCTCTGCCGGTTCTTCACTATCAGATGCAGAAGTACCCCAGATTCCTAGCTCAGTATCTCCGGGATACTACTACGTAACAGTATATGCCGACAGCTTTGTCCAAATTACCGAGTACAATGAGAACAATAACATAGAGAAGGCGACTTACCAGATATATATTAGCCCGGCTGTAACTGTGCCAACCGCACCGACTCTCAATGATGTAGTTGGGACCTCCAATAATGTCATACTTGCCTGGACTGATAACTCAAACAATGAAGACGGCTTCAAAATTGAAAGGAAGGAAGGAACATCTGGGACATACACACAGGTTGCTACTACTAGCGCTAATGTTTATGCTTATGCAGATACAGGACTCCAATTTGGAAAAGTCTATTGCTATCGGGTCAGAGCATATAACAGCGCAGGAAATTCTGGTTATTCTAGTGAGAAATGTGCTACTACCCTTTCCACCCCTACATTATCTTCTCCTTCAAACGGTGCTACTTTAACTACAAACACAGTAACTCTCACGTGGAACTGTGTGACTGGAGCGAGCGGATATGCTATCAAGGTCAGCAAAACAAGTTGTGGTGGAGGCGATATTTTTAATAGTGCGAGTACTAGCTGCCAGCAACAACTTAGCAATCTTGCAAATGGGGTCTATTATTGGCAGGTGCAGGCAGCTGCTACCACTTATCCAGGCCTTTCTGAATACTCGGCTTGCCGGTATTTCACTGTGGCCTATGCACCACCGGATACCACTCCTCCTACCGTCTCGATTTCCTCTCCGTCCAACGGGCAGACCTTCACTACAGCGACGATAACGGTCAGCGGGACGGCCTCGGACAATGTGGGCATCAGCAAGGTAGAGGTGAAAGTTGGATCAGGGAGTTGGCAATTAGCCTCAGGCACGACATCTTGGAGCAAGTCAGTTTCACTGAGTCCTGGCTCAAATACCATCTATGCCAAGGCAACAGATA
>Ga0180438_10007379_pt1 | contig 14356 bp, 6 predicted proteins | sample SS_ome_12_FD_132455 | JGI IMG/M metagenome (GOLD analysis project Ga0180438, IMG submission 132455) | Hypersaline lake sediment archaeal communities from the Salton Sea, California, USA - SS_3_D_2 metaG | ecosystem: Environmental > Aquatic > Non-marine Saline and Alkaline > Hypersaline >...
ATTGTTCTTGTGCCACCGGAGCGAGTGGGACTGGGACACCCGGATGTCGCCGACCCAACTGCTTACAGTACACCAGCTTGCGTCGCGGCGCTCAAGCGGTGTTTTTGGCCGCGATGAAGGTTGTTGCACAGGAATGCAAGAATTCGCTTTTGGAATAGGGGAGGGGCAACGCGGCGGTAGTTGCCAAGCCGAAACCCGCCGGCACAGGGCCGGCGGGGGCGGGAGTCGGGCGTGGGGCTCGGGTTCGGTAACTCGTTGTTCGCGGCCGCCGCTTAAGGCTCTGCTTCGGGGATCCCCTGGAGGGTCGCGCGGATGAGGGGCATGAGGCCGGCCCTTTCGGTCACCAGCATCTGGCCGGCCTCGGGCAGCACGACGACACGGCCGAGCCGGCTTAATAGGGGCCGGATCTCCGCGCGGACCGTTTCGGTGTCGCGGCGGCCGAGCGGAAACGCGATGCTGACGAATTCGAACTTGCCGTAGCGGCCGAGATCCTCCATCGTTACCCGCGGCACCAGGTCGGGCGCGATCCCCTCGGCGGCGCTGAGGACGAGCAGCGCGCGGCCGTGCCGCACGAGTGCGTATCCTCTGGTCAGCAGCACGTTGTTGAGCACGTCCATCGCTTCGGTGAGCGAGCATTCCTTCTCGTCGACGTAATGGAACACGCCGGGAATGGAATGGTCGGCGGCCAGGGACAGCCCAGCCTGTTCGGCGAACCATTCCAGGACGTCGTCCCAGTTCTGATGGCGAAAGGCGAACCGCAGCTTCGGCTCTTGGCCGGGTTTCGGCTCGGCCTCTTGCCGTTCGGTCGGGCTGCGCTGAAGTGGTTCGAATTGTTCCAGGGCCGCGAGGATCACCCGGACGGTGGCCTGGTCGTTTTCAGCAGCGAGCACGATGAGGAGGCTGGTCTTTGGATCGACGGTCATCCGCATGTCCGGCCGTTGGGCCATCATCGTTTTCAGAACCAGCAGGACCGTTTCCGGATCGATCGCCCTGAGCCGGTAAGCTTGCAGTATCTGTGCCGGTTTTTGCTCGAACGGTCGCTCGCCCTCCTCGCCGGGCCCGTCCAGCACGGCGGCGAGGCTCATGCCAAGCTTCCACGTCAGCAGCCTATCATGGACTTTGAGCAGCACGGCGTGTTTTTCGATCTTCTCGACGCTTGCCGGCGTGTCTTTGATCCTCAGTGCCGCCGCTTCGGAGAGAAACGTCTTTTCTTCCTCGCCGAAATCGTACAACCACGCCGTCCATGTTTGCTCATCGGCAGGGCCGCCCTGACACGCAGTGCCGACAAGGTAGAGACGGTCCGGCCTGCTCACCGCGAGTGGCTTTTTGTCGCTTGCTTCGGCGGCCGCCTCGTTCCGTGTGTGGAGGGGCTCGGCCGCGGCATCGGCGTCGCGGCGGGCCGGTGCGGCGGCGGGGGGCTCTTCTGCCGGGCTGCTCACCGAGAGGCAAAGCAGAGGAATGCCGCAGATCAACAGGATCGCAAGGGTCCCCCGCGGCAGCCGGTAAGAGAGCCGGGCACTGGCGATCATCTCGAACCTCCTTAGGATTGCCCGCCTGAACCCCATCTGCAAAGCCAGCTCGCGGCTCGCCAGCGGCTCGGCCTGAAGGAAATCCAAGGCGGTGAGAAGGGTTGTCGCATAAGCGCGGCGGCCGGTCTCCGTGTGATCGATGGCGATGGCGTCGCAGCAGAGTTCCTGGGCCGCCCTCATTTCGCGGTGCGCCCACCATGCCACCGGGTTCCACCACATGAGTGCTTTGACCGCAAGCGCGAAGGCGTTTGCCCAGTGGTCGCGGCGGGCGAAGTGCGCCAATTCGTGGGCGACGATGCTCTGCAGCTGCTGCCGGCCGAGGGCTTCAACGAGCCGGCGCGGCACCACGACCATCGGCCGACGCCATCCCCAGAGCAGCGGGACGACTCGCGCATCCACGATGCGGCTTCGCACGGACTGGCGGATTCCCATGCGAGACGCGACGTCCGAGCAGGTTTCTGCGAGGAGCGAGCTTTCTGCCCCGGAACGGTTCAGCCAGCGGGAAAGCTTCGCCGCGTGCCTGACGTGAACCGCCAGCAGCAAGCAGGTCCCCAACAGAGAAACGGCCAACAGCCCGTGGAGATACGGCAGCAGCGTGCGGCTTGGGAATTCACCGGCGGCGACGTCACTTGCGTCACGGCTTGTGGTTGCGCCGATCAGGGAGGAAGCCGCATGCCCGGCATCGCCATTTGCCTGGGTGTCACGCCGCAAGACGAAGGGGCTTCCGCCCGGCGGCGCGCTTGCCGGCACTCCCATTGCCGCGGCGTCTCGGCTGCGGGTAAAGGCGGGCAGGAGCGGCACGGCGATCAGCGGCGGCGTGACGAGCTTGGCCAAAAGCAGCAACCAGAGCCAATGCCGCAACGCCGGCCGCCTGGACAGCCACGGCAAGCGGCCCATGGCGGCGAGCAAAATCGCAAGCGCCGTGGTCAAGAGCAGATTCCCCAGCAGTGCGCTGAGCATCGGGCGTTCCAGTTGCCCGCAGTCACTCGATCTTCTCGATGATTCTGCGGATTGCTTCGCGGTCTTTGCGGCTGAGTTTCACGTTGTCCACGAGCGCGAGCAGCAAGGGGGTGAGCGAGCCGCCGAAATTGTCGTCGGCAAGCAACTGGAGCTGTTGGCCGACGAACGTCTCTCGATTGACGGTGGCCGAGAAACGATGGGCAGCTCCTCGCCCCTCGCAAACCACGTACTCCTTGTCCGCAAGTCGCTCCAGCAGGCTCTTCACGCTCGCGTGCAGCGAGTGGGTATGCTCTCCGTAGACGGCCTCGACGATCTCTCGGACGGTCGCCGGGCCGCGATCCCAGAGCACGTTGAGGATTGCCAGCTCCGTGTCGGTGACGGTTTTCGTTGGTCGCGGCATGGCGGATCATTCCTAAGGCGTGACGCCTTTATTCTAAGGCATGACGCCTTAATGTCAACCCCGTCGCGATCGGATTTTCGCCGGGCACACTCCTCCCCCGGCAGCGGGTAGCGACGCTTCTTGAAACGCCGTGCGGCAGGCAGAAGAGGCGGAGCGCGGATGGCCGGCCCAGAAGACCGTTTGCGGTTTGCGGACCGGGATTCAGACGGGAGGCTGTCAGCCGATACGGCGAACCTACGGACGCCGGGGCGCCGGCCGCACGCGGGGGAGCTACGTTTTCCGCAGCATGATCCAGTCGCCCAGCGAGGGCCACAGTTGCGCGAGGGCGAAAAGGAGTCGGGCTTTGCCGGGCACGATCAGCTCCGGCCGGCGTCGCGGCGGTAGTTACCAAACCGAAAACCGCCGGCACAGGGCCGGCGGGGAATCGAGAGCGAGGTGAGGCGGCGCTAGTTGCCAAACCGGAATCCGCCGGCACAGGGCCGGCGGGGAATCGAGAGCGAGGTGAGGCGGCGGTAGTTACCAAACCGAAAACCGCCGGCACAGGGCCGGCGGGGAATCGAGAGCGAGGTGAGGCGGCGGTAGTTGCCAAACCGGAATCCGCCGGCACAGGGCCGGCGGGGATGGATGAGGGGGGATGCGGCCGAGCTACGTTTTTCGCAGCACGATCCAGTCGCCCAGCGCAGGCCAGAGTTGCGAGATCGCGAACAGCAGGCGCGCGTTGCCGGGCATGACGAGCTCCGGCTGGCGACGCCGGCAGGCGCGGAGGATCGCGCGGGCGAGTCTTTGGGGGTCGATGGTGCGGACCTTGACCCCGGCCCCGGGCCGCCGGGCAGTCTCGGGGAGATCTTCCAGGCCTTCGAGCGGATAGAGCCGCGGGTCGTCGCGCGTGATCGGCCCCGGGCAGACCAAGAGCACGTGCAGGCCCTCGGGCCCCAGCTCCAGCCGAAGCTGCTGCGAGTAGGCCGCCACGGCGTGCTTGGTGGCCGGGTAGGCCCCCACCCAGCGTGCCGCCGACTTGGCCGCCAGCGAGCCGATGTTGACGACGTGGCCGCGCCGCTTCAATAGCTCGGGCGCCGCCGCCCGGGTACAGCGGACCAGGGCGACGAGGTTCAGCTCCATCAGCTCGCGGAACTCGTCCGGCGTGGTGTCCAGGAGCTTCCCGCGCATCGAGCGGCCGGCGTTATTCACGAGCACGTCGAGCCGGCCGAAACGCCCAAGCGTTTTGGCCAGCATCGCGTCGACGTCTTCCTGCCGCGTGATGTCGGCGGCGATGCCCAGGACGTCGCGGCCGGCGGATCGCATCTCGTCCTCGGTCTGCCGCACGGCGTCGGCTTCCAAGCCGACGACGGCCACCTTGGCCCCGGCAGCAGCGAACGCTTCGGCGACCCAACGGCCCAGCCCACTGGAGCCGCCGGTGACCAGCGCGACCTTGTCTTGCCAGAAGGACATTGTGGCGGGGGCTTTCCGAGCAAGCGGCAAGGGAGTAAAGTCCGAGTTCAAGCGACGCCCTATTGTAACCGCGACGATAGCGGGGACTCCAGGGCTGGGCCGTTGTGGGTGGCGTGCCGGTTCGTTGCCGGGATGGGGCTGGGAACGGAGCCGCGTGATCGGGTATCGTGGATGGGTCAACGCAACTATCACCGCCCTCACCCCCTGCCCCTCTCCCGCGAGCGGGAGAGGGAAGCCGTGTTAGGGCCCTCAAGCGAGTTGAGCCATGTCGGAATCCAACCTCTCGCCCATCCCCCGTGCCAGCCATACGAAGATCGTCGCCACGCTCGGCCCGGCGACCGACGGCGGCGAGATGATCAAGGAGCTGATGCTCGCCGGCGCGGACGTGTTCCGCATCAACACGGCCCACGGCGACCGCAGCGAGCATCAAGGGCGGCTCGAGGCGGTCCGCCGTGTGTCGGCCGAGCTGGGCCAGCCGGCGGCCGTGCTGGTCGATCTGGCCGGGCCCAAGATCCGGCTCCAAGAGCTGCCCGGCGGGGAGCTGGAGTGCTCGGTGGATGACACGCTGCGATTCGTCCGCGGCCCCCAAGGAGGCCCCGGCGAGCTGGCGACCACTTACGAGCCGCTGGTCGACGAAGTGGAGCCCGGCGACCGCGTGATGCTGGCCGACGGCACGGTCTCGCTGGTGGTGGAGGAGAAGACCGGCGACTGGGCCCGCTGCCGCGTGGTTCAGCCGGGCACGATCCGCAGCCGCCAGGGCGTCAACCTCCCCGGCGTCAAGCTGAGCGCCCCTGCCCTCGGCGAGGCCGATCGCCGGAACGCTCGCTGGGCGGCCACCAGCGGCGTCGATTTCGTCGGCCTGAGCTTCGTCCGCACGGCCGGCGACGTCCGCCAGCTTGGCGACCTGCTCGCCGCCCACGGCGGCCACACCCAGGTGGTCGCCAAGATCGAGAAGCCCGAGGCGCTGGACGAGCTGGCCGAGATCGTCGAGGCGGCCGACGCGGTGATGGTCGCCCGCGGCGATCTCGGCGTCGAGATCGACATCGCCGAGGTGGCCGTGGTGCAGAAGCGGATCATCCGCGAGTGCAACCGCCGCCGCAAGCCGGTGATCATCGCCACGCAGATGCTCGACAGCATGCAGCGGTCGCGGATCCCGACCAGGGCGGAAGTGACCGACGTGGCCAACGCCGTTTTGGACGGGGCCGACGCTTGCATGCTTTCGGGCGAGACGGCGATCGGCCGCTATCCCCGCCAGGCCGTCGAGATGATGCACCGCATCGCCCTGGCCACCGAGCCGCTCTGCCGCACCCGGCGGCCGACCGAGCCGCTTGATCTGTCCGCCGACCAGCTCAGCCCGATCACCGAGGCGATCGTTGAGTCGGCCGGCGTCTTGGCCGAAAACGTCGATGCCAAGACGGTGATCGTCGCCACGGCCAGCGGCAAGACGGCGCTGAGCCTTGCGAAGAAGCGGCATTTCGTGCCCGTCGTCGGTGTCAGCGATTCCGAGGCGACGCTGCGGAGGATGTGCCTTTACTGGGGAGTCATTCCCCTGGCCGGCGCGCCAACCACCGACAGCCGGCAACTCCTGGAATACGTCGTCGAGCAAGGTCGCGCCCGCGGCGTCCTCGCGGGTGGCGACCGCGTCGTGCTCCTGAGCGGCACCGGGCTGGCGACCACCGCGCACAATATGATCTTGGTTCACGAGTTGGAATAGAGTCTTGCTCCGGCAAATCCGCGCGTCGTGCGCGCATGGTGTGGAGTGTTGGAATGATGGAATGATGGAATTCGACACCAATGTACCCCATCATTCCATCATTCCAGTATTCCATCATTCCAATAGCTTGCTCCCTGTCCGGTGGCGGCCGAAGGCGGCGCAAGGGACGAGAGAGAAGGAGACCGCGTCATGTTTCTGCAGGCAGTGCTTTTGGCGGCCGTCGGGGCGGCGGTCGATGGTAGCGTGATCGATGCGTTTCCGTACGCCGACGCACAGGCGGCCCGCCGCCAGTGGCTAAGCTCGTCGGGCACGCCGCCGGTCGAGGTCGTCCGAACCGACGGCCGCCACGTGCTCGAGCTCTTGGCCCCCTTCGCCGCCGATCAGCAGATCCCCCGCACAATCATCGACCGTAAGGTCGAGCTGGACCTGTCGGTGCCGGGCGAGTTCGAGCTCGAGCTGGCGGTCGAAAAGCCGGAAAGCGTCGGGCAGGTGAGCCTCTACTTCCACAGCGCAGGCGGCTGGTACGCGGCGGGCCAGGGACTCAAGTCCGCCGGCGCCCAGACGCTCACCTTTTCCAAGGCTTCATTCCGCATCGAAGACCACCCCGCCGGCTGGGACCGGATCGACGCCGTGCGGATCTCGTTCTGGCGGGGACAGCCGGTCGATTCTCGCGTTCGGCTGACGGGCCTGACCGCCCGCTGGCACGACGTGGCGATTGTCGTTCCGAGCGCGGGATCGGAGGGCGGCGAAATCGCTTCCGCGCGGGACGCGGCCGACCGCGTGGCTCGCATGCTGGCCGAACTGGGCCTGGGGTCCGACGCAGTAGACGAGGCGGCGGTTGCACGGGGCGGGCTGGGCAAGCGCCGCGTGGCCGTGCTCGCCTACCACCCGCGGCTCGGCGGCGAAGCGGCCGACGCCCTGGCCCGCTTCGTGGCCGGCGGGGGCAAGCTGTTCGCCTGCTACAGCCTGCCGCCGCAGCTTGCCGGGCTCTTGGGCCTGGAAGACCTTCGATACACCAGGCAGGCGCGAGCGGGCCAGTTCGCCGAGATCCGCTTCGAGAGCGACGATGTGCCGGGCCTGCCTCTCTCGGTCCGGCAGAATTCCTGGAATCTTGCCGTGCCCGAGCGGCTCTCGGAGGCGGAGGTCATCGGCCGCTGGTACGACGACGAGGGCAACCCGACCGGCCATCCGGCGCTCTTACTCAGCGAAAACGGCGCGTTCATGACGCACATCGTGCTCGGCGACGATCCGGCCGGCAAGCGGCAGATGCTCTCAGCGGTTCTGGGGCGGCTGGAGCCGTCGCTCTGGGAGACGATGGCCCGCTGCGAGCTGGAGCGGATCGCGCCGGTCGGCCACCTTCGTACGCCGGCCGAGGTCGACGCGCACGTCCGCACCAGCGGCAAGGCGGCGGCGATCAAGCGGCTCACCGAAGCGGAGGCCGTCGGCGAGTCGGCCCGAAAGGAGTTTGCCCAGGGCGATTACCCCGCCGCGTCCGACCAGGCCCGCCGCGCCCACCAGCTTCTCGCCGAAGCGTACCTGCTGGCTGCCGACAGCCCGCGCGGCGAGGGGCGGGCGTTCTGGAACCACTCGGGCACGGGGGCGTATGACGGCGATTGGGAGCGGTCGGCCAAGGAGCTTGCAGCGGCCGGCTTCAACATGGTGCTGCCGAACATGCTCTGGGCGGGCAGGGCGCACTACCCCAGCGACGTGTTGCCCCGCAGCTCGACCTTCGACCGCCACGGCGACCAGATCGCCCAGTGCCTGGCCGCCTGCCGCAAGCACGGCGTCGAGGTCCACGTGTGGAAGGTGAACTGGAACCTCTCGGGCGCGCCGCAGGCGCTGGTGGACGCGATGCGGCGGCAGGGACGGACCCAGGTGAGCAACACCGGCGAGCCGATCGACTGGCTCTGCCCTTCGCACCCCGACAACTTCGAGCTGGAGCTGGAGAGCATGCTCGAAGTGGCCGAGAAGTACGACGTCGAGGGGCTGCACTTCGACTACATCCGCTACCCCGGCCGCTCGGGCTGCTACTGCGACGGCTGCCGCGAGCGGTTCGAGGCCGACGCGGGCCTGAGCGTGGCCAACTGGCCGCAGGACTGCCACTCCGGGCCGCTGGCCGATCGCTACACCGACTGGCGCTGCCGCCAGATCACGCGGCTGGTGGCCGCCGTCCATCACGAGGCCGAGCAAATCCGCCCGGAGTTGGCCATTTCGGCGGCCGTCTTCGGCTCCTATCCCGACTGCCGCCATTCAGTCGGCCAGGACTGGGTCGCCTGGGTCAAGGCCGGATACCTCGACTTCATCTGCCCCATGGACTACACCGAAAGCGACCTGGCGTTTGAGAACCTTGTGAGCAACCAACTGAAGCTGATCGAAGGGCGGATCCCGATGTATCCGGGCATCGGGGCCACGGCGTCGCGGTCGTCGCTCTCGGCCGATCGCGTGGCCGGGCAGGTTCTTTTGGCCAGGCAGTTGGGTGCGGCGGGCTTCACGGTTTTCAATCTCCAGGCCGGCACGGCCGCCGAGATCCTGCCCGGCTTGGCGCTGGGCATCGGCTCCCAGCCCACCCTCCCGCCGCATCGGAAGCGCTAGGGCCCTGTGCCCCGCCCACTTGTTGCGGCGGGTTGTGGCGGGCGGTACGATGCGCCCGGTGGGATTGGCGGGACTCTTGCCAAGCGAGGCGGGCCATGCGCACTCGACGAGAAGGACGTTGTTGCCCTGCTGCCGTGGCGGGCGCGGCAATCTTGGGGCTCTTGCTGTCTGCAGTTGCCGGTTCGGCGGAGCTGGTGCCGAACAGCGATTTCTCCGCCGGGAGCGATGCCCCGGACGGTTGGCAACTGGTCGGCGGCGGGGGCCGCTGGGTCGACCGCGACTTGCTGGAAGTGTCCGGCACCGGCCGCGACTCGAGCTACTGGCGGTGCCACGACCTCCCGTTTACGCCGGCAGCGCTTTATCGCTTCGAATTCCTCGCCCGCCGGGCTTCCGGCAGCGGCTCGGCCATTGCCGGGCCGGCATTTGCCAATCGCGACTATTCGCGCCTTGCGGATCGTTTCCAGTGGCAGGGGCATATCTTCCGCGTGCCCGACGGGCAGGACGAGGGCTACCTCCGCCTCGGCCAATGGCACGCGACGGGTGCGATCCAGTTCGGCGCGGTCAGGCTCGGCGGCGTGCTGCCGGCGCACCGTGCCTTCGGCGAGCTGATCCTTGGGGAAGGAGAATCGATCCGCGGGGCCGAGTACCGCTTCCACGGCACCTTCGGCGGCGAGGGGAGCAATTACCATCGCACGCTCGACGACGCCACGGCCTCGTTCAACAGCAACCGCTGGTGCTTCGATCGCGGCAGCCGGGTCACCTATCGCTTCGATCTGCCGGGCCGCCGGTTCCTCGCGGGAAGCTTCGAGTTCAACGTGAATTACCACACGCGGGGCGGCTGTATTGCCGAAGCGAGCCGCGACGGCGCCGAGTGGCATCCGCTGGCGTCGCAGAACGCCGTCGGCTCGGCCACCGCTGAGCTGCCGCCGCAGCTTCTGCCGGCCGACGCGCTACTGGTGCGGCTGCGGTCGGAGCCGCCGGAGAGCTCCTTTCAGGTCGATCGCGTCGAGCTGGTCGGCCTGCTCGATTCCGAAACGCCGGAAATCGTCGGCCAGACGCGGTTCCTCGACGTCCACGTCGAACAGCCGGGGCTGGCAATCGACCGGGCGGCATTGCGAGGCGACGTCGCTTCAGGGCGAATCACGCTGGAGCTGACGGTGCGCAACAGCGGCAGCCGCGCGGTCGCGGCAACGCTTGGCGGCACGCTCGGCGAGGACGGCGAAGACCGCGTTGCTCTCGCGCCGCAGTCGAGTGAGATCCCCCCCGGCGGGTCCGCTACCATGTCGCTTGACGTCTCGGTGCGGAAACACGGCCGCAATCGGGTCGAGCTCGTGCTGGCCGCCACGGAAGGAAGGGACGGGCTGGTCCGCGCGTCGCTGCAGTTCTCCGTGCCGGAGTATTACCGCACCGACTACGGCCGTCTCGTGGCCGGCGGCACGGGCGGCACGGCCGTCTGGTGGTGCGACGCAACCCGTAAAATCCCCCGCCGGCGGCCGGCGCCGGTGATCGTCGGCCGCGACGTCGAGCTGGCGGCGGCAGGGAACGACTTCGAAGCCGTACAGATCGTCGTGCGGGCCTCCGAACCACTTAAGGGACTGACGGCGAAGATCAATCCGCCGGCGGTTGCCTCGCCGGAGGCCGAGATCCTTCGCGTCGACTATCACTTCGTCGACCATCCGACCGACGCCACGGGCGTGCGGGATTGGTGGCCCGACGCGCTGCCGCCTTTGTCGGAGCCGATCGACGTGCCGGCCGAGACAAACCAGCCGCTCTGGGTGCTCTTCTACGTGCCGAAGGAGGCGGAGCCGGGAGATCACTGGTTCGAGCTGACCCTGGAGGCAAAGGGTTTTGCGGCCAGCGTGCCGATCAAGCTCCACGTCTGGGATTTTTCCCTCCCGCGGCGAAATCACCTTGAGACGGCATTCGGGCTGTCGGCGTCGACGATCTTCCGCTACCACCAGCTCGAGTCGGAGGAGGACAAGCGGAAGGTGCTCGACATGTACCTCAAGAGCTTCGCCGAGCACCGCATCAGCCTCTACGACCCGGCGCCCCTGGACTCGATCGAGGTGCGATTTCTTCCCGAAGCGGACCCGCCGCAAGCGGAGGTTGATTTCACGGCGTTCGATCGCGGCATGGAGCACGCACTTGTGCAATTCCCCTTCACCAACTTCCGGCTGCCGATTCAAGGGATGGGCGGCGGCTCGTTCCACGCTCGCTACGAGCCGAAGATCGGCAGCTTCGGGGAAGACACGCCCGAGTACCAGGCAATGTTTTCCAGCTACGTCACGCAGGTGGAAGAGCATTTGCGGCACCGCGGATGGCTCGACGAGGCCTTCATCTACTGGTTCGACGAGCCGGATCCCAAGGACTACCAGTTCGTCCGCAGCGGCATGGAGCGGCTGAAACGCCACGCCCCGGGTTTGCAGACGATGCTCACCGAGGAGCCCTGCGATGAGCTGGCCGGGCCGATCGACATCTGGTGCCCGGTTACGCCCAACTACGATCCGGCTGCGGCCGAGAAGCGGCAAGCCGAGGGCGAGCGTTTCTGGTGGTACGTCTGCACCGGCCCGAAGGCCCCATACTGCACACTGTTTATCGACCATCCCGCCACCGAGCTTCGCGTCTGGCTCTGGCAGACGTGGCAGCGGGACATCCGCGGCATCCTCGTCTGGAGCTCGAACTACTGGACCTCCAGCGCGGCGTATCCGGACGAGCCGCAAGACCCCTACGAAGACCCGATGGGCTACCGCAGCGGCTACTCGACGCCGCGGGGCGTGAAGGCGTTCTGGGGCAACGGCGACGGCCGCTTTGTCTATCCGCCCCCCGCGGCGGCCGTGCCCGGGGCTTCCGGTCCCGATCCGGTGATCGCCCCGCCTGTGTCCAGCATCCGCTGGGAGATGCTCCGCGAGGGAATCGAGGACTATGAGTATCTTTACAGGCTCCGCGAGCTGCTCGATGGGCGCCGCGACCGTTTGCCGCCGGAGAGAATCGCCGAGATCGAGACGCTCATGCAGGTGCCCGAGTCGATCACGGCCGACATGACCACGTTCACCACCGACCCCGCGCCGATCTACGCCCGCCGCCGCCAGATCGCCGAAGCGATCGAAGAGCTATCGAAGTAGGCCGGCCGTCGCGGGCGGCCTACGGTGCGCCCCGCAACCCGCTGCCGGAGACAAACCATGAGTGCTCGATGCAAGCGCCCTTGGATTCGGCTTTTTGCTGTGGCCGTGGCCGCAGGAGTGGGCGGCTGGGCCGACGGTCTCCGGGCCTACAATCCGCCGGTCGATGAAGCCGGACCGATCACTGCCACGATTGAAGGCCCTGCTGAAGTCACCCAGACGGGCGTGCCTTTTGCGGTGGCCGTGGTGTTGGAGAACCCTGGCAACCGGCCCGTGAATGGGACCGTGCGGCTCGAGGTGATCGACCGCTGGACTGCCGAGCCTGCCGCGGCCGTGCCCTTTTCGGTCGCCGCCGGAGACACCGCCCGATCGACTTTCCAGGTGACCGCGGGCGAGCCGACCTATAGCGCCCATTATCCGATCCATGCTTATGTCGACTTTGAGGCCGCCGGCCGGAAGCAGCGGGCGCATCCGATCCTGGTGGTCGAGACGAAGCTGCCGGCGGTGCGACGACTCGGCCCGGCGCCTGCCTGGAAGGCGATGGAAGTGCCCGCGCTGGGTGAGCTGGCCCTGTGGCGTGTCCCTATCCACCGCTCGGTCGCGGCCGTCTTCGGCCGCCAGCCGGAAACGCTGCCCGTCGGCTGGCAGGGTTCGGCCGAGCCGAGCGGCGGGAGCGTGGCGATCGGCTCGGAGACGCTCGGTGGGCAAAGCCGGGAAGCGCTGGTGGTGCACCCTCCCTGGAAAGACGGGCTGGTCGGCGCGATGCTGGTCGAATTCCCACTTAGGCTGCCGGAGAGCTCGCCCTTGGTGCTGCGGTTCGCCGCCGCGATGGCCCCGTCGGGGCGAAGCGACGGCGTGACCTTCCGCGTCCGCGCGGTCGCGCTCGACGCGCCCGACGGCGCCCTCGGCGGCGTGCTCTTCGAGCGGCACGTCGACGCCGAGTCGTGGCAAGACCTCGATGTCGACCTGGCCTCCGTCGCCGGCGAGGCGATCCGCCTGCAACTGGAGTCGCACCCCGGGCCGAAGAACAACACCGGCTGGGACCGCTCGCTCTGGGCAGAGCCGACGCTGGTGGCGGGCGACGTGCCGCAAGAGCCGCCTTTCCCGCCGGCAGACGCCGGCGGCAGCCGGCGGCTGGGAACGCTTGCTCAAGGCGGCCGCGAATATGAGGTCCTCCTTTGGCCCGGTCGCCGGGGGCTGCTGGACACGGTCGTCGGTTTCCGCCAAGGCAGCCGGACGCTTTGTTTCCGCGGTTTCGAGGCCCGCGTGCTGGGCGGCCGCATCGACGACACCCGCTCGGCCGTCCTCTTGCTCGAAGCGATTGAAGAGCCCTGCCCGGCCGGCCACCAGGTCCGCCACCGTTTCCAGAGCCACCTGGGCACGTTCGACCTGGTCGGGCGGCTGTACGTCGAGGGGGCCGCGCTACGGGCAGCATTCTGCCTGGAAAACACGCCCCAGCCGCAACCCTGGCAGGCGGTCTGGCTGGAGGGCGTGGCGGCCGGGCCGTGGAGCCGCCAGGCCGAGCACGTCTACGCCGGCCACGGCAACGTGATCCGCCGGCCCGAGGCGTTCGAGCTGGGCTTCGACGGCCACCGGCTTGCGACGTCGTTTGTAGGCTTTGATTTCGAAGGCGGCGTGTCGATGGTCCAAGGCGTCGACGTCCCGCCCGACGCCCTCAGGGTCCGCCCGGACGACCGCCACTACTCGCTTCACGCCCCGCATGCCTCGACCTGGGCGTTCGTGCCAGCCGAGAACGTCTGGGAGGCGGTCAAGGTTTGGCGGGAGGTGAACGGCCTTCGCGCGGCCGCCGGCGTGGAAAACGCGGCCGGCCGGTTCGTCTTCGATCTCTGGGGTGGACGCTACGCCCAAAGCGCCGACGAGCTTCAGAAGGCGTTCCAGTACGGGCTGACCGACTCGATGGTCATCTGGCACAACTGGCAGCGTTGGGGCTACGACTACCGCCTGCCGGAGATCTATCCTCCCAATCCGGACCTTGGCACGCCGGACGACATGCGGCGACTGGTCAACGTGTGCAAAGAGGCCGGCGTGCCCGTGGCCTTGCACGACAACTACATCGATTTCTATCCCGATGCCGAGGGCTTCTCCTACGAAGACGTGATCGCCTTCCACCAGGGCGGCGAGCCCGTAAAGGCCTGGCTCAACGAGCGCCGCGGGGCCCGTTCGTACCGCTATCGGTCGGACCGCGTCGAGCCGTTTCTGCGGCAGAATCTGGAGCGGATCCGCGATGGGTTGGCTCCGACCGCCTACTTCATCGACGTCTGGAGCAGCATCCGGCCCTATGACTATTGGACGGCCGACGGGCAGTTCTTCGACCGCGTCTACAGCCGCGACTCCTGGCGAGCGCATGTCGCCTGGATCCGCGACTTCCTCGGCTCGGGCGCCCCGCAGATCGCCGAGAGCGGCGACGACCAGCTCATCGGCTGGCTCGACGGGGCGCAGACGAATCACCTTCGGGTGGGCAACGTCGTGCCGGACCACCGCTACACCTGGTCGGCCCTGGCGATCGAGTGCGAAGACGCCGAGCGGACCTGCTGGTTCGACGCCGCCCACCACGACCGCTTCGTGCTCCACG
>Ga0180438_10007380_pt1 | contig 14355 bp, 11 predicted proteins | sample SS_ome_12_FD_132455 | JGI IMG/M metagenome (GOLD analysis project Ga0180438, IMG submission 132455) | Hypersaline lake sediment archaeal communities from the Salton Sea, California, USA - SS_3_D_2 metaG | ecosystem: Environmental > Aquatic > Non-marine Saline and Alkaline > Hypersaline >...
TCATCGATATAATGATTGGAATTAACCTAACCGCATCAATTTCACTTGTAATGGTAGCCCTTTACATTTCTAAAGCTGTGCAGTTGTCTTCTTTTCCCTCCATTCTTTTAATTACAACGCTATTTCGTTTAGGAATTGAAATCGCAGCAACAAAACAAATTCTCCTCCATGCCGATGCCGGAGAGGTTATTTTTGGTTTTGGTAATTTCGTAGTCGGTGGTAATTTTGTAGTTGGTGGTATTGTCTTTTTAATCATTACCATTGTCCAATTCATTGTTGTCACAAAAGGTGCTGAAAGGGTTGCTGAAGTTGCTGCTCGTTTTACCTTAGATGCTATGCCCGGTAAACAAATGAGTATTGATGCTGATATGCGCTCTGGAATTATTGATTCGAACCAAGCACGCCAACTTCGCCTCGCATTACAAAAAGAAAGTCAGCTTTATGGAGCTATGGACGGCGCCATGAAGTTTGTTAAAGGGGACGTCATCGCCGGGATTGTAATTGCTATCATCAACATTATTGGTGGATTAATCATCGGTGTTTCCATGCATGGAATGACTGCAATGCAAGCTGCAAAAACCTATACCCTTCTCTCTATCGGCAGTGGTCTTGTCTCACAAGTACCTTCGCTACTCATTTCATTAACAGCAGGTATGGTCACAACAAGAGTTTCCAGTGATAAAGAAGATGCCAATTTAGGTTCTGATATTTCTGGACAAATTTTTAACCAACCAAAAGGTCTCTTGATAGCCTCTGCTGTAATTATCGGTTTGGGTTTAGTACCCGCTTTTCCAGCTTTTTTATTTATTCCCTTAGGCCTTGGAGTAACAGGAATTGGCTTAAATGGCTATTTTAAGCAAAAAAAATTAGCAGCAGCGGCAGCTTCTGGTGGAATGGCTCCAGCTATGGTCGAAACAGGTCCAGGTGGAGCTATTATCAGAGGCGCTGGTGATGAATACGCTCTTACTTTACCTGTAATTTTAGAAGTGGGCCCTAAATTAGCTGAACTTATAAAAAAAGATCGAGAAGGGGGAAAATTTATTGAAGAAAAGATCCCCAAAATGCGCCATGCTTTGTATCAAGATCTTGGTGTGCGATTCCCTGGGATCCATGTTAGAACCGAAGCTCCCAATTTAGCCGCAGAAGACTACTGTATTTATTTAAATGAAGTGCCTTTAATGAGGGGGAAAATTGTCCCTAATCATGTATTGACAAACGAAACGGAAGAAAACTTAAAACGGTATAATATCCCCTACACCCAAACCAAAAACTTGATGAATCAAACTGCATATTGGGTGGAAGTAAAATACAGAAATATTCTAGAAAAAGCCAACATTAAATATTGGGAACCTCTAGATGTGATGATTTTGCATCTTTCCTACTTCTACCGACAATATGCTAGCGAATTTATTGGAATTCAAGAAGTTAGAGCTATTCTAGAATTTGTTGAGCGCTCTTTTCCAGATCTAGTAAAAGAAGTGACCCGCCTTATTCCATTACAAAAACTAACAGAAATTTTTCGGCGACTTGTTCAAGAGCAAATCTCTATTAAAGATCTGAGGACAATTTTAGAATCTTTAAGTGAAACAGCTCAGTCTGAAAAAGATACAGTTATTCTTACAGAATATACCCGAGCAGCTCTCAAACGCTATATTAGTTACAAACATTCTAGAGGCCAAACAGTGTTAGCAGTTTATCTTCTAGATCCTGAAATTGAAGATATTGTACGTGGGGCGATCAAACAAACTTCTGCAGGTTCTTATTTAGCTTTAGATCCAGATTCTGTACAACTAATTCTTCAAGCAATCAGAAATGTGATCCAACCTACCCCTCCTGGAGGCATAACTCCCCTAATCTTAACAGCTATGGATGTCCGTAGGTTTGTTCGAAAGCTCATCGAAGGTGAATTTCCCGACGTCTCTGTTATCTCAAATCAAGAAATAGTTCCAGAAATTCGCATTCAACCCCTTGGCAGGATTCAATTAACTTGATAAGTTTAAATTTAAGGGGGAATTGAATATGTCAAGTTCTGATAAACCGGTAGAAGGAGTCACTCGTCTTTCTTCTATAGCGGCAAGACAAGCTCAATTACAAAGAGCAAAAGCAGCTTCAAGCGCTCAAACAATTGAAATAGAGCAAGTTGCCGCAGAAAAAACAATGATTGAGTGCGCAGAAGAGGCTCTTTTCAACCCTTTGGCAATGTTAAAAGATGCTGAAACTTTAGATAAACGTCATCGGAGACAAGAACTCAAATCTAGCCAAACTTCTCAAGAAGAAGACACTGAAGTCACAGTTATAGATGATGTGACAAAAATTGCAGAAGAATTCGAACAGCGCAATCCTGAAATGCACAAACGGGGTCTTTTAAACATAAAAGTAATGATCTTCCCAGATGATAGCGCTGAAGAGATCTTAGCTAAAATCTTAAAAGCCTATCCCGATCATTACTTAGCTGACGAAGCGTTTGATTTTCTTTTTGAAACTTCTGATCCGAACTCCAAACTCGGGAAAAACATTATTTTAGCTAGACATCTTCTAAATGAAAGATTTGGTAGAGAAATTAAGGCTGGAAGAAATATTAAAGTACAAGCCAGAGAATTTTCTCGCCAAGGATTGGGAAAGCCTACAGCTCTCCGTGATCTTTATCGCGATGTTACAGGAAATCCAAGAGAACCTCTAACTTTATTTGAAGAATTAATCGAGTCTTATACATTTGATAAAATGAAGACTGTTTTACAATTTATTCTCCATTCAATTGGAAGTGATTTAAAATCAAAAGGCCCATCAATTTCACGTGGTGAATTATCTCGACTTTTTACTGAAGCCAGGACTATGCAAGCTATCCTTGGTGTTTTTCGATTCTTTTTTCAGCGGATGCGTATCATTGAGGGATCTTTTCATCGTGAAAACCTAACTTTACCCAAGCAGATTAATTTCGAATTGTTAGCAAAACTTTTTGTTCAACTTTTAGCAGAACGATACCCTTCTCCAGATAAAATTTTAAGACTAGGCGCCCTATTAGGACTTTCAGAGGAACTTTTAGCACAGATTATCATCTTCACTCAATATAGGGATGCTATGAGAGGGATTTCTCCAAGACTTTTTAAATCAGAAAAACATCGCCAAGATCTTCTAGCTACACTCATCGAAACAATTGGCGAGCTTGATGAACTTTTAGAAGAAGAAGAAGAGGAGGAAGATGATGAAGATGATGAAGAAGATGACGAAGAACATAAACCTCCTGGATGGAGCCAAAAGGATACGATCGAATGAGAACATTTACAGATCTTATTGAAGAACTCGGTGAATTAACAGATCAAGACATCACAGCTGAATTAAACCAAACCTGCAGACTCAAAGTAAATGAAACTATGTACGTCCAACTTGAAGTTGACCCTACGAGTGAATTTATCTTAACCACTGTTGAAATTTCAGAAATCCCACCAGGTCGATTTCGAGAAAACATCTTAAAAGATGCGCTAAAATCAAATTTTTTAGTCGAAGTCAACCACTCCGTTTTAGCCTATCTCGGAGTGGATAATAAGCTTATTTTGTATGAATATATTTACGCTCATGCTCTTACAGGAGAAACTCTTTATGAACATATCCATCGACTTGTAACAAGAGGTGAAAAATGGAAAAATGCAATTGACTCAGGACAAACCTCTCCCAATGACCTAGAAGAAATGCCAAGATCTACTGAAAGTAAAAACTCCTCACCGTTTGGATTTTAATATATGAATATTGATCTAGATAAAAATACCCATCATCATCTAACTAAAGAACTATGGGATAAAATTGGACGCCACCACCATCATGGCATTGCTTTACCCCTTTTCTCTCTCCGCTCAAAAAAAGGGTGTGGTGTAGGTGAATTTTTAGATCTTTTACAACTAGTTGACTTTTGCACAGAAGTTGGCCTCGATGTAATCCAACTTTTGCCACTTAACGATACAGGCAGGGAAAGTAGCCCCTACAACGCAATTTCTTCATGCGGCCTAAATCCTATCTTTCTATCTCTGTGGGCACTCCCCTATTTAGATAATTTTCCCGATCTAAAATTAGAATTGGTCCTCTTTAATAAATATAAAAGGCTACAAAAATTCCCTTATAATGCAATTCAACATGCCAAAGAAAATTTTCTTCGAAAGTACTTTGAAAATTGCTTTAAGTTTTTTGAAAAGGATCCAATTTTTTTAGAGTTTAAAGAAAAACAAAACTGGGTAAAACCCTATGCGCTTTTTAAAGTATTTAAAAGTCGCTTTGCCCATAAAAATTGGTCTCAATGGCAAAAAAAACTGATTAATCCTTCTCATAGACTCTTAAAAAGACTTTATGAAGAAGAAGACCACAACATGAATTTTTATATCTTCACACAATTTTTATGCCATAACCAATTAAAATCAGTGAAGACCTACGCCAATCAAAAAGGAGTTTTTTTAAAAGGTGATATCCCCATATTAATCAGTCCTGAAAGTTTAGATGTTTGGCTCTATAGAGAGGATTTCACACTAAATTACTCTGCTGGATCGCCCCCTGACATGTTCTCAGAAGAAGGACAAAACTGGGGCTTTCCCCTCTTTCAATGGGATATTGTTGAAAAAAATGAATTTAGCTGGTGGAAAAGCCGTCTTAAAACCGCATCTGACTTCTATGATATTTTTCGCATAGACCACATCATAGGCTTTTATAGAATCTGGGCCATTAAGAGAGGCGAAAAAGCTGTAAATGGTTCTTATATCCCCTTTCAAAGATGGGCCGCTATCAATCAAGGTGAAATGATACTCAATCACTTAGTCTCCGCTACAAAAATGCTCCCCATCGGAGAAGACCTAGGACTTGAAGTGGGTAATATCAGGCAGTCAATGCTCAAAATGGGAATTCCAGGCACTAGAGTTCCAAGATGGGAGAGACATTTTGCAACAGACAACTCCTTCATTCCCTATGATGAGTATCCCCCTGTAACTCTCACTACTGTTTCAACACACGACTCTGAAACCCTGGAACAATGGTGGGTAAATAACCCAGATGATGTAAAAGAATTTTGTGACCACAGAAATTGGACCTATTCCCCCCAACTTACTAAAGAAAACCGCTATAATCTATTAAAAGACAGTCACCATACAGCTTCCCTATTTCACATCAATCCCCTCGGAGAATACCTAGCCCTATTTCCCGATCTTGTTTGGAAAAACCCCAACGATGAACGGATCAATCTTCCCGGCACCATGCTCCCCTCAAACTGGTCCTATCGGACCCGTCCTACACTAGAAGACATCGTAAATCACAAAGATTTAAAATCTACTATGAAAAGCTTAATTAAACCCTCATGAACCTATTGAAAATTTCAAATATAGTAATTTTACTATACATTCTGAGGTTTTTCAAAATAGAGCAACTTATCTTGAAAATCAATATGGACGCGGTGATCCTTTAAAAAGTCCATCCCTAAAATCCCATCAAAATTCTTAAAACAATTTATATTAAGGGCGTATAAATTAGTCTTTCCAAAATTATTCCCTGCAATAGAAAATTCATCCGTTTCAATCCTACCTCTTACATAACGCCGCCAATTTAGATGCTTAATAAATTTCTTTTTAATTATATTTTTTGTGGCCCCTGTATCTAAAGCAAAGGTTCTAAAGCCAAAATCTGTATCAACTTGAAATAAGATTCCCTGACTATCTAAAATGAAGGGAACTTCAAAATAGTTATCCTTATTAAAACAGTCTTTATTGTCATAAATAATAAATTTATCGTTAGGAAAATCAAGAAAAATATTATAATTAAGTAGCGCTTCTCGCCCAAAAAAACCACATGTTTTTTCTTTAAAGGTTCGTCTACCCACTACGCCCACGCTTTCAGCTTTAAGTTGTATTTCCACTATTCTAAGATCAGTAAATACAACATTTTCTAAAAAAACTTTCTCAATGAGAAATTTATTTGATTTATGAATAACTCCATTAATCCCTCTCCATCTCTCAAACCCATCTTCTTGTTTTGTTATTTGTTGTAAATTGCGTTTATTTATCTGACAATCCAAACCTAAACCCAAATCAAACTTTACAAGATAGGTTTGATCTTCTATTTCCATATTCACAATAGGAATCCCAGATGGGGAAAATGTAACAGGAATCTCTGCTTCAAAAGCTTCTAATTTCTCATATGGCACAAAAGAACTGACTACTCCCAATATTGCCATTTGCAATACTGAAAAACAAAAATATTTTTTCTTCATAGATAGCGTTAATTATAAATTGATAATAAAATATCATGGATTATAATTAAAAACAAACAATTACAGTCATTTATCTTTAATTATGATTTTCGAAATTTTATAGAAAATGGGAGAGGGGTACTTTCATCATTAGTAAAAATATCAATAAAGCCTGAGAGCTTTTTTGAAAGATCTTCTAATGGAGGATTTGGAATATAAAAACGTGGCGTTATTACTAATATCTCCCTGTTGCCCTTTTTTCTTATAAATGCAACTGTATTTTCATCTTTCGTTTCCAATGGGATGTATTTGCCATCTATAAATAGATCTTTTTCTTGATTACGAATCTGCAAACCTTTATGAATAATATACATTTTGAGTTTTGCATTATGAGGCATAGAAAACCAATTCAATAATGTTTTTTGATCGGGAAATGTATTTATTTCCTCTAATAATTTTGCTCTACTTTGAAAATTAACATCTTGTCTATTGTCGGGATCTACCAAATCATAACGCCAAAGTTCTTCCCCTTGATAAAAATCACAAACACCAGGAAGCGTCAATTTTAAAATTAAACTTGAAAAGGTGTTATACATCCCATAAAGGGTGATCTCTTCATTGAAGGGATAAAAATCCTTCCAAAACAATTCATTATCTAACACCTTATTAATAAATTTAATCAAGTCACTTTCATAATTTTCATTTACTTCCACCCAGTCTGTATAATGCTTCCCTTCTCGGACGACTTTAATCATATAATCGATGAGTCTTTTTCGATAAGTTAAATAACTTTTTTGCTTGTCATCAGGCCAAAAACCGATTAATGTTTGATAGAAAAAATATTCAATATTACAATCAATAAATGGGCCATTTAATTGTCTCCATTTCCCAATCTTTGCCTCCCATCTTTTAGGAATTAAAGAGAGAACTGCTATCCGCATTCTAACATCTAAACTTCGTTTCGTATCGTGGGTTGATGTAGTAATCATAGAATGAGGAAAATGAGTCGAGCGCTTTTGATTAATTTGATGAAACTTTCCTATTTCCATCCCAAATTGTGTAGGATTTCCCCCTACCTCATTTAAAGCAATTAGGCGGTTGTAACGGTATAAAAATGTATCTTCAAATCCTTTTGCAAAAACAGCTGGCATTAACTGTTGTATGCGCAATAGTGCTTTTCGGTTCTCATCTTTTAGTAAAAATTTAGCATTTTTAAACAACGTCTCATCAGCAGATTCAATCTCTTTACCTTTAGTCTTTACAAACGACCGATAGATGGGAAAATGAGCCAATAATTCAATCAATTTTTCTTTTTCTTTAATTTTTTTACTTATAATTTCTATTTCACTTTCGAGATATTTTTTAATATAGCTACGCTTCAGATCTATTAAAAGTTGTTGCGGATCTTTTTTATCGCCAGTAAATTCTTGATAGATCTTATCGAATTGTTTTTCAGATTTAGGATTTACAAATAAAGTATTCAATGTATTTAAAACATCATAACCTACAGTACCTTCTGCTTTCCAATCGGGGCGTAATAACTCACCTGATTGGAGAATTTTTTCACATACAATATATAAATTTTTGCAATCGCGATTGAGTTTTTTTAAATATGCAGATGGATTTAAAAGTCCATCTGGATGATCAATGCGTAACCCCTGAACTTTACCCTCTTTTATCCACCTAAAGATTGTCTTATGGTATAAATCATATAAATTTGGGTCTTCCATTTTTATACCAACCAACTCAGAAATATCAAAAAATCTCCGATAATTTATCTTTTTATGAGTTAGCTTCCAATGAATCAATTGATAATTTTGAGACGATAATATGTCTTCTAAAGATAAATTTTCAGTACCAGGTTTTAAAGGATACTTCTTATCATCAACATATAAGAACTCACCTTTTTTTATGATCTTCGACCCATCATGAAGAAAAGGTATGATAATTTTTCCATTACCAGCTTCCCATTCGATATCAAAAAACTGCGCATATTTTGATTTTTTCCCAAATTTTAAAAGATCAAACCACCAAGGATTGTCAACAGAAGCTCCCATATGATTGGGAACTAAATCAATCATATGGGTCATATGATGTTTTGTTAGTGCAGAACAAAAACTCTCAAATCCCTTTTTTCCACCTACTTGCGAATCAACCTCATAAGGGGTAAGTATTTTATAGGGATTTAATGAGTCTTTTTCAATTTGAAAAAAGGGCGAGAGATAAATCATCTCAACTCCAAGAGTCTTAAGGTATGGCAAAATTTTAATCGCATCTTGGAATGTAAACTTTTTTGTTAATTGAAGCCTGTAACTACTAATTGGTATATATTTCTGATGGTCTGATTTATCAAGAGATGATATGTTGGGCATATGATTAAAAAAATTTGTCTCCTACTTTGCTATACATTTACTTTATTTGCGGGCAAATATGAAGAAAAACTTTCGGTACTTTATAATAGCTTAGACCAAAGCTCTTTATCTCAACTTTTTGCCTTTTATCACCTTTATTCTGATGCACCCGAAGGGGAACAAGCATTTAAACAAGCTTGGAATTTAGTTAATAAACACCGCCCTTTTCCTATTTCTCCCCTTTCTGAATTAAGTATCTTTCAATTTGATATTGAAGCAATGATTGCATTGGTTACAAAACAATCTTATCAAGATCTCACCTTATTAACAGATTCTCAAATTCAAATTATCAATCATGTATGTAGTCACTTAAAAAATAGAAACCTTAAAGGCTCTAAACTTTGGGAAATTAGTAAAGTAGATGCATTGCCCGTCGAAGAGATCGATCTTGCCAGAGCTTTATTCCTCCATCAATTTGGTGAAAAAGCAAGGCAAGAAATTCAAACACATGAAGCCTATCTTGACATGATGGCTCTGCAAATCCTTTCTAGACTTGATAAAAACCCCACCCACTTGCAAATTTTAGAAGGAATTAATCATTTTATTTTTTATGAGATGCGCTATCGCTTCCCTCCTCATTCTATGTGGGCAAAAGATATCGACCTTTACACTTTTCTCCCATCTGTCTTAGACAGTCGCCACGGTGTTTGCCTCGGTGTGTCAATCCTATATTTGAGTCTAGCACAACGTCTCGATCTCCCCCTTGAAATTATTACGCCACCTGGTCACATCTATCTCTCATTTAATAATGGGGATGAAACGATTAATATTGAAACTACAGCGCGAGGTATCCATCTCCCCTCTGAAACCTATCTTAGCATCAATACCCGCACTTTAAAAAAACGGACACTCCGAGAGGTCATTGGGTTAAATTTTTTCAATGCAGCTTCCACGAAATGGCACCGTCAAGAATATCAAAAAGCAGTTGATCTTTATGAAAAAGCTTTAACCTATCTCCCTAAAGACCCTCTTTTATACACACTTTTAGGCTATAACTACCTCTTTTTAAATAAAGAAAATAAGGGGAAAATATTTCTTGAACTTGCTTTAAAAAATCCCTCAGATGAATTTGTCTATAATGATATGACCGCAAAAGACTTTCTTAAGGGTAAAGTGAATGCTAAAGGAATCCAAGTTATCTATCAAGAAGTCGATGAAACAAGAGAGTCCATTTTAAAAAAACAAAAAAATATACAAGAGATTTTACAAATTTACCCAAAATTTAGAGATGGCATTTTTCACCTTGCCATCACTTATCTTCAACTTGGAAGATCTAAAGAAGCTCTAGAAACTTTAGAAAAATATCATTTAATCGACCAGAATAATCCAACTGTCGAATATTACCTTGCAACACTTGCTATGCAACGATATCAATTTTACAAGGCATCGAAACATCTCATCCAATGTGAAAAAATAACCGCCAAAAAAAATCACAATCCAAGTGTCTTAAAAAACCTTAGAAATTCTTTAAGAAAAGAATCTCTACTCCTCTCTCAAACAAACTTACCCTTTTGAAATTAAAAAAGATCAAGTGACACCTTTCCAAGTGTTTTATGAAAAATAAACTCCAAAAATTATGACAAGAGCCACCCCTCCATAACGAATATATGAGCCTACAGCTATAAGAGTGGGACTACCAATATATTCGACCGCTTCCTGTATGCTCAAAACAGATACATAAACATTTACTCCACTAAAAATTAATTGAAACACAGAAAAATTTTCTACTGCAATACGACAAATCAAATGAGTCAAGTCATCAACTCGATCAGAAACAATTTCAGCTGACCGATAAAAAAGAGCTTCTAAACCTGATGCTGCACTATCTTGAGTTACCAATGGTGATGCTACTTTATACAAACTGCAAAGTCCACTTGATAAAACTGATGAGTATTTTAATTCAGGGACCACTATACTCATACAAAAAACCTTAATTAATTTATGCTTGTATAGTATCTAGGAAGATTCTTTTAACTTAAAGTTAAAAGAAAGATTAAAGGTGTGTTAACAAATAAAGTTCTTTCAACACACTCTTAATCGACTTCATTAGCATCGATCCTATTTGCATTGACTGTAGAATACGTCCAAGTATTCTGTATCCTATAGGCATACTTTGAGCTTGCTGCATTGGGATATATTCTAATATCAGCAGGCCCCAACCATCCCCCTGTCTTATTGACATCTCTGGGATCAATTTTCCATCTAGAGTCATCTTCCATAACCAATATTTTTCCGCCCTCTAAAACTTCACTAAGCGTTGTCCTGACAACTTCATATCGGGTACTTAATCTTTTTTGCGATCTTTCAGCTGGAGATAACGCTTCAGAAAGAAGTGGAACAGCCAAAATTCCTAAGATAAAAAATAAATGTCTCATAGTTTTTAAATACTAGATTTAATATCTTTGGTCAAACTAAAAAAACTGTTTTATATTTTACCAAAAATGGTCTATAGAAAAGAATAGATGTTAGGTAATATTGTTAAATCAAAATATGTGTCTATTGACCAAACTTTCTTACTAAAACTTCTTTCTCGATATCGAATTGAAGAGTGTAAATCCCTCCGCCTGTTAAAAGAAGATCTTTTTTCTATAACCTACTTAATCAAAACACTAAAAACTGATTATATCCTCAAAATTTTTGACAAAACAATCCCTAACTCTTCTATCGAATATTCTTTTAAATTACTGCAATTTTTAGGAAATTTAGATCACAGAGTCCCCATCCCATTATTTTCCAGACAGGGTAATTTCATAGATGAAAGCCTATTGAATAAAAAAATTGTAATACTAAGTTATCTTGAAGGGCAATCAATTTCTACCTTTAGTTTAGATCAGGTAAATGACACATTTCGCAAAGTTGGAAATTTACATCTTTCAATGAAAACATTTAGCAAAAAAAATCCCCCTTTATTTCCTTTTTCTTTTGTAAATCACATACATCAATTAATCGATGAATATTTTAAAATAGAAACATCTGAAGATCTCCTCTCTGAATTTATTGAGGTAAAAAAAACAGCGCAATTTCTTTTAAATCAAAATCACACAGCTGGCCTTTGCCATAATGATCTCAAAAAAAACCATCTCCTTTTTTCAAATGACCGCTTAAATGGTATATTAGATTTCTTTTGCGTGTATAACTTTCCATTATTATTAGATGTCTCAGCATTGTTATTAGAAACATGTTTTGATGAGAATGGAACTCCAAATTTCAATCTCATTAATAATGCAATTGCATCATATAGAGAAACAATTCCACTTACTAACAATCAGTGGAGTTTTCTACCTCAGTATTTAAGTCTCGTCTCTTTTTTTCGCTATCTCCTTTTCCGCGCGCAAAAATCCCCCCAACAAGCTCTATATCAAACAATCTATCAAAATGTAAAAAATTGCCATGCGGAGATTGGATAAAATGAAACACCCTATTCCCATGGATGATCTAGATAGTATTTTAGAAAAATCCTCTCTGGAAAAAGTAAAAAAAATTAGACTCATAGCAAGTGGAATTCATACAACGACCTATCTCCTTTATACTCGTTATGGTCACTATGTACTTACTGTATTAAAAGATCCAAATGAATCACTAAATCTTCCTCTAATCTATCAAAGTAATGCTTTTCTTACAGATCAAGGATTTCCTATTCCTAAAGTGTTGAGTTCTGGAAAAATCATGGGAAAAGCAGCATTGCTCACAACCTATCATGAAGGAAAAGTCAACCATCCTCTCAATTCAAAAGATTATGAAAAAATAGGTTTTTTACTGGGTAATTTACACTTATCCGCTCAAAGTTTTGACTCTCCAATAAGCACCACTCCCCTCATTTTAAATCTACGCTACGACTTTGAAATAGTATCTGAAAATCTCCCTAAAGAATTTATAAACTTGAAATACTATTTAGAAGAGATTGAAAAAAACTGGCCAACTGATCTTCCTCAAGGTTTGATCCACGGCGATATTTGGCATAAATCCCTACTTTTTGATAATGATGAAATTATCGCTCTATTAGATTATACAAATCCCTCTATTGATCTTTTAATCTACGATTTAGCAGGTTTATTAAAAGGTATTTATTTTAATTCAGATGAATCAAAAGTAAAAAAACATATCGATGCTTTCCTTAATTCCTATAGCTTGTGTAGACCCCTTAGTCCCAAAGAATTATCCTCATTGAATCTTATGATAACGACTAAACTTTTTTATACAATTTTATTTATGTTAAAAAAAGCCCAAAAATACCCTGATGAAACAAATGATTTTTATAGCATTGCCTATTTAAACTTTATGAAACTCGAAGAAATGCAAGAATCTCATATGCAGAAAATGAGGTTTTAGGCGATGATTTATTTTTCACTTTATTACAGTTTAGCTTATGCGTGACCTTCTACGTAATACCATAGCACCCATATCCTCTCTCCTTATTATAATGCTTGGAACAAGCTTTTTTAATACTTTTGTGAGTATAAGAGTTTCAGAAGACGGATGGAATAACTTCACAACAGGTCTTGTTTATTCTGCCTACTATGCTGGAATGATGACAGGTGCTGTCTACATGGAAAGAGTTATCAGGAGGACAGGCTATATAAGAGCTTTTTCTCTTTTTGCCTCCATTATTAGCACTGCAATTATTTTGCAAAGTTTTACCTCTTCACCGTTCACTTGGATTTTATTTCGATTTTTTACAGGTCTTGCGACCGCTGGGCTTTTTATCGTCATTGAAAGCTGGTTACTATTACTCTCCTCTCCCAATACCCGAGGTTCAGTTTTAGCTATTTATATGGTAACACTTTATTCTGCTCAATCCTTAGGACAGTTTATCTTAAATTTTGTAGAAGTTAAAGAAATCACCTCTTTTAACGTAACTATTTTATTTTGTTCTCTTTCAATCGTCCCAGTTTGTCTTATGAAAGCTAACGCCCCCTCCTTACACCAATCAGAATATGTCAATATTTTCTATATATTAAAAAAGACCCCTTTAGGCTTTATAGGCAATTTAGCTGCAGGATTAATTGTTGGTTCTTTCTACGCTCTGGGACCTGTATTTGCAAAAGAAACCGGTTTTGAAATGTGGCAAATCACATTAATTATGGCAATTACCATCTTTGGAGGTATGGCCCTACAATGGCCGATTGGGCGCTTTTCAGATCTCATAGATAGGAGAAAAGTAATCATTTTAGTCTCCTTTGTGTTAATGTCTATTTCACTTACACTATTTTTCTTTGAATCACTCCCTTTTTATCTTCTATTAATTCTACTTTTTTTGTTTGGCGGCTTTTCATTTACAATTTACCCTCTTAGTATCACCTATTGTAGCGATTTCTTTTCCTCAGCAGGCATAATGGCTATGACCTGTGCTGCCCTAATAATATATGGAAGTGGGTGTATCCTAGGCCCCTTACTTTCTCCCCTCGTGATGGAGGCTACAAAACCTTCAGGACTCTTTCTTTTTTGTGCAATCATCTCTTTTATATTAGGGATTATTGCCCTTTGGAAGCAAAGGCGCTCTCCTAGACAACTCCAAGAAACAAAAGAATCTTATCAGCCAATGCCTAACCTCTCCCCTAGGTCTTCAGAGCTTGACCCTAGGGCTAACCTAAACGAATAATTTTCTTTATGGGCCTGTTGAAAAAGTCCATACTGGTAAAAAACAGCATCTTTTTTCGAAAAACACACTTTCTCTAAGTCCTTCATATTTACTAATATGTGAACTTAGAATCAAAAGCGCTTTTCGAA
>Ga0180438_10007381_pt1 | contig 14351 bp, 10 predicted proteins | sample SS_ome_12_FD_132455 | JGI IMG/M metagenome (GOLD analysis project Ga0180438, IMG submission 132455) | Hypersaline lake sediment archaeal communities from the Salton Sea, California, USA - SS_3_D_2 metaG | ecosystem: Environmental > Aquatic > Non-marine Saline and Alkaline > Hypersaline >...
CTTGAGTTAGCTGAAAAAATTCTTCGCCGTGGACGGGACCATGATGTAGCAAGTTCAGATTATGCTACTTCAACTAGAATAGGAAGGATAGAAAGAGATATGAGAAGCGCAAGCAATCGATTAAAAACACTTGCGGGAGGCAGGTATAGAGTGTTAATAACTGGTTTTGTGAGTCTTAGAGAGAGACATGATCATCAGTATGACGCTCCTTGGTCTACAGAAATGTCTGATGCTGATTGTAGGGCCTTGGGTGAAATTGAGGAGGAGCTAAGAGCTCTTGTGGAACCTGAGAAACCTGTCTCTCCTCAACCGTTGGCTGTTTGTGATTCATAATGTATATATTGTTTTGAAGAAAATAAAAGTTTATAATGTAGTTTAACTTTTGTTTTTTATGAGTTTGAAAGATGCTCAAAAAGAGGTTCATGAATGGGTCAATCAGTTTAAAATTGGTTATTGGCAGCCTCTTGAGATAATGACTCGGTTGGCGGAAGAGGCTGGAGAGTTGGCACGGGAGTTGAATCATAGATTTGGGCCAAAAAAGAAGAAGAGCAGCGAGGAAAAGCAGGAGATTGGGGATGAAATGGCTGATATTATTTTTACGTTATGTTGTTTAGCTAATTCTCAAGATATTGATTTGGATGAACATTTCAAAAGAGTTATGGACAAGTGTTATGGAAGAGACGGTGATAGGTATGAAAGAAAGGAAAATTAGATTGAAAAAGTAGCAAAAAAGATTTATATATTGAGATTTGTTGAATAAAATATGTTTAAAATGAGGGATAAAAAAGGGCAGATTGCTATATATGTTATTGTCGCTTTGGTGATTGTTGCCGGCATATTGGTTTTCTTTTTTGTGAGAGGAAGATTTATGATTTCGGAGGTGCCTGCTGAGTTTGTCCCAATATATGAGTTTTACGAAAGCTGTATAGAATATGAGGCAGAGAGTGCGGCTGACTTGGCAGGGAGCCAAGGCGGAGGTATTTTTTTGGACGATTATGTTCCGGGGAGCGAGTATGCTCCGTTTTCTTCACATTTGAATTTCTTGGGATTCCCTGTTCCTTATTGGTTTTATGTTTCGGGGAATGGTTTAGTTATGGAAGATGTTCCTACTGAAAGTGAGATTGAAAGAGAGATGGAGAGATTTATTGAAGAAAGAGTGAATGATTGTGATTTTGAGGAGTTTTATGCGAGAGGATATTATGTTGAGCTGGGAGAGCCTGAGGTTAAGGTTGAGATTGAAGATGAGAGGCTTGTTGTTGATGTTAATGCTGCTGTTGTGGCTACAAATGGAGAGGGAGTGAGCGCGAGGAGAACAGAGCATAGTGTTGATGTTAATAGCAAGTTTGGGAAGTTTTTTGAGATTGCAAAGAGAATTTATGCGGAGGAAAGGGAGGGAGCATTCTTGGAGGATTATGCTCTTGATGTTTTGAATATATACGCTCCTGTTGATGGTGTTGAGCTGGATTGCGGCGCTGTTGTTTGGACCACTTCAGAAGTTGTTGATGATTTGAAAGATGGTTTGGAGGCAAATATAGGTGCTATTAAATTAGACGGGGATTATTATAAGCTAAGCGAGAAGAGGAGAGAGTATTATGTTATTGATGAAGAAGTTGATGAGAGTGTTAATTTCTTGTATTCTGGCAATTGGCCTACGAAAGTAGAAATTCATGGTGCTGATGATGAAATTATGATTGCGAGACCTGTTGGAAATCAAGCAGGAGCTAGTTTGATGGGCTTCTGTTATGTTCCATACCATTTTGTTTATGATATTAGCTTTCCTGTTGTGATTCAGGTATACGATGATGAAGAAATATTCCAGTTCCCTGTTGCTGTGATAATTGATGATAATCTGCCTAGAAAGGCTGAGTTTGGAGAGCTGGTGCTTGAGGAGGAAGAGGATGAGGTTTGTGATTTCAAGACGGAAGAGATTGAGGTTAGTTTGTTTGATGTTAACTTGAATCCTGTTGATGGGGAAATTAGTTATGTTTGTTTTGATAACCAGTGTTCTCTTGGCAAGACAGTTAACGGGAAGTTTGTTGGGGGAGCTCCTGCGTGCTACAATGGTTATCTTGATGTGAGAGCTGAGGGGTATGTAGATACGAGGCAGTTGTTCTCTTCTAATAGCAAGAGTGTCGCAAATATTATTTTGGATAGGGAACATGAGGTTGAGGTTGATTTGAGAGTTGGAGGAGAAGAGTTTGATGGAACGGCGGTTGTTTTGTTTGCTGGAGAAAGGAGCGCGAGTGCTGTTTTGCCCGGTTTTGATAGCGTTACTTTGAGTGAAGAGCAGTATAATGTGACTGTTTATGTTTATGGAGATTCTGAGATAACGATTCCTGCAAGTACAGAGAGGCAGTGTCATGATGTTCCAAGAACTGGTTTGCTTGGACTATTTGGTGCTGTAAGAGAAGAGTGCTTTGATGTTACTATACCAGAGACAAAGATTGAAAATGCACTGATTGGAGGTGGTGAATCAGAAATATATATACTTGAATCTGAGTTAAGAGAAGGAAGAGTTACAGTTGATGTTGATAGGTTGCCTACGCCTAAGTCGTTGCAGGATCTACAGTATAACTTTGAGGCATTTAGTGATAAGAATGTGCGTTTAACGTTTAGATGAGAAATAAAATATTGTTGATTGTGTTTGCAGTGATTTTGATAGCTGGGGCTGTGAGTGTTAGCGCGATTGCTTCTTTTTCGACTACGCAGTATTCCCAGCCAAGCTTTCAGACATCTTATAGTGCTGCTGAGTTGGGAACCTATTGGCCGATTTTTGAGGATATGGAGAAAGGGGAGTGTAGGGAGAGACAGGATATTATTTTGAATGTTGCTCCTTTTGGCTGTCAACCCGTTGTTGTTAAGAGTGATCTGCTTGCTGACCAGAATGTTCCTGTGTTCTGTCAAATTGATGCTTTGAAAATAAATCCGTTGATTGATGTTAGGGAAATAAGAAATATTAGGTTTGTTGGACAGGAATATCCTGATGAGGTTGCTGGGATTGGTTTCCATCCTGCGAAGTCAGCTTTGAGTTCAAGGAATGACAGATTTATGGGCAGTCCTTTGTTGACCAATATTGGTTATGTTGTTGTAGTTTTGAGGAGGAATGAGAATGAGAGTTCTTTGCCTGATTTTGTTGAGGTTGATTTGAGCGCGCAGATTGATTATGACGGCGGAAATGCTCTTGGAATTGGAAGAGCTGAGTTTAGATTGAAGGAGATGAGTGATGCTGAGTGGGCTGTTGAGAAAAATAAGCAGAGTTTCTGGAACGGAAGATATTTTGTGAGACTGGAGAGTGCTGACGCTGAGAGGGCTACAGTTTCTCTTTACAGAGGAAATACAAAAATTAGCAGTGTGACAGTCGAAGAAGGAGATTTGTCTAGGGAGATTTATTTCCCTGGCGCTTATTGCATGGCCGCTGTTCAGATTGCGTATGATGGTTTTGAGGCGGATGATGACAAGGCGAAGATAGAGGTTTCTGATGATAGAGGAACGGATGTGTTTGAAGTTTATGATGGAAGCAAGTTCTTGAACGGGAAATGTACAGTGATTGATATTGAGATTGATGCCAGCACAGAAACTGGCAAAGTTTCTGTGAGATGTGGGGGAGAGAGATTTGATTTGGAGTTGAAGGTTGCTGGTGAGGAAGAAGACGAGGAAGCGGAAAAAACTAAAAGAGAAATCAAGAAGGAGAAGTTTAGAAAGGCAATAGATGACGTAGTTAATTTAGGCATGGATGCTGTCGAAGCAATTGAGGGAGTTGGTTATGATGAAGAGGAAGATAAAGGTTTGTTAAATGATAGTGATTTGAAAGGAAATGCTGACAAATATAAAAACGCTCTTAAGGCTTATGAGGATATTGCTGATTCTTATCCAGCTGAGAGGCCCGAGGATTCGGAGGTTGAAGGATATGATACATACGGTGAGCTTGCGTTGTTTAGAGCGATTGAGCTGGCAAGGGAATATGGGCAGCAAAATGATGAAGCAAGATTGCTGACGAAGATGATTGAGAATTATCCTGAATCCGAGAGAATAAATCAATACTTAAGTAGTTTGGGTGAGTTATATGAGATAGATTCTTCTAAGGCCAGCGTTGCTGTTGAGTTGGATAATAGATTCAGGGTGATAAGGCTTGCTAAGTTGATAAAGTCAAAAGCAAGACCAAGCATAGATTATGTTCTGGATAGAATTCCTGGTAGCATGGAATATAAGGATATTGAGGAATTTGAGGGAGAGGTTGGTGATAAAGCAGTAAATTCTGTGTTTAGTTTTAGTGATATATCAGGGGTTGGAGGATTGGCTGGTTTGGCCGGGAGGAAGGTAAAGATTGATTATAAGTGTGAGGAAGGTGACAGATGGAAAAGCACTCTTGCTCTTAAAGAAGGAGAAAGTGAGTTGATTTGCGGAAAAGTTTTGAGAATTAACAAGATAAATATTGAGGAATCGGCGAAGATAAGAATTGTCCCTAAGGTTAGGGGTACGACGTCTGAAAGTAATTTGAGTGTTAAGATCGGTATTGAAAAAAGGGCAATACAGTTAACTCCGGAGAAAGTAGACGAAAAGGTTAGGAAACTTAATGAGACAATTGAGAAATGGGAAGGTATTTCGAATAGATTAAATGGTACTATTGAGAGTTTGCAAAAGGCGTGTGTTACGACAAGCTTGATTTTGACTTTCAAGAATTTCTTGACAGGGATGGGTGGAAAGTCGATAGCAAGGCAGAGAGTTATGAGCGGAGATGAGGGATGGACTAATTGGTGCAGGGATAGAGTGCCTAGCGAGTATCCTACTCTTGATGCTTGTTATCTTGCCAAAGCTGATGATATAGAAAGAGATGTGGATAAGACGGCTGAAGCGATCAAAAGAGTGAACGACCAGATAAGTGGTTTTGAAGAAGGTGCGACAACCACGTCTAGTGTGTTTGGGAAGAGTGTAGATGATGAGAAGGTGAAGAGAGATTTGGCGAGGGCTGTTAGGGAGAAATATGGTGATGAAGTGATTGGGCCTAAGGGGGAAAAAGTGAATGATATCTTGGCTGCTGGTAATTTGGATGCTGTTTCGCTTAGTGAGGTTAGGGATTTGTACATGAATTTGGAGAGACAGAGTGCTGGTGGTTTGACGGATGTTGGTAATGAAAACGTTGGGGATTATTTGAAAGATAGTGCGGCGAGGATTTTGGATAATGTTCGGCTGGTTAGCGAGTTGGAAAAGACTGAAGAGGGCTATGCTAAACCGTTTGTGGGTAGTGAGGGCCAGTTAAAAACGGTTGCTGATGTAGTCCCTGTTGAGTCTGTTCCGTCGAATATAAGGGGCAGTTTGAGAGATGCTACACATAGTGCTACTCTGGCAACTGCGGCTGGAACTTATATTCTGGGTTTGGCTAAATCTGATAGTGGGCTGTACACAACAACGAGTGCTGTTAATAAAGATAATCCAAGCGATGTTAAGGGCGGCGATGCTTTAACTGAGTTTTTGAGGAGGAATGGAGTTGGTGTGATAAGGGCATCTAATACAATTAGTTATAACAATAAGATGGTCAAGCCGGAGGTTAGGTATTTTGAGACGGAGCCTTACAAAGGAATGCCTGCTATTGTTCCTGTTGAGAAGAATATGGGATGGTACGCGGCTACAAGGCAGCAGCTTCCTGCTCTTGGGGGAATTGGTGCTTTTGATGCGAGCGGAAGAGTAACTAGTTTCTGGTTGTGCAACGTTGGGGATGATAAGAGAGTTGGGTTTAATGAAGGGCTTGGGGATGATGTTTGTCAACTTATTAATCTGAATACTGGACAGCCTCTTGGTGTTTTCCCTGGTTTGAGTGAGTTAAGAGCTAAGGAGTTGGTGAATAAGGCTGTGAAGGCGATTAACGACGCGGCAAGACAATATGGCAATAAGGTTGTAAATGTTGGAGGAGAGAGTTATAGTGTTGGAAGTCCTGCTGTTGATATTCCTGGGACACAATGCCAGGACTTTATGAGTCCTAAGGAATGTAATTTATTGTTTAATCTTTGTGATCCTGTTGTTTGTCCTAGTTCGAGGTGCAATCTTGGGGGGCAGTATCATGTTCCTAATGTGATTCAGTCTGGGATTATCGGAAGTACTTTGTTGTGTCTGCCTAACATTAGAGAAGGAATATTTGTTCCTGTTTGTTTGACTGGGATTAAAGCAGGTATAGACGGTTATTTGTCTATTGTTAAGTCATACCAGAGCTGTTTGAATGAAAACATAGAGACGGGAAGGATGGTTGGAATTTGTGACCAAAGGTATTCTTTCTTCATTTGTGATTTCTTCTGGAGGGAAGTGGGGCCTATTGCAAATACTTTGCTTCCTAGGTTGTTTGAGGCTATTGCAGGCCAGGGCGGAAGGGGTGGAGGAGAATATTTGACGGTGCAGGGCGCTTGGGATAACGCAAAGAACTCTTTGAATCAGTTTACACAGTTTTATGGTGTTAATTCGGCACAGGCATTTAAGGTTACGGCATTTGAAGAGCTGTTCAAGAATGAGGCTTGTGATGCTTATATTTCCACAAGTGTGCCTGATGCGTTTGACAGCGCGTTTACAGAGCCAGACAGTCCTCCTCAGTTCCATGCTTGGTTCTCTTCTGCGACGTTTAGCACTGCGACTGCTCCAGCTACCGCGCAGTATAAAGTATTTTATCATGTCTTTGCTGGGAATAGTCAGGGAACGTTCTATAGGGTTTATTTGAAGAATCCTCCAGAGTCTGCGTTCTATGTGATTCCTGAGACGGTGAATGTTGCTACAGGATTCATAGCGAAGGGAGAGTCGGCTTCTGAGAGCAGGGACTTTACTGCCCCTGAGGGCTATAAAGAGTTGTGTGTGAACGTTAATGGACAGGAGGAATGTGGTTTCAAGCAGGTGTCTACGAGTCTTGCTCTTAACTACTTGAGAGATAGTTATGTTAGCGAGCAAGTAGCAGAGAGCAATATACAGTCAGAGCAGGCTTGTATAAGCGGGACAAGGAGTTTGAGCGCTTTGGCGGCCGGAGGAGGATTGCAGGAAGTGGCTGAAGAGGCTCTTTTGCCTGAAGTGTATAATAGAGGAGTTGTGAGGATTTGTTCTTCTGCTAACCCTGGAAGTTCTACCGATCCTTCGAGATGGATTGAGGTTGGCAATTGTGGGGACCCAAAGATTAAGTGCTGGCTGGATAAGAATAGTGTTAGTGACGCAATAACGGACAATAATGTTGGTTTGATGAATCAAACTCTTAGTGAACTGGATGATTTGAATAGGGTTAATCTGGAAAGAGAGGGGTTGTTGAGCAGTGATGTGTCTGCAAAGATTAAGGAGATAGACAAGGCAAAGAATGAACTTGATGGAAAAGATGCTACTAGAGTTAATGTGGTTCTTAATTTGATTGATGCGACGCTTGATAAGACTATATTTAATTATCATAAAGCAAAACTTCTCTTCTTAAAGGCGGAAGTTTTGGAGAAAGTTTTGAGAGGCGCCGGCGCTGTCAGTGTTAGTGGTGAGGTTGTGGAAGTAAGTGCTCCTAGTGAAGAGGAGGTCAAAGCTATTGAGGAAGAAGAAGGTGTTGCTGAAGAGGAAGCAGTTGATGAAGAACCGCATGTTGAGGAGCCTGCTGAAGCTACTTATAAACTTACGTTAAGTGAGAATTACGATTCGAAGAAAAAGTTGAATATTTTATTTGGAGATGAAGAGACTGGTTTATACGCCGAAGGATCTTCGATTAGGTCTCTTGATGATGTGAGAGTTGGGATAGTAACTGAAAGTGGCATAGTCAGGTTGATTAGTAATTATAGGGGGACTGAAATACCAGAATGTTTGTTTGACCTGCTTGATTTTCAGTCTGTTGAAGAAGGGAACTCTGAAATTATCTTGTCAAAATCTGAGGAAGAGATAGCAAAAATAGATGATTGCTACTTTTTGATTTTTGATTGAGTCTTTGATTTTACTCTTGTTTTGAATCTTCTCGAAACTCGAAGATTCACTGTGATGAACAAAGATGCGGGGACTAGGTACTCGTAGAACAAGTTCCGCGGTAACTCCCTAACTAAAGTGATGGAGTATTCAAACCTGTTTGAATCAAGAAAATGCGGGGACTAGGATTCGAACCTAGGTAGGCACTAAGCACACTGGAGCCTAAATCCAGCCCGTTTGACCACTCCGGCATCCCCGCATAAAGATAGAACAGAAATAGAGGTTTTAAAGTTAATTATTTGTTTATCGGCGCTTTTTCTTTGCTACTTTTTTGACCGCTTTTTTTGTGGGTTCTTTTGCTTTTGCTTCTTTGGATTTTAGTTTGTCCTCTAGGCCTAACTTTTCGATGAGTTCTTTGTATCTGTTTCTTATCGTGACTTCTGTTATTCCTGCGACATCTGCTACTTCTCTTTGAGTTTTCTTTTCGTCGTTCATTAAAGCAGCAACGTATAGGGCGGCTGCTGCTATTCCTGCTGGGCCCCTCCCTGACGTTAGTTCTGATATGTCTGCTCTTTTTAGGATTTTGAGAGCTTCGTTTTGTGTTTTTGGGGAGAGATGAAGGATGGAGGCAAATCTTGAGATATAATCTTTTGGCGAGCTTGGCGTTACTTTGATTTTTAGTTTTCTTACTATGAATCTGTATGTTCTTCCGATTTCTTTTCTTTCGACGTCTGAAGCGTTTGCGATTTCGTCAAGTGTTCTTGGGATGTTGTATGAACGGCATGCTGCATATATACAGGCAGCTATAACTGATTCCATTGATCTTCCTCTGACGAGTCCACGCTGCAAGACAAAGTTGTAGACACGAGATGCCTCATCTCTTACGACTGATGGAAGACTAAGAAAAGATGCGACACGTCTTAATTCTGACATTGCCAGTCTTAAGTTTCTTTCTATGGATGTGGAGACACGTTCCTGCCATTTTTTTAATCTTAAGAATTTACGTGTTTGGCCTGCTTCAAGTTTATATATGTCTGAAATTTCTCCTACGTTGGTTGTCAGGCCTTTGTCGAATTTTTGGAGGGATATTGGGGCTCCGCCACGGCCTTTTTTGTCTGCTTTATCGAATTGGCCTCCCATATCCTGGCCTGTGTCGACCATTTTTTCTTCTACGATAAGGCCACACTCATTACAAATTATTTCTCCTTTTTGGTCGTCGTAAGTAAGGTCAACGCTTCCGCATTCAGGACATCTTTTGACATAAGCCATTTTTGTTATAAGAAGATTTAAAAGGTTTACGGTTATTTTGTTATTTAAACCTTTCGGTTTTTAAGAGTATTTCTCGTCGCTACAATCTCTTTTAGAAAAAGAGTTTCTAGGAGTTTAGGAAACTACTTGAGTTTATTCTTTTAGAAGAATGGCGTTGATATGGCCCTCTTGACTTGGCCTATTTGTGATTTTTGCTTTTCCTAGTGATGTTTCAATTATTGCTCCTTTTGTCAGTCTGTTTTGTCTGGCAAGGAATCTGTTTTGAGGGGTTTCGAGGACGTTTTTAATAGTTGCTTTTTTTGTCTTTCCCTCTGTTGCTATGTTTACGGTGTTTGTTTTGAGAATAATGGTTTTTATGTTTCCTCCTCTGCCTCTTATTTTCTTGCTTTTTGGTTCTCCAACTATGGCTGTTTTTTCTTCGTTTCTTCTTTCGTAAAGCTTTTTCTTTCTTCGTTTGTGGTATTTTCCACCTGAAATCTTTCTTCCTTTGTTCATGATATAATTGGAAAAAGTTTGTTTATAAATTTATCTTTTGATTTTTAGTTGGTTAGTTTTTATTTCTTTGAAGTAATTCCAAGTTATGCGATAAGTTTAAATACGCAATTTGTTGAAATCAATTATGGTTAATGGAATTGAGAGACCGCTTGATCTTTTGAATCAATCAAAGGGCAAAGAAGTGCTTGTTGAGTTAAAGGGTGGCAGGCAATTTGTTGGAACTTTGCTAGCTTTTGACATTCATATTAACGTGGTATTGGATAATGCAAAAGAAATGCAAGAAGGAGAGGTTAAGAAGAGCATCGGCTTAACCTTTGTAAGAGGGGATACGATAATATTTATTTCTCCTGCTACTTCCAGTTAATTGTGTGATGCCAAGATTAATTATGTAGTTGTGTATAATCTTGATCATCCTAAAATCCTAGATACCCAATGAAGGGATTTTTGATTAGATAGAAAAAGTGTCAAAATCTTTTGCTATTTTTGTATTTTTGAAGACTTTTTTAGCTTCATCTTTGATTAGGGTTAGGTTTGCTTCGTATCTTTGGGATATATGAGTTAGTATGAGCTGTTTTGACTTTGATTTTTTGGCTATGGTTGCGGCTTCGGCTGCTGTGAGATGATATCTTTCTTTTGCTTTTTCTTTGTCTTTCTCGGAGAAATTTGATTCTGTTATTAGGAGATTGGAGTTTTTTGCGAGGTTTATTGCGTTGGTGTTCATTGCTGTATCTAGAACCACTGTGAGCTTTTTGCCTTTTTCTGTGTATGTCACTGATTTTGCCTTGATTTTCTTTCCTTTGTATGCGATGTTCTTTCCCTGCTGCAGTTTTTTGAAATGAGGGCCATGTGGTAATTTTAATTTTGAGAGTTTTGCTTTATTGAGGCGGATTTTATCTTTTAAGACTATTGAGTAGGCATTTGTTGGCCTATTGTGTTTCATTGGTTTTGTTTCTATGTAAAAGTTTTTTTTGTCTATGAATTTCCCAAATACTTCATGGATTTCGATTTTGATTTTGTTGTATCCTGCCAGGAATTTTTCTATGATTGAAATAAATTTCTTTGTGCCTTTTGGGCCATAGATTTTTAGGGTTTTTTTGTAGTCCTGCATCGCGAGAGTTTGGAATAGGCCGGGGAGACCGAGAATGTGATCTCCGTGCCAGTGTGTTATTAGTATTCTTGTTATCTTGTGAGGGCTTATTCTTGCTGTTTTAAATTGTCTTTGCGTTCCTTCACCACAGTCTATTAATATGTTTTCATTTGCAAAGCTAGCTAAGATTGAAGTGTGATTGCGTTTTTTTGTGGGTATTGCATCTGACGTTCCTAAAAATGTTACTTTTATCTTTTCCATTGTTAAGTTAGGTATTTTGAGTTTTTAAGCATTGGTGATGATGAGGTGTTTTCGTTGTTGTGGTTGTTTTTTCTGTATACATAAATTGTAAAATAAGTTATTATGCTTATAACAAACATGATAAGAATAATTAGCAATGCTGTACTATATCTAGATGTTGTTTTTTGTGTTGTGACTTCAAAAAATGAACTGGAACTTGCTCGTTCATTATTGTATGTGGCACTTATGTACAAGATGTATTTGCCCTCTTTTATGTTTTCAGGCAGTTTTATTGATTTAACAAAGCTTGTTTGGGTTTCTACTGCAATTGTTTCGTGTTCTGAGAATATTAATTCTCCTTCTTGTGAAAGTATTTTATATTCGATTGACGTATCAAATTTGCCTTCTTTTCCAAGGCTGTAAAGAAATGCTGTGAAATATATTTCTTCTCCTGGCGCGACTTCAAGGAATTTGCTTGGTATTTCTGTTTTAACGTCCATGAGAGGATGTTTGGATTCTATGTCCACCGCAAGAAATATCTGTCTCTTGGTTTTTCCTTGAATGTCAAGAGTGCCAAGATATAATTGAGGGGCTATATCTTCTGGGGCTATGAAATCTATTTCAATTAGTTTTGATTCTCCTGGCTCTAGGACTATGGCCGTTTCGCTTATTTTTAGGAGGTGTGGGATGTTTGGAGATAAAAGTATGAGACTAGCTGTTTCGTCATCTGTGTTTGTTATCGTTATGTATTCTTTTTTTGTTTCTCCTTGTTTTAGGGAGACGAGAAGTTCTGTTTTATCTGGGACAATTTTACTTTCTGAATATACCTCTGTTGTTACTGTTCTTGTGCCTCCTCCTCCGCTGCTGTGAACTATGGTTGTGGTTGTACCTCCTTCTGTAGCTGTTGTTTCTTCTATTTGGTAAAGTGCTCCTGCTTCTGCTACTGTGAATATTAGTGTGCCGTTTGTGTAACTATTTATTGTGCAATCTGGAGAGGAGCAGGGTTCTCCGTCTTTTCTTATTCTTGGGTCTGAGAATATGTTAGTGCCGTACAGTGAGAGATTGTAGAGATAGATTGTTGCTGATTTGTTGAATTCTGGAAGCATATCGGGGTTTATGTATACATATGCTATTGCTGGGACATTGCTGGAGTAAATAGTGGAGTAGTCATCTATGATGGAATGCAATGAGGCAAATTGCACTATGTTTCTGGATATGTTTATTGGTTCGTTGAAAACTATTTTTCCATGGTCTGAGATTTCTAATGTAAGGTTAGATATATTTTGCATTGCTTCTTTTCCTTGGATTGTTAGAAGAGTAAGATTAGTTGAAGCCCCATTGTATTTTGTTATGTATGCAAACCATCCAATCGATGCATTGACTTCGAATATTGTTGATGTTGTGTTTATGTGGTTGACACTGTCGTTTACGAATAAATTGAGCGTTACTGTTCCGTTTGGAGCGAGGATTGTTGTGTTTGTTGTTATGGGGATAGAGATATTTTCTCCGTTATTGATATTGTACCATGCTCCAGTTATTGGTGTTGTTGGGTCAAAAGCGGTGTAGTTTAGTGAAAGGTTGTTTAGGTTAAAAAGATTGTATGGATATTGGTTGCCTGATCTGTTTTCAGGGTTTACAATGTAGAGATAAGGATAATCGTTATCAACTACAAGAGATACTGTTGTTTGTTGGCTTGCTGCTTTTCCTGTTATGATATCTCCTGTTATTATGCTTGCATAGGCGGATGATATAAGAGCAACTAAGAGGAAAGTAAATAGAATAATCTTGGTACTCTTTTTCATAATTAATGTACACAAAAATGATATTTAAAACTTCTTTATTCTCTGTTTCTTAGTAAGAAGTATAACGCTGCTATAACTAGAATGATTATTATCGCAATTATTATGTATGCCAATACGGACAAGCCTTCTTTTACGCCTGCTGGCTTTTCTATTACTTCAACATCGAATTCTGTGTTCATTCCTGTTCCCATGACAACTCCTCCCCCTTCTCCTGGAGTTACTGTCTTGACCTCTACTTGTATCTTATATGTTGTCCCTACCTGAGTTTCTTTGGATATTTTTACTTTTAGAGGAACATTGATGTCTTCTCCCGCTTTTATTTCGTATTCTCCATCATCAAGTGATGCGATCTCTGTGCCTTCGATTAAAGCAACTGAAGCCGTGACGTCTTCTGTCGCGCCTGCCTTGTTTTGCAGGTTAAGATCCACAGTTATTGATTGCCCTGGGTACATTTTTAATGGGTTGTCTGTCCAGTAAGGAGAGCTAACACCAAATGCGCTGACAAAAGAAACTAACAGTATGATTCCTAATATTGAGCTTAGTATTACTTTTTTCATTTTAGTATGCTATCGTCCAGCTTCCTCCTCCTTCTGTAGAGTATGTCTGTGAGACTATTTCAGGGACTTTAGGGATACAGTAGTATATTTCTTCTTGTCCTGCTCCTGATCCGGATGATAGGTTTCCTCTGTTAGATATTGAGCTTGTTATTTCTGTTGCTGTTGCATTGACAAGAGACGTTCCTGATAAGCAGATTGCTGTTCCTTCTGTGAGTCCTGATGTGAAGTTTTCAGCATATATCCAGTAAGATGAATCACTCTCTCCATATAAATCTATTGCTGTAACATCTATTGTTCCGTTGTAGTTTCCTGTGTTGTTTATTAGTGTTGGGTCATTGTTTGATGTTTGATTTATTCCTCCTGGTGATACTGATGGGAAGGTCAAAGCTCCGGGTGAGATTACCATTGCCTTGAGCTCGTTGTAGGTGAACGTGGCGGAATTGTTTACTATCCATGTGCTGTTTCCAACATCTTTTCCTTGAGCGGAGATTGTCCAGCTTCCGCTTCCGTCGAAATACCACATGTCTATGGAACATGAGTAATTTGCTGTGTAGGAATCTAGGTCTGCTACAAATGTGCATGTTCCTGAGTTTCCTGTTGTTTTTGATGTCTCTCCTGATTTTGTGAATGTGGCATTGACTGATGTATCGTTGATATCTGCAACACCATCTGGGTCATACATGTGAATTTCGAATGCAATTGTGGTTGTTGATAATTCAGTTGGGTTTACGGCTGCTATGGGGCCAACTTGGGTTATTTGGACAGGGTTTGTTCCAACAACTCCTACTGAAATATTTGTTGGTTGGGATGTTGCTTTTCCTGTAATTGGGTTTTTAATGAAATCGAAGAATCCTGCGGAAACTAAAGGAATGATTAATAGCAGAGAAATAATAATTACTGCCTCTTTTTTTATCATGTTAAATTATTGAGTTTTTTGTATTTAAATGTTTCTTCGTATTTTTTTGACTGCTCTTGAATGAATTGTCCATATATTTCTTTGTACTC
>Ga0180438_10007383_pt1 | contig 14350 bp, 13 predicted proteins | sample SS_ome_12_FD_132455 | JGI IMG/M metagenome (GOLD analysis project Ga0180438, IMG submission 132455) | Hypersaline lake sediment archaeal communities from the Salton Sea, California, USA - SS_3_D_2 metaG | ecosystem: Environmental > Aquatic > Non-marine Saline and Alkaline > Hypersaline >...
GCAATGGAATAACCAATTATGGTGGCTCGGGGCTGGATAATATGGTCTTCCGCAATAATATCATTCATGTTGGACGCTACGTAATAGAATGTGAAAACAACAGCTATGACTATGATAACCTGTATACCACCGATTCCAGTAGATTCGCAAAATTATATATAGGTGGGACAGCGTATTACTACGAGAGCCTTTCTGCCTTACAATCCGCTGCAAGTCAGGAATTACATGGAATCTCAGCCGACAGCCAATTCGTCAATCCAGATGCCGACGACTTTACACTGCAATCAAGCTCCCCTTGCATAGACAAAGGAGTAGTCCTTCCCGGCTTTAATGATGAGAATTCACCCTGGCCATATCAAGGCTCTGCCCCGGATATGGGGGCCTTCGAATATGACTCGGGGCCTGCTATAGATACAACTCCGCCATATACTACAGGTCACAACCCGGCCAAGGGCGCAACTGGAGTGGCAGCTGATACCAATATCATAGTTCATGTCAAAGACGATGGGGCAGGGGTGAGTCAGGATTCGATAGTGATGACTGTGGAAGGTGAAACAGTTACTCCGTCAATCAGCGGCGCACCTAACGACTATACCCTAACCTATGATCCACCTTCCGACTTTGAATACTCTCAAGTCGTAGAGATAGCAGTTGATGCCCAAGACTTAGCCTCAACACCTAATGTCATGCCTCAAGATGCGTACTCCTTTACCATCGCCGCGACTCCAGAGGCACTCATGGAAGGTGATGGCAGTCTTAATGAACACGTCCAGGTCTCCGATGCCATGTCCATCGCTCAGTATGCGGCTGGCCTTGTAAGCCTCACTGATGACCAGCTAACATGTGCTGATACTACGGACGATGGCAGTGTAACCATGGCCGACGCCATGCACATCGCCCAATGGCTGGTTGACCCTGATGGGACGCTGGGTGTGCTAAACAAACCATTGTGGGAGACGCCTGCTGACGATGATATGCTTCATCCAGCGCTGTGAAATCAAAGATAAGTGTGGGAGCCATTTGGGCCTCGGAATGTCGAGGAGAAATGTGAAAGGGAGCAAAATTCATGAAAATGTCTAACTTAACCCGAATAGTCCCGGTCACCGTTGCTCTACTAGCCATGTTGGTTCTGATGGGGCCAGCGCTAGTGCATGCCGATGGGACGGTGGTATCCATCCCCGATGCCACTGTTGGTCCGGGGGAGGAGGTCACTCTACCTATCGACATCACTGATATCACCGATGTGGGAGCGATCAATATCTGGCTTTCCTACGACTCAAGCATATTCACTATCCCTGATGGTGGCATCGCCGCTGGGGATATGGGAGACTTGGCTGCCTCTAGCATCGATAACACAAGCGGCATAGCCAAGATGACTTGGTTTGATGTCTATGGCCAGACTGGCAGTTTTGTCTTCGCTAATGTTACTTTGAAGGCTGGCACTACAACCGGCAGTTGCACCCTCGACATCCAAGTTCAGGAATTAGTAGATACATCTTATAACTCTATCCCATACACTGAGGATGACGGAGTGTTTACTGTGGATGCTACGCCACCGACAGTGACCGCGCTTATCCCAAGCCCTGTTTTGTTGACCGACGCCCAGGTCGGAGCTGGCAATTTCACGGTAACTATCGACTATTCTGAGACTATGGATACTGGGGTTGCCCCTACCATAACCTTCGGCCCATCCGTAGGCAGCACCTTAACCTTCAGCAGTGGCGGATGGTCGGATTCCGATACCTATGCTGCCACCTATGATGTGGCCGACGCCGGGGTCGATGTTGCCGGTGTGGATGTCGGTATCAGCGGTGCTGAGGATGCGGCTGGCAATACTCAGGATGCCTATAGTGCAATCGATGCCTTTGACATCGATACCCTGAACCCCACAGTATCAATTGCTATCAGCAAGTCATTGATTAATGAAACCCATGCTGGCAGCACATTTGCCGTCATAGCAACCTTCAGCGAGACTATAGACACTGACGTTATTCCCACCTGCACCTTTGCCCCAGATGTATCGAGCACCCTGACATCGCCCACCGGCACCTGGAGCGGGGGAAATGCAGTCTACACCTTCAGCTACACCGTCGTCGACACCAATGTGGAAGTAGCGGATGTGGATGTGAGCATTGGTGGCGGCAAGGATGCCAATGGAAACACTCAGTCGCCAGACCCGACTACTGCAAACGATAAATTCGATATTGATACTCTAGCCCCAGCTGTCGTCAACACCTCGCCTGAAAATGATGCTGTTGCTGTGGCCCTGAATGCGGTAGTTGATGCTACCTTTTCTGAAAGCATCCAGGAAGGGGATAGCTTTGGTGCCATTGCCATCAGTCCCGACCCCGGCAGTGTTTCAGCTAGTGTCGCTGGTAGCGTCTTAAGCATCGCCCATAACGATTTTGGCTACTTAACCGTCTATAGTGTGACCATCCCCAGCGGAGCAATTGAAGATACGGCAGGTAATCCGAACACTGAATATTCTTGGAACTTCACTACTCTGCCTTCACTTATGGAAGGCGATGTGAGCCTTAACAACCAGGTCCAGATCTCTGATGCTATGTTCATCGCTCAACATATGGTTGGCCTTGTAACCCTCACCGATGGCCAGCTAACATGTGCTGATACCACAGATGAGGGCAATGTAACTATGGCCGACGCCATGCATATTGCCCAATGGCTGGTTGACCCTGATGGGACGCTGGGTGTGCTGAAGAAACCTTTGTGGGAAGAAGCAAGCGACCTGGGTATCACGGTGCCTCCACAGCCCTGAGATGACAGGAAGGCGGTAAGATGGTATCTTATTGAAAACAGAATCGGGGAAGACTTATGAAAGGACATAAATTAAGTAGAGTTTTCCCGGTCACCATTGCTCTACTAGCCATGTTGGTGCTGATGGGGCCAACGCTAGTGCATGCCCAGGGGACGGTGGTATCCATCTCCGATGCCACTCTCGAGCCCGGGGAGGAGGTTACTCTAGCTATCAACATCACTGATATCACCGATGTGGGAGCGATCAACATCTGGCTCTACTATAACCCGAGCACGGTCACCATTCCCGATGGCGGCATCGCCGCCGGGGATATGGGAGTCCTGGCTGCCTCTAGCATCGATAACACAAGCGGCATAGCCAAGATGACTTGGTTTGATGCCTATGGCCAGACCGGCAGTTTTGTCTTCGCTAACGTTACCTTTAAGGCTGGTGCCACAGCTGGCAACTGCGCTCTAGACATCCAAGTTCAGGAATTAGTAGATATATCTCTTGACTCTATCCCGTACACTGAGGATGACGGGGTGTTTGCTGTGAATGCGCCACCGCCTAGCGGTGGTGGCGGTGGTGGTGGAGGTGGTGGCGCCCCACAACATGGTCCCGAGCTGGAAGTGGACATGATGGGCAGAGTAGCCTCGGGGCCTATCACCGAGGATGGGGAGCTTGAGGAGACCATAAACGTCACCTCCAGGGACGGCGTAGTGACACTGCGTCTGCCTGAGGGCACCGTGGCATTAGACAGCGAAGGCAATCGCCTTGAGGAGATCACGGTAGACCCGGTATTGGAGCCACCGTCTCTGCCCGAGAAGTGGTACGTAAGCGGAATGGTCTACGACTTCAGCCCAGATGGGGCTACCTTTGACGGTTCAGTAGAGTTTACCGTCGGCTATGACCCTGAAGAGCTGCCTGAGCGAGTGAACGGGAGGGATCTTGCTATCGGCTATTACCACAGCGATTCTCAAGAATGGAAACTGCTGCCGAGCGTGGTGGACACTGGCGCTCACACGGTTACCAGCTCGATAGGGCACTTCACCGTCTTTGCCGTTATCGGGAGAACTGCCCCCGCTTTCACCCTGTCCAATCTTTCAATATCCACCAGCGAAGTTGACCGTGGCGAAGGCGTCACCATTAGCGTCGAGGTCACTAACGCGGGGGGCATAGAGGGCAGCTATATAGGCACACTCCTGATAGACGGATTCGAAGAAGCGACACAGGAGCGGATGCTAGAGCCAGGAGCCAGCGATACCTTTATCTTCACTGTGTCTATGGAGAATGCAGGCACTTATGAGGCAACAATGGATGGCCTCTCGGGCTCTTTCACAGTGACAGAGGAGGAAGTGTTCCCATGGTGGGCTGTTGGCTTGGGTGCAGGTCTGGGTGCTCTATTGCTGGCGACCGTAATGGCCTATCTGTTGAACTGGCGGCGTAGGAGGGCACTAGCTTAATGGGGACGTGATTTCAAGTCGCACCTGCGACAGGACGTAACAAACGTCTAAATTGTGCATCCTACCCCAGGCTTGCCTCAATCACACACTCGAGAAGTGCACCGATTAGAGCACGAGTTCCGGCATAATCTGAGCAGAACGCCGTTAGGAAAGGTTTTCTTTTTGGAGACGCTGTGGCAGGAACGAGAATCGCAGCTTAGCACCAACCCTTGTCAAGCGGCGCCCCAACGCGGTAACAAACACTAGCATTATCCAAAGGCCTCTCCTCATCCATGCTCCCCTTTTCCCCGACTCATGGTTGAGTCGCGACAGAAACGCCAGCATCTGGCGGGGTCGCCTCATCATCAGACAGCGGGCTAAGGTTGAAGTTTCACCTCTCAGTCTGCTCCACTTGATTGGTGAAACGAAGCTTTCCTGATCTATCAGGAGATCGAGGAGCCACCAGCGCCACACTTCGGGTCTTAGCGCCTCGAGAAGGTGGAGAGGCACAGACGCTCCAATAAGGTCTCTGGCCCTCCTCACTGAAAAATAGACGGCGGGGGCTATCTGCCAGGAGTGAGCTGATTCTACGATGTAATCCCAGTCTAATGCCCCATCGTACTTCTTGAGTAATTGTGCGATGTCAGCTAGAAATTTGAGCAGTTCAGTATCATGCTTGGTGAGATGGTTGGCTATAAACAGCAGGTTATCTTCTGGCGACATCATTAAAGTAGGGACCTCTTGAAGCCACAGTGGCTGGGCTCGACGCCATATCTCATTTTCAGGGAAAGCCACCAACTTATTGTCATCCAATCTCCAGTGGAGTTCCAGAAAAAGCATGAAACTTGTCTTTTTGCAAAATGGCTCTTCGTGGAAGGGATGCTCCCTTCGCTGCCTTGGTGCTGTTTGTTCGTACCCCAGCTCACCAAGAAGAGCCTTAGCCAAAGATATGTCCTTGGGGTGTACCAAAATGTCCGTGTCTGCCATCGGGCGCAGGCCCGGGTTTCCATATAGGACGTCGGTTAGGACAGCACCCTTCAGAGATATAGTATCAATCCCATGCTGGTTAAAGGTAGAAAGGACATCTGCTAACTCATGGGCTAGGATTACATTCCGATATAACGTGCGGCTATAGCCACGCTTCAGATGATCCAGACAAAGCTGCGGAACCTGAGGGGACAAACCGCTGGCAACTATATTGTGAGAGACCAGTGGTATTATCCCGTGAAAAGCGGCTAAGTCAAGCAAATATCCCCAGTCAACAGGCCCATTGAGGATCTGGCAGAGTCGCTCCTTGTCTCCAGGGGACATACTGACCGTGGTGCAGAGTAGCAGTATTTCCTTAGCCGTCCTTCGTCCAGCCACTCCAGATCGATCACGGCGGTCACGCTGACTCAAAGTCTGCTCATGTGGAACATGTTGTTTCATGATGCTCACTCTGCCAATTTAGCTACCAGCAACTCCAAAGGTTCTGCTTTAGCTATCTATCTAGTATTGGACCAAACTGCCCTCCACTTTTGCCCTCTTGACCGCCAACCTGAAGCTCAATAGAGCCAGGGGCAACAGGACTGCCGAGAAACAGAGCAAGGCTAGGATATCAAACCGCACATCGTAAAGTGAGTATCCCTGCAGCACGGCATGTCTCATCGCATTCAAGGCATAGGTTAGGGGCAGCAAAGCGGAAAACCCTTGCAACCAATCAGGCAGGACTTCGATTGGATAATAAACGCCGGCGACCAATGTTGACAGGGCACCAAAAGCCCAAGTAATCGGGTCACCCTTCTTTAGCACCACTATGAAGGCTGCCGATATCATGCCAATGACGGCGAAGCTCACCACGGCTAGGATCAAGATCACCCCGGCAGCCAGTATGTTAGCCTGGGCAAAGCTAACACCAAATACGATGGCTCCAAGGAAAAGGAAGACGAATACCCTTAGGGAACCAAAGATATAGGCCCAAAGAGAGGAAGCTACCAAAATCGTGCTCAACCTGGTGGGGCTGAGCAACATCATCTCAAGTGTTCCCATCATCTGACCCTCACGGATTTTCGCCGCGAAGGTCTCCATGCCGAGTATCATGTAGGTCGAGAATGCCAGGCCTAAGAGCACGAAAGGGAAATATTCACCTCCATACTCCTCCAGATGCTCAGCCATGCCCCCACCGACAAGCGTGGACAGGTAGTAGAAAGTGGCCGTAGTGAGAATGATGCCCAAGAATTGGAGCGCAAAGGACAGTCTGTAGCTGAGGGCCAGCGAGACGTCCCTCTTGATGAAAGCCCAGGCAGTGGCCATCTAGGTTGCCTCCTGATTGGTCTTGTTCAAGGCACTGGTGAGGATCTCCCCTAAGGGTGCTTCTGTGATGTTGCAGTCGTAGACGTCGCCACCGTTCTCTACGATGAGCCTCATTATTTCGGGCAGAGCCGACTTACGGTCTGAGAGGATGATCTCCAAACTAGTCACTCCATTTCTCTGATGCAGCTCGCCGCACCAGGCAACTCCAGGGACGAGAGGTAGCTTGGTCAGCAGACTATCGGGCAGATTCCGGATCTCGAGCTGGCATTTGTCCTGTCCCTGAAACACCGCCCTTAGCTCGGCGACAGAGCCTAGGGCGATAATGCGCCCACGATCCATAATGGCCACTCGGTCGCAAAGCTGCTCAGCCTCGGTCATCTGATGGGTTGCCATGATGACTGTCCTGCCAACACCAGCTACCTTCTCCCGCAAGAAGTCCTGCACACTCTGAGCGCTGACCGGGTCAAGGCCCTTGGTGGGCTCATCAACAAATAGGAGCTTGGGGTTATTCAGCAAGCCCCGAGCGATGGCTAACTTCTGACGCATGCCTGTGGAGTAATGGTGAAATCTGCGCTCGGCATCTTCTGCGAGGCCAACCAGGGATAGCAGTTCATCGATGCGCTCTCTCATCTGCTGCGCTGGCATGTGGTATAGTGCAGCGTAGAACTCCAGGTTCTGACGCCCAGTGAGACGCCAGTAGAAACTCCTCTCATCTGCGCTTACCAACCCCACCATTTCTCTGACCCTCTGCTCCTCCCTGACCACATCATACCCGTAGCAAGCAGCCCTCCCCGAGGTAGGCAGGATGAGGGTGCACAGCATCTTTATTAGGGTTGTCTTCCCAGCGCCGTTCGGTCCCAGGAGGCCGAACAGCTCGCCATCTTTGATCTCAAGGCTGACATCCTGAACAGCGGTTATCCACTGCCTTTTCCTGATGGAACTTGGCAGCAGGTCCATATAACCGGTAGAGCGATGGAACCTCTTGGTCAAATTTCTGACTTCGATCGCCAGTGTCATCCCGCTACCTCTTTTGGAAATGGCCACCGGACATGGGCCATCTGCCCCCTTCCTCTCAATTTGGCTCTCTGTTTTCCCGGGCAAGAAGCCCTGACGGATACCAGATTGCGAAGCAGATCCTGACCAGGATCTTTGAAGACAAGAGCGATAACCCAGAGAGCACTTTCCCAACCCTTCTTATGGTTTTGCTTCTCGAAGACCTCAACATCGTGATGCCAGCGGCGGTCCAGTATAGCCAAGCTGACAGAGCAAGGTTGGTGAACCGGCTCAGAGGTGAGGTGAGGCTGAGCATCCTCCCTCTTCTTTCCACCATGATGACCCTACCAACGATCTGCTCGCCGCCAACCGGCGCAAAAGCGAACCGCGTGTCGCCCTTCTCGCTGAAGCGAAGCCCGTTAGCGGTTCGGTGTTTCCTGAAAACTCGGTGGACAATCAGGTCGCCTTTGCGTCTGAACACAACGATGTCGCCAAAGCGGACCTGCTCCGCTGCAACCTTGCCAACCAGAACTCGGTCCCCGCTGCCAACCAATGGCGCCATACTGCCAGTAAGGACTGGCAACCAACCCCTTCCCTGTCTGGTGCGGAGTTCTAGCCAGAGTTCGTTAACAATTGCCTTGTTGATGGCCTAGCCCCCTCTCGCGCCTCCCCTCATTGAGCCGTGTGCTGAGCTACGATACTGGCCGCTCTGGTCGCTGAAGTTACGTTCAATTGGGTTGCTTTGACACTTCTGGGTAAGTGTTTAGCTAGAGCCCAGACGACTTCAGAGCGCGGCTAGTTGCAGCAGATTCCGAAGAGCGGCCAGAGGGCCTGGATGGGCCCGCCGCCCCCTCCGCCTCCGCCTCCGCCGCCTCCGCAGTCAGGGCTGCCTGCTCGGACACCCAGCTCGCCGGGTTCCAGCAGGTCTGATGTTACTTCAGGTTTCAGGTAAGGCTCTTTTCGCATAATCACACCTCCCCGACCTCAGTGAGCTGCCAACGCAACTGCGCCTGCCGGCAAGCACTCGAGCTCGGACCGTCCATGCGGCCCGACTCGATGTAGGCGCTGCCAGTGCATCTCTGGCAGTACGCCCTCAGCTCGCACCCATTGCAGGCATATAGGTCAGAGCGCCTCATCGACCTGAGATACCGTAGCTCAGCACACGGCTCAAGGCGCCAGATTGAATCAAAGCTTGACTCTCGTAGATTACCCAATTTCATCGGAAACAGGATACATGGAAAAACATCCCCGTGGGGTGAAATCGAACAATTAGCTTTTCCGGCTTTGCAGAGCTGTGGCCCTTGTTCCCCGGTTGGGCCTGGGGTTTCTGGTTGCCAACCACAGTTCAGCAGCGACTCGACCCCCGGCGCATATTGGAAGGGGAAATCAGAGCCGGTCTTGGACGGCGCCATTCCGATGTTGATGTCAGACCTTGCACCCAGGCTTTCAACCAACTCCTCTATCTGCGGCAGCTCTTGCACGTTAGTCTGCATCACTATTGTCTGCACTGTTGGCACCACGCCTGCGGCGACGAGTAACTGTATGCCTTCCAGGGTCTTATGAAAGGAACCAGGCACCCCGGTCACTGACTCATGGGTGGATGCTGTGGCCCCGTAGAGGCTTGTCCCGATCGAGAAGGGTCTCAGCTCGGCAATGGCTCGGGAGATATCCGGGGTAATCAGAGTACAGTTGGTGAGCAAGCCAATTAAGAGACCATTGCGGCGCGCGTAGGTGGCAATTTCCAAGAAATCATTCCTGACCATTATCTCGCCGCCAGTAAAGAGCAAATAAATGGAACCCTCTTCCTTCAGCTGGCCCAGCACCTCCTTCCACTCGTCGAACGATAGCTCGTCGGTTTCAGCGAGGTCAATATAGCAGTGGGAACAACGGAGATTGCACCGGTAGGTAAGCTCCAGCACAACCTGCATTGGTATGTTTAGGCGGGAACACTTTGCCATCACCTCATGGAGTAAGGGGCGCTGAGTTCTAGCTGGCTGAATGCTCACTGATCTGTCACCTCCGCAGCCCGCTTCAAAAGGCCCATCTGTTCCAGCTTCGCTATAATGTCTTTGACATCCGCGTTCGCCTCCTCGGAAGACACGTCGAAACGCTCACAGAGGCTGGCGGTGATCTCGTCGGGCCCACAGCTGCCGTCACACAGTTCCCATATATAGGTTGCTGTCTTGTTCAGCACGTGCACTGACAGGCCATCATCTGTGATCACCACTGTCTCATCCTCGATCCGTCGCCAGATGATATCCTCAGCCCTAGCTATCTGGCTTCCCATCATGTTAACTCCTCCTTCTCAAGCGATCTCTCCAGTTCCCCTACAGCTTCCCACAATGGCTCCCTGTCCAGAGTAAACTCAAGCTCATAAAACGGCGTTGCGCTAGTTACTTCATCGCTGAACCCAGCTATCAGTGAGAAAAGGGCTTGCCTGTCAGTCTGTCCGATGTAAGCTGGGGATATTATCTGGCGCATGAAGCGTAGATAGGCCTCCATCCTATCGAGCCGGCGTACCGCCGTCATTTTGCTTTGCTTGAGCAACAGAACGCAGCTCAGCGGTGCCGTGGCATTTAGCCGCTGATGGAAGCCCCCGATTATGGGAACACCTTGAACCCTAAGCGGACCATTATCCTGGCATGGCCTGGAGACTAGGAGCATCTCATCGTTGATCACCTGGCCATACTCCTCGCCGCAAAGCCGAGCGATGGTGGTTTTGCCTGTTTCACAAGGAGCAGCGAAGACCAGCGCCTGACCGTCGCGAATAATGCCACAGGAGTGTACCAACATAGCAGGAAGTCTTCCGCTGTACTTTGCCTCACATGCCGTGTAGTAGGCGGAAGAGAGGAGCCGATTCATTAGCTTGAACTCTAGGGCGGGATCGAACAGGCGTTTCTCTACTCTCATGCTGAGAGCGCGATTGGCAGTGTCAAATTCGCTCTCAAGTGTGAGGTCTGTCGCCACGAAACGGTTCCCTTCAGGGACGATTCTCGCTTGGAGCAGCGCTGCCTCAACCTCAGCGGAGCTCAGCCGGTCAACGACCTCAAGCTCGATACTGATATCGGCAGGGTTATCTGATTGGAAGTCACTGTATAGTTGCTTCCAGCTGCCGAATACATCTCTGTCATGGCATCTGAGGGAGCAACAAATGTCCCCTATCTGCACTCGCATAACACAATCGCAGGGAGCAGTGCCTTCGTCTACCATTGCCTTTGAGCTCATAGCTGCTCACAGCCCTCTGTTGCTCGGGCACTCAATCCAATGCCAGCCTTACATAGGCCATCAGACTCAACGCCGACCACGCTATAAATGAACGAGGCCAGAATCACCACGCGTGCATTCCTGCATCAACGCGGGATCTGGCTCGCCGTTAGCCTGATCTCACAAAATACTATACGCTGCTTAGGTTATTAATGGGTCGGGAATTCGTTATAATTTGGTTAGAGTCTGTGCTAATATGGCGATAAGCCAGAATGTGGTCAAAAGGAAGTACTTTTCGAGTCCCAGGAATCTAAGCTGTCATTCTACTTGTGCATCGCCCTCACCGTTTTGGAGCAGGTCCTTCACAGGTTGAGATGCGTTGGAAAAGCCCAACTCTTAAGTTGCACAAAATAGCGATATGTGTAGGTCGTTCCGGGGGTGATATTTGGCCAACCGTCAGGAAGATATGCCACAGCAGCGCCCTACCTTGCCAGCACAACCTCCCTTTCCAATTTTGTAGTTACTTCATGAACCCACACCCATCCGGCTACTCCACCCACTGCTCCAGCCCACCCTAGCCCCAATCACGAACTCCAGAAGTGCACCCACTGTAACACAGGCCCCGGCTGGTGATGAGAGCTGAGCAGCTTGACAAAGAGAGAATACAAATGTATTATCCTCACACACGCTATCGTTCTTCTGAAATATTCTCACTTAATCACTGTAAAACGTTCTCTCACAGAGGGACCGCTGTGCCGGGTCTTTGACCTGCCTCAATGAGCGCAGTTCTACAAGGAAAGGGGATATCTAGATGAAAGCTAGGAAGATCGTTATATTTGCGCTTTTGGCTATCCTGATACTGTCAACGTTAGCCTGTGGCGGAGGAGGTGAGGAGGAAGAGGAGGAGGGAGTAACGGAACTTAAGATCGGCTTTGGATTACCGCTAAGCGGCATTTTGGGAGCGGTGGTCGGCATCGCAGCTAAACAGGCATACGAGTTGACCTGTGACAGGATCGGCGTATTCGAAGTGGGTGGAAAGCAGTACCGCTGGGATCCCGTCTTCGAAGATAACGAGGGAGGGAGTGCCGCCGGAGGGCTGGCTACAACCACCAAGTTCATCTATACGGATCATGTGGACATCGTCACCCAGGCTGGCGTTGCAGCGATGACAGCCCAGACCTTATGCGAAGAAAACGGGGTAATAATCGATATGGGTAGTGCTCCGTTCGAGAGCTTCGGTGCCGATTGCCCACACAGCATTCAGTCTGGCCCTTGCGTAACCTTCATTCTGGCACCTTTCTATGACTGGCTGGCTAATGAGCACCCTGAGGTGGAGCGCATTGTTATAGTTGCACCCGATGATCCACTTACGGTCGCGTTCGCCGAGGCTTTTGAGAGCAACATGCACGAGTACTTTGGTTTTGAACGTGAGATCGTTTGGACCCCTATGGGGATCACGGATCCTTATCCGGTGGCAACTAACGTGATGATGCTCGACCCTGACTTGACTATAGCTAACACCCAAATTCTCGATATTATGTGGGTGTAGACCGTCAGCGATAATGGGACACAACTAGAGCCACCTAAACCGTACACTCTAGACGGGTGGCACGAGCTCCTGAGAGGTAGTAGACTGACTAAACATTGAAAGGAGCGAGTTGTGTCCCAAGAAAACAAAGGTAAAGCTGATGCCGCCGAGGCCAGAACCCAGCAAACCAAGGGCTTTATGCAGCAGGTTAGAGTAGCATCCAGGCGGAAGTACACCCCGGAGGAGAAAGTCCGTATCGTGCTAGAGGGGTTCCGTCGGGAAGTGGCAGTCAATGAACTCTGTCGGCGGGAAGGCATCAAGCCGGGAGCCTACTACGCTTGGACCAAGGACTTCATGGAGGCTGGGAAGGAGCGGCTAACACGGGATACCGTCAGGGATGCCACGCGCCAGGAGATCGACGAGCTAAAGCGGGAGAGCACCGACCTCAAGCACCTGGTGGCCGATCTGTCCCTAGAAGTTTACCGTCTTAAAAAAACGGCTATTCCTCCATTGAGCCACAACGGCGACGGCGCATGAGTGCCGGGGACAAAGCTATTATCCTGGCCCAGGTGGAAAACAAGTCCAGGGGCAAACGGCAGGTGCTCATGGCACTGGGGATACCGAAAAGCAGCTACTATCGGTGGCGCCAGGGGCAACCCGATTCGGGAAACCGGAAAAGACCGTGGAACCGGATCACTCCCGAAGAAGAAAACAAGGTACTGGCGGTAGCCCGGGAGTCTCCTGAACTCAGCAGCCGGCAACTCTCAGCCTGGATCACCGATAATGAAGGCTTTGCCATATCCGAGTCAACGGTCTACAATATGAAGGAGTTAGAAGAGGACTAATAAATGACCCAGACCAAGAATGACCTTATTGGTGCATGCGGAATATGGAGTTCCCGCCAATGAGAATGACTCAATTCATCGAAATGTTTAAGTATGTGTCGGCTGCCATGCAAAGGTTGCAGTGAAAGAGGTTACCCTTCTCTGGCCCATCTGATTTACTTTACTGAGCAGGTCCGAAGTTCTATCTTCTATTCAGAATGGTCCCTAATAGAGACTAGAGCCCTTTTCCTTAATAGACCAAGGCGAAGGTCTTCTCAAAAGTTTTACCTTTTATCCTGTTTGGTGAGCCGGGTGGGAATCGAACCCACGACACGCGGATTAAAAGTCCGCTGCTCTACCCCTGAGCTACCGGCTCTGTGAAGCTAATTCTCCATGTTTTGGTGCTAAATTGTCAAGAGTTGGCGTTCTTCCTAGGGAGCGAGGGGCAACCGTCCTTGATCCCATTCCGAGAATTTACCAGTGGCAGGTCGGCCTAGCGTGCCCTCTATGGCACCCTAATATGTCCTCCATCAACATAGATGACACTTCCATCTATATTCCGTGATTCTTCGGAAGCCAAAAACAACACTGCGTTTGAAATATCCTCCACCTTTATTTCTCTGCCCAGAATATGCATCATTTTGCAGTAGTAGTCGTAGAATTCCTCCTTTTTGATACCATATATTTCTGGAGCCATCACGGCTCCTGCCTGCAACATAGGGGTGTTGACGGCACACGGGGCAACGCAATTGACATTTATGTTGTACGGTGCTACCTCCTTGGCCAATGCATGGGTGAAGTTGTGAACCCCGCCTTTGGCTGCACAATACGCAGTCATTCCTGCACTACCTTCCCTCCCATTGACCGAGCCGATATTGATAATCTTACCCGACTGTTGCTTAATCATGTGTGGCAGCACGTACTTACAGCAGAGGAATTGACTCTTGAGATTGACTGCCAGCATAAAGTCCCAGTATTCTTCCGTCGTATTAGTAATTAGCGCACCCCCGGAAACTCCCACATTGTTGACCAGTATATCTATCTTGCCAAATTCGCTCACAACCCTTTCCACCATTTGTTCCACTTCATCGCCCTTAGTAACATCACACTTTATTCCAATTGCTCGCCTACCCAAGGCCTGCGCGTCCTTAACTACCTGAGTCAGCTCGTCCTCAGTTGCCATGTGATAGGGAGCCAGCTGCTGGTCACGGCCTATATCGACCGCCGCTATATCTGCCCCCTCCTGAGCCAACACCAAACAATGGGAACGGCCCATGCCATGGGCTGCTCCTGTCACAATAGCTACCTTGCC
>Ga0180438_10007384_pt1 | contig 14348 bp, 9 predicted proteins | sample SS_ome_12_FD_132455 | JGI IMG/M metagenome (GOLD analysis project Ga0180438, IMG submission 132455) | Hypersaline lake sediment archaeal communities from the Salton Sea, California, USA - SS_3_D_2 metaG | ecosystem: Environmental > Aquatic > Non-marine Saline and Alkaline > Hypersaline >...
AAAGTTGTATCCGAGTCAGATACCCAAAAGATTTTGCAAATGATAACTGACCGAAATATGTCTTCACATATCTATAAAGAGGAAATTGCTGATATTATCAGTAGTCGAATTCCTGAATATTATGGGCTGATGTTTCAGTATGCCCAAAAGCTTGTTCCGTAAGCACAAAATGATTGCTAATCTATTTTGTGCTCCTTTCGAGCCAATTAATAATCGATTTCTCGAGCTTCTCATCAGTCTTAGGGGCTCCACCTTGTATGGTTGTTGCTGACCCGCCACCGCGTAAATTATGTGTTTCTTTTAAAAACGTAGCTAATGTTTTCATATTTATTTGCTCTGAATAGTCTTTAGATACGGTTGCCAAGAATAGATTTTTTCCATTGATGCTGCTGATTAAAAAGTAAAAGCCTGGATTTTTTTGTGAAAGAGCAGAAACAATTTCTCTCATCTCATCATTTGCATACTGTTCAAGTTTCAGAAATAAAAATGGCACATTGTTTATTGTTTGTATAGCGTTAGTCCAGGTATTAAGATTGCCTTGCAGCACCTCTTTTTTGAGTTTTTTGATCTGTGTTTGTAGCTTTTTAAACTGTTCTTGTTGTTTTTCGATCATACCAATGACATCTTCTCTTGGAACTTTGAACGCTTGGCTTAATCTTTTAACCGTACCAAAACTATCTTGGAATAATGTAATTGCTGCAGGACCCGTAACGGCAAATATTCTTCGATGACCAGCAGACAATGCTGTTACCTCTGTTATTTTAAAACAACCTATCTGACCTGTGCTTGTAACGTGTGTTCCTCCACAAAGCTCAGCTGAAAAATTAGGTATTTCTACAACACGAACCTCTTCTGGGTTGTATTTATCTCCAAAAAAGGCAATGACCCCTTGGTCGATTGCTTCTTTATAGGTCGAGGTTTTTATAGTTACTGGGATATTTTCCATAATTTTTTTATTTACCAGGTTCTCCACCTGCTTAATCTGCTCTGATGAAAGATTTTCATGGTATGTAAAATCGAATCGTAAATATTCGGGCGTTACTAAAGATCCGGCTTGCTTAATATGCTTACCAAATAGTTGAATGAGCGCAGCTTGTAAAAGGTGAGTTGCAGTATGATTTTTCATTGTTTGTAATCTGAGGTTTTTATCAACTATTGAGGTCACGGTATCACCACTTTTTATAGTAACCGGTGTTTTAATTTTTGCTCCAATAGCACCATTGAAAAAATCAACATCAAGTAGTTTCGTTTTAATGTCTCCAATTTTAATCCAACCGTTATCTTTTATCTGTCCACCACCGACAATGTAAAAGGGGGATTCTTTGGTAATAATCCAGCAGGTTTTACCGGCAGCAAGCTGTCCTACAACTTTATCATCACAGATAATTGCAGTAATTTGAGATTCCGTTTCATATGCATCATACCCAGTAAAAGCTGTTTGTATACTTTCATCAAGTTTTACGTTTGGAAGCTCTTGGTCTTTTTCTTTCTTCCCTGATTGTGCCTTTTGTCTTTTCATTTGATTTTCAAAGCCGGTTTTATCTACCTCATAACCATGTTCATGCGAGATTATTTCAGTGAGCTCAAGAGGGAAGCCGAACGTATCATACAGTTTAAATGCTTGCGTTCCGGTTATAAGCTTATCTTTTTTATTTTTTTCAAAATATTGCTCCAGAATATTTTTTCCCCGAATGAGATTCGCAGAAAATTTTTCTATCTCACTTTTTAGCACTTTTTGTACGAGTGTTTCATTTACCTTTAGCTCAGGATAGATATCCCCCATCTGATTGACAATGGTTGGTACAAGTTCGGGGAAGATATTTTTATTTGTTAGCTTTTGAATAAATAATGCGGCTCTGCGGATAATTTTTCTCAATACATAGCCACGACCATCATTTGAAGGAGAACAGCCGTCTGCAATTAAAAATGTGGCTGCTCGTATGTGATCTGCGATAACATGGAAAGCTGCCTTCATCTCGTCCGATTGTTTTGCATATACTCTATCGGTTAACAGCTCAATTTTATAAATAATGTCGGTAAAAAGATCAGTTTCAAAAACAGATGTTTTTCCTTGAACGGCGGTGCACAAGCGCTCAAGGCCCATTCCGGTGTCGACACCAGTCTGTGTAAGTGGGATGTCAGTACCATCTTTTTGCCTATCAAATTGCATAAAGACTAGGTTCCAAATTTCTAAAAATCTATCACAATCACAATCTGGCCCGCATGATTTAGAATTGCAAGATGGATCGGAACCTTCCCCTTGGTCTAAATGTATTTCGGAACAGGGCCCGCATGGTCCAGTGTCACCCATTTGCCAGAAATTATCTTTTGCTCCAAGTCGATGGATTCGATCCTTTGGTAAACCGATCATTTGGTGCCAAAGATCATATGCCTCATCATCTGTAGTAAAAACGGTTGCATGAAGTTTTTCTTTGGGTAGTCCCATGTCATCAGTTAAAAAATCCCATGCATATTTGATTGCCTCTTTTTTAAAATAGTCACCAAAAGAAAAGTTTCCCATCATTTCAAAGAAGGTGAGATGGCGTTTGGTAAATCCCACGTTGTCAAGATCATTATGTTTACCCCCAGCACGCATACATTTTTGAATAGAGGTTGCCCGTTTGTAACTACGTTTTTCTTTTCCTAAGAATATGTCTTTGAATTGATTCATGCCTGCATTAGTAAATAGAAGGGTAGGGTCTTGGGCCGGTATGAGTGACGAACTTGGGACCATCACATGATTATGCTTCACAAAAAAATCGAAAAATTTTTTACGTATCTCTCTTGATTTCATTGCTCTATCACCTTGTTATAAACGACTTTTTTTTGTTCTTACCAATATCTAATAGAATACATGTTTTTAACATGATACGCCAATGGGATCTATTTAAATTTATCTCAGTATATTATTTTCTTTGTTTTATCTGTCTACTATTGCATCTTTCAGAAATAGCTTGCTTGTTCGTGGTTGGTGTTGTTTGGGGCAACATAGAAGGCGGGAACTACTATTTGTACAGGGGATAGAAATACCTGAGGCATAAATATATTATTTTGATTGAGGTTTACATAGGGCGTTGGTGTTGCTTGATTTGGGATTGCTCTTTGCTGATTGCCCTTATGTTGCGCTGGTTGGGTATATGCTGCTGATTGTTGTATGGGTGAGATTTTTTGCTTGGGCTTTCGTACTGGCGTGCTCGATCTTTCTTTATTACAGGTGATTGGTACGAGTCTATTGTAAGTAGGATGAAATGCCATATGCCCTTCGGGTTGTTGTGTTGTTTGCATTAAAGGACTCAGAGATCTTTTTTTGCTGTTATTTGATTGCCTCTTTTGATTTTCATAGAGCTCCTTTATCACGTTTATAGCTTTACTTTTTGTATCCAGACAAAAGTTTTGGTTAGCTGCCAACTGTAAGAACATTATTCCAATGGTGTTTCCTTTTTGTACTGCCATTTCACCAGTTCTAAATGACATTTCTAATGCTTTATGCTTCGTATCTTTACAGAGGTTTTGATTGATTAGCAGGGTAAGAGATGTACATTTCGTATCATCAAGTATGCGGTTTTGGTAGGCTATTCGTTGTAAGAGTGTTATCCCTTCCTTTTTTCCTGCATTGAGTAAATAGGTACCTAATCTGAATGCGATTGCAATTGCTGCACGTTGAGCTTGTATATTTTTGTTTTGTGTAATTAAAATTGATAATGCTTGAATTTTAGACTCTATACATTCATTCTGACCTCCTACTTTTTGCAGTAAACAAAGACCTTGCTCGATTTGTGTCTGATCCGCCTGTTCAATAAGATATTTGCCTAGATTCCACGCTGCTTTACTTTGAAGTTTCTTATCACAGGTTTGATTTGCTACAGATTTCAGATATGCTACTCCTCGACTTTGTAACTTATTGAAGCTTTCCGGGTGATAGAGGTATAACAGGCCCAAAGTAAGCTTTGCTTGATGTTTTTCTGCTAAATAAAAAGTTTGACCCGCTAATTTTTCAAAAAAATAGACGCTTTGTTCAATATTTTTTTGTATCCCGCCTTCACCCAAGCCATATATTGCTCCCAGACGCATGAGCGCTTTAATATAATAGCTGCAAGCACAATGATCGTTCATTTTTTCCGCGTTGTCTGTCAATGCTTTGTACTTTTTGATGGCTTCCTCATATGCTCCGTTCCTATATGCTGACTCTGCTTGAAAGAAACAGTTTCGTATTTGGGGCTCTGTATGATGAGACTGCATTATTTTTTGCTCTTGTTTCATTGCACTTACTATTTCTTTCATGAGTGAGCATTTTTGACTGAGATAGTAATTTGGTTTCGTTTGCTTGATATAGTTTTTTTTAAACATTTTTAATACCTTTTCACCTTCTGAAATGTCGTTAAATAGGCTTACTACATCTGCTTCTAGTTGGAGAAGTAGGTTTAACCTATTTTCTTCTTGTTGATAGAGTTGAAGGTTTATAGGGTGTGCATTTTGTTGCATTTTTTTTATATTTTCGATGATTGTTTTGTCTATACAATGATCACAGTATATGCGAGCCAGGCTTTGCATGACATGATGTTTTATGAAAGCAGGGTCCCACTCTTTTACTCTGGTGTAATCTATAAGGATATGTCTAGCGTAAGGCATAAAACAAAGGTCTCCAGGCAAGGCTGTCAGTTGATTAAGTACTCTTATCAAGGTATTGTATTTGGCATTAATTGTAAGGGCCCCTATAGTTTGTTGTTTGACCCCTTTTATCCCAAGCATATTTTTTACAGCCTGATTTTCTGAAACAGCTATTATTGCCTGTTTAATTTTTTGTGGAATATGAATGGCGTTTCTCTGTAAGGAGTTTAATGTATTGTAGTTATTTTCTATAATGGTTTTCTTAAGGCGTTTCTTTTGCATGAGAAAGTATGGTTTACTGGCGCCGAGAATAGAGAGTAGTTTCTCTTGTTGTTGGCTCACCTGTTCATGCGCCCTTTGTACGCACCATTGGTATACACTCAAATTGGATGGCTTGTTATGCAATTTCAATTCCATAGTATGTATGTGTGATGCAAAAGAAAATAGAAGAATAGAAAAAATTTTTATTTTATGATTGATTTCCATGTTACCTCCTGGATAATTATGTAGTTAAAATGGGAAGAGCTATTATTATTTATGTAGTGTACGTGAGAACTAATCAAGCTTTTTAAAAGCAAGTCTGAGTTGTTCATATACTTTTTTTAGATCAAAAGAGATAATTTTGGTTTCAGCTATTGTGGGCATAAAATTGGTATCTCCTTGCCAACGAGGTAGAATGTGAATATGTAGATGGGATGGAATTCCAGCACCAGCTGATTTACCTAAATTGAGTCCTACATTGACACCGTCATTTTGGAAGCTTTTTTGCAGTAGTATTATACTTTGATTGGTAATTTCCATGAGCTCGGATCTTTCGGATTTTGAAAGCTCATTAAGAGAGCCTCTATGTTTTATTGGTAATATAAGGAGATGTCCTGCATTATAGGGGTATCGATTGAGTATTACGAAGCTATGTTTAAATCTTTTTATTATAAAGTTTTCCTTATCTTTATTTTCTTGTAATTGGGAGCAAAAGACGCATTGGGCCGATGTCGTATCAGTTTTTTTTGATTGATCCTGACTGCCAGCATAGCTTGATCTCCAGGGAGCAAATATACATTTCATTTTTTTCTCCTGCTCTTATCCTGTTTGTTTAACATAACGCTTTATCCATACATTTTTCTGCTGCGAGAGGAACTAACAATTGCAAACAAAAGAGCGCTGACTTTTTTAAAATAGCGTATATGCTTTATAAAATAAGTCAAGATAGGGGCTCAGTTCTTGTATTTGTTGTGCAAGGGCGATATTCTTATAGAGAGGGTTATTTTAAATTTGAACTGTATTGGCTTACATATGCAAAGATATAAGATAATTGTAGCATATGATGGAACAGATTATTGTGGTTGGCAGCGACAAAAGTCTGTTCCATCAGTGGCACAAAAAATGGAGGATACATTTTTAGTTGTTTTTAACAAAAAAATTGCCTTTGCGGCTGCATCTAGAACGGATGCCGGAGTACATGCACTCGGCCAAGTAGCGGTATTTAGAACAGATTTAGTGATAGATAAAAAGAAGCTGTTTTTTGCTTGGAATAATCTGCTTCCCCCTGATATCGTAATTCGTAAATTGGAGGTAGCTGCTCCTGATTTTAATATTCACAAGGCTGTTGAGTTAAAAACCTATTGCTATCACTTTTTTACTAGTCGGCCGCTGCCTTTTGTACAAAGATATGGATGGTATTTTAGATATCCAGTTGATTTAGCAAAGCTTGAAAAAGCCTTGCAGGTTTTTATTGGAACGCATGATTTTAGATCTTTTTGTACGGGGGATGAACGAGAAAATACTGTCCGAACAATACAAACTATTTCATTGGAGTATTTGAGACGTTATAATGTTTATAGGATTACCGTCAAAGGGCCTCGGTTTTTAAAATATATGATTCGACGAATTGTTGGTGCCGCATTAGAAGTAGCATCACGGCCCAATTTGTCCATAGATTATTTATCCGATGTCCTACAGGAAAAAAATCCAGAACAAACATTGCCAAAGGCTCCTGCCAAGGGGTTGATATTATATAAAATTAAATATAGAGGGGAATAGACATGGTTGCCACACCGTCAACAAAAAGGGTTAGACGATCAAAATGGACCAAAATCATTTTGGGGTTTATGGTAGGTCTCTTATTTACCGTATTGGCGCTTTGGTGGTTTGAGAAAAAATCTTTTGTCATTGAGAATTTTGATTCAAAAGGTGATACAGCAGCGATCCTAGAAATATGTGATAAAAACTGGTATTGGTTAGTTGCAAATGTAGAAAAAGAAGATTACTCACTCCAAGATCCCGATATTATAGAAATCAGAAATGATACTATCTTCATGTTTAAACACCAAACGCCAGATCAAAATCCTCAAAACTTTGGTAAAATGAAGATAAAGGTATTGCGAGATGGGGGCAAGCTTGCAGGGTTTGTTACCTATTATAAGATGAATTTTTTTAGAGGCAAGTTGCTTTTTTTGGGGGTATCTTCTGATTTTAGGGGTAAAGGATACGGAACCGTATTGGTTAATTATGCGGTGAATGATATGTTCAAAAATATGGGGCTTTCTATAGTAGAACTGGATACAAGAACTAATAATGTACGAGCCAGAGGGCTCTATAAGAAGCTAGGATTTATTGGGACACCTTTGGAAGAAGGCTTTATTCGATATACAAAATATAAAAAATGATGTTGCAATAGTATATGGTCAGTTAGAGAGCTTTTAAGGGGGTTATGTTATATTGGCATACTTTATTTTTGGAAATGGAGAGTAAATAAAACAGGTGGAAGCCTTTTTATAAAAGCTGTTTAAATTTGTATTGATAAAGTCTTGTAAGGCCTTATTGCTAATCTCGCCGTCTAAGAATTTTCTTATTTTATCGGTTCCAACTGCCCTGTTAAATAGTTTAGAAAATTGTATGGTGATACCAGATTTTTGAAAGAATGCAATTATATCAATCAATAAATTAAATGAATAAAGATTGAACATATCGGTTATTTTGAATTTAAGTCCGCTGAAATACTTCTTTTTCCTTGTATCAAAGTATCGATAGAAACCGCTTGATATATTATATGATTTTAATATTTTATGTAATTCTTTCCAATTTTCATGGGGAAATATAACTTCATCCGGTAACAAAATACACTGGAATGGTTGTTTGCTTCCTATACCTGTATTAAATGGCCTTATTTCGCCCAATATCCCCAAAAAGCTATATCCATAACAGGATGCCATGGTTTGTATATTGGGTGAAAGGGTGGTCAATAATTTATTGTGAGGGTAACTATTTCTTCGGTAATTTTTCATCGGGATTACATAGAGGTCGGCCTTCTTTTCAATCTTATATTTGTTATAGTATAGAGCAAGCTCACCAATAGTCATCCCATATCGAAGGGGTATTGGAGCAAAAGAGATCGCCGATTTGAAATCTGATTCGACCAAGGGGCCCTCCATACAATGACCCAGTATATTAGGTCGATCCAGAACAATTATTTTTTTATGCAATTTTGATGCTGCTTCGATTGATTCAAAAAGCGTAGTGATATAGGTGTAATGTCTTATTCCACAATCTTGCATATCGAATACTAAAACATCTATATCCTTCACAGTATCTTTATTGATTGGTTGTGGCTTTCCATTTGCATAGAGACTAATAATGGGAATGTTTGTTTTTTTATCTATAGAGTTGAAAATATCAGTTGCAGCTTGTTTTGTGCCATCGATGCCATGTTCAGGGGCAAATATTTTTTTTACGGTGAGGCCTTTTTGTAATAAGATATCCAGATTTCGTTTTCCGTACTGATTTTTTCCTGTTTGGTTCGTAATAAGCCCTATAAGGCAATCGGCATTGTTTTCCTTGGAACAGATTTTTCGAATGAGCTTGCAGGAGATATTTTCTATACCAAGTTTAAATCTGTTTTTCTTATGAGTTGCGGCATAGGTTTCTGTATGTAAATATATTAAGAATAATCGAGGCAGGAAAAATACAATTAAAAATAAGCAAGAAATTTTTGCAACAGAAAAGAAATAACTGAAAAATATCTTTACCCCCCTGAACATCTTTTTCCCTTTGAATTTTCAATGATTTCACCTCATAAACTCTCTCTCTAATCCTTCTATTTTTATCGTAACAATGAGCCAATTTTTATAGCAAGAAGTTTTTAAAAGATTTCAAAATAAAAGTTTAAAGCGGTATTCTATTAGATAGAAACAAAAAGGCCACGGTGTTATATCCAACATAACACCGTGGCCTTTTTAGAAAGTTTCTTTTTTTTTTAGCTGGGTGAGTTACTTATACTAATACCAGCATCAGAGATATAGCTGACATCAGCTTAATCAAAATATTTAATGCAGGGCCCGAGGTATCTTTAAACGGGTCACCAACTGTATCGCCAATAACAGCTGCCTTATGGGCTTGGGATCCTTTTCCTCCAAGATGTCCCGCTTCAATATATTTTTTGGCATTATCCCATGCTCCTCCGCCATTTGCCATCATGAGTGCCAGTAATACGCCAACAACCGTTGCGCCTACTAAAAAGCCACCAAGAGCTTCTTTGCCAAGGGTAAATCGAATGATTATTGGTAATGTAACGGTGATTAATCCAGGAAGCAACATCTGCTTTAAGGAAGCCTGTGTACTGATTGCAACACATTTTTCATAGTCAGGGGTTGCTTTGCCTTCCATTATGCCCACAATTTCTTTAAATTGTCTTCTTACTTCCATAACCATTTTTAGTGCAGCATTTCCAACTGAGCGCATGGTTAATGCTGATATGATAAATGGAATGGTTCCCCCAATAAAGACTCCAGCTAGAATATAGGGATCTATTATATTTAATACGGTTAATTTTGCTTCTTGAGAATAAGCTGAAAATAATGCTATTGCTGCAAGGAGCGCAGATCCAATTGCAAATCCTTTCCCCATTGCAGCCGTAGTATTTCCAAGGGAATCTAATTTATCTGTAATATCACGAACTGGTTTGCCAAACCCGGCCATCTCGGCAATTCCCCCTGCATTATCTGCAATTGGTCCGTATGCATCAACTGTCATAGTGATACCAACCGTTGCAAGCATCGAAACTGCTGAGATTGAGACGCCAAATAGTCCGCCGAATTTGTATGAGAATAAAACGGCCAATGCAAGTAATATAACGGGACCAACAGTTGATTCCATTCCAACTGATAAACCATAAATCAAATTAGTGGCTGCGCCTGACTCTGAGCTTCTTGCTATTTCCCTGACTGGCTTGCCACCGGTGTAGTATTCTGTAATCCAGCCAACTGCTAAACCCGAGAGACATCCTAATAGTATTGAATAATAAAGATTAAAGTCTAAGTTCATATATCTCAAGAATCCAGCTGCTCCTATCAAAAAAGTAATAATTGCAACATAGGTTGAGCTATGAAGCATTTTCGCAGGTTTAAATTTAAATAGTAGATTTGAAAATAACCCTAAAAATGAACCAAAAAGTCCGATTGTAGCTAGAGCAATTGGTAATATCCAGTAACTTGTATTATGTGCATAGGCAGTTGTTGCCAAAATAATTGACGAGACCATTGCCCCAACATATGATTCATAAATGTCGGCTCCCATTCCAGCGGTATCTCCAACACAGTCGCCAACGTTATCTGCTATAACGGCAGGGTTTCGAGGGTCGTCTTCTGGAATTCCTGCTTCTACTTTCCCTACTAAATCAGCACCGACGTCTGCTGCTTTTGTAAAAATACCACCTCCAACACGAGCAAAGAATGCAACAAGTGATGCCCCAAGTCCAAAAGAAATAAGCAATGAGACGAAATCAGGGCGTGCTGAAAATAAATAATAGATTGTTCCAATACCCAATAGGCCAAAACTTGCGACGGAAAATCCCATCACTCCACCGCCAAAAAAGGATACCAAAAACGCGGCATGCTCACCTTTATCTTTGGCAGCTAGTGTCGTTCTTACATTAGCTTCCGTTGCTGCAAGCATCCCAATAAACCCAGTTACCATAGAGGCGATTGCGCCTATAGCAAATAAAAGTGCTGCCAACGGACTGAGAGCAAATCCAATGAGGACAGCCACGATGGCTGCAAATAGTAAAATTAATTTGTATTCTTCCTTTAGAAAAGCCATTGCACCTTTTCTGATATAGGATGCTAGCTCTTTGGCTTTTTCATGATTAACCGGTAAGCTTTTAATTTTTGATAATAAAATGAATACCACAGCCAGGCCTAAAAACGCTACAGCAGCAAAAATAGTGAAATATGACATATGTTCTCCGTATATTTCCACGGTTAAACGGTTAAACAGATAGATAATACAACTAGATCTACTTATTCTACTGATTTTTTATTTTCAGGTCAATAAAATACGTTCTATGCAAAGCTCGCCTCTATTTTGGCATTGAGCCCTCTATAAGCTACTTTTCCATTTGATAGTCAGCCAAAATTTCTTTTTCACTAAATTTCATTTTATTATTGCCAATAATTTGATATTCATCCGGACCCTTGCCCAAGATTGCGATAACCGATGATTTTTTTGCCACATTGCAGGCGAGCTGTATGGCCTTTTTTCTATTGGGTTCTTTTATTATTTTGAGCATATGTTTATCATCAATTCCTGAGATAATATCATCTATAATTTTATCTGGGTCTTCGGTACGAGGATTATCGGTGGTCAGAATAATTTTATCAGCAATGCTTGAGGAGATATGTCCCATAATGGGCCGTTTTTTTGAATCTCGATTGCCACCTGCTCCAAATATCACAATAAGATCATTAGTCATTGTTCTAAGGGTTGATAGGACACAATCAAATGAGCTTGGGTTGTGGGCATAGTCTATGAAACATTTTGTACCTTTTGCCAGTTGGAACATTTCCAGCCTTCCAGGAATACCAGTAAAAGATAATATGCTTTTGGCACATGTTTCCAAGGAGATTCCAAGTTTCTGTGCGGTACCGACTGCAGCCAAAAGGTTATAGGCATTAAATCTGCCAAAGAGGGTAGGACAGTAAAATTGCTTACCCTTAATAAGACAGGTGAGTTGATGCTTACTTTCAACTATTTTGGCAATCAAATCAGCAGTCTCGTTTTCTATGCCAAAAGATAAGTGGTGGGGATATTGAGCTACTATTTTTTTGCTCCAGTCGTCATCTTTATTCACCAACGCAATTGCGTCTGGTTTACGTTGTGCAAATAGTTTGCATTTTGCCTGAAAGTATTCTTCCATTGAGGCATAAAATTCCCCATGCTCCATAGAAAAATTAGTGCATATAACAGCATCAAATAATATACCTTCAACGCGATGGAGCGAAAGGGCTTGAGCCGCAACTTCCATAATAACGAAGTCAACCTGTGCGTTGAGGCACATATGAAAAAAGTGGTGCAGATAGTCCGGTTGTTCTGTTGTCAAATTGGCTTCAAATAGCTGATTGTTTATTTTATTATAAACGGTGCTTATGAGGGCGGTTTTGTATCCAGCTTGGGCCAATATATGTTCTAATATAAAAGAGGTTGAGGTTTTTCCCTTGGTTCCTGTTATTCCGATTATATGTAATTTTTTATGTGCATGGTCGGATGCTTGAGCGCTTAGTTGAGCAATGGCTTTTCTTGTGTTTTCAACCCGTTTTACGCGAGCTCCATATGCTCTAATGGTATGCCTAATTTGATGAGGAATTGTTTGATTTTGTGCGACAACAATCTGGGTTGCGCCTAAATGTAATGCCTGAGGAATATACATGATGCCATTTTCTTGTTCTCCTTGTATTGCTACAAACGTTGATCCTTGGCCAACATATTTTGTGTGACTTGTAACAGGAAAGGTGTGCATTATTTGTTTTTTCATATATTCTCGTGTCTCGTTGCCCTCAGTTCCATATCTCTTATAAGTTTTTCTATAGCAAGTTTAAAGTCCAGGGTTGCATGTTTAAGATTAGCAAACTCGTTTTCTAGCTTTTCTTTAACGGTTTGTGCATAATCTATTGGCGTTTGGTTTCCAAGTTGCTTATTTGTTTTTGCTCTTACATCACTGCCACTCGCTATGAGCATTTTAGTAATATATTGTAGCACATGACTTGGAGGAATAACATCATTTTTGTATGATATAAGAAAGGGAATGATATTTTTATGATGATATATAAGATGCAATGGGGTTTGCCCAAAAGCGTCTGTAATCTTTACATCAGCCCCTCTTTCAACCACGTATTCTATTATGTTTGACCGAAGATAATTGCAGGCAATATGGAGGGGAGTACAGCCCTCATGAAATATAAAATTAGGCTTGGGTGCGTTTAGGCGTTTGAAATCATTAACGCATTGCATGTCAAGGTTTGTTTTCTTTTCCACGAGCCATTGTACTATGTCAATATTCCCGAATCCTACCGCATAGTGGAGTGGGGTTAACCCAAACCAATGTTGCTCATTAACATTATTTTTTTTTATTTTATTATATGCCCACTTAATTATTTCAAGATTTGAGCTTTGAAAAATCCTAACAAGTGGCATCTTTGCAATGGCATTGGTGCATCCGTTGGTTTGGTGTACGTATTTTACGGCTTTCAAGTTTCCACTTTTGCAAGCATGGCTCATTAAACAACCTTCTGAGCTTACAAAATAAGGTACGAGCTTGATTTTTTCTATAAGAAATCGTAGTAGCTCAATATTGCCACTTTCTGCTGCAAAATGAATTGGAAGCATTGAGCAACCCCCCTCAACAGGAGTATTAAGTTTATTTATTATTCCAGGATCATAGTTCTCTAAGAGAAACTTGACAATATTAAGGTGTCCATTTGAGCAGGCGATATGTAAAAGATTTCTAGATTTCTTGTCTTTGGCAAACAGATTGGCACCTTGGCATACCATACGTTTTAACTTTTCTAATTTACCTTTTTTACAAAAATGGAACACATTTTCATGTATCGGTTTTTCTGTTTTTTTCATGCTTTTTATGGGAGGAATATAAAATATACAAGAGGTTGCAATGCTCAAAGATAAGCCTTTTTTGATGATCTTCATAACCAGTCCTTCCTGACAACCAGGTTCTCTTACCTGAGGTTATTTGATTTTTCAAAACGTAGCTATTATAGGGACGTTCGTTTTTTTAGTCAAAAGTTAATTAATTGTTTTTACGTGTATAGGTTACAAGTTTTCTTCTGATGAGTGGAAGAAGGTAGACGATTCCAAACAGATTGATAATGAGCATGCCTGCATTTATAATATCTCCTGCGGCCCAAACAACATGAACATTCATGAGTGCGCCATAAAAGGCCATAAGGCAGAATATAATATCAAATAGAACAGCGAATTTTCCTTTAGTTAAAAATAGCCAACACTCTTTTGCCACATATACAAATCCTACTACCACGCCAATGCCAAACGATATAGAAAGAAAGCTGACAATCCATCCGGCAAAAGGGCCAAAGACGGTTTCATAGGCCGAAATAGTTAAGGCGGTACTCGTAAGCCCAGTATCCCATACGCCTGCTGCTATTATACATAAGCAGATTAAAAAACCAACAAGGGTACTGGTAAAGGTTATAAGCATTGACATGATGCCAGATTCTACCGGTTTTTTACTTCCTGTAGCACCAAAAAATATTGCAGCGGTACCGAGTCCAGATTCAGTGGCATTTATATTTCTAATCATGCCATACCGTACCGCATGTAAAACAGAGTAGCCAATTGCTCCACCTGCCACTGCTGTTGGTGAGAAGGCGCTGCTGACAATTAACTGTAAGGCCCCCCATAATGCATGATAGTGATATATGAGGATGATCAGTGCT
>Ga0180438_10007385_pt1 | contig 14346 bp, 11 predicted proteins | sample SS_ome_12_FD_132455 | JGI IMG/M metagenome (GOLD analysis project Ga0180438, IMG submission 132455) | Hypersaline lake sediment archaeal communities from the Salton Sea, California, USA - SS_3_D_2 metaG | ecosystem: Environmental > Aquatic > Non-marine Saline and Alkaline > Hypersaline >...
ACAAGGCGGCAAATCGCGCCGCGCCTGCCGCGTCACGATCCGGCCGAACACAAACTGCTGCTACCAGCCGCCGGTTGGGGGGCGGCGACGCGGGCGCGGGGAGCTTAAGCTAGTGCCATTCGTGTTCACGACCTCCGCGCTTTAGAGGGTAGGGCTAAAGGGCCTCAAGGCAGGTTTCGGGGCCGGAAATATACCCCTGCAGGTGGATCCTATTGCGGCTGGACCGAGGGGGAGACCGGGTCCTCCTGGGGGGCATCCCCATGTAGCCGCTGTGAGGCCGGGTCCGCCATCGGAAACGGTTTCTTCCACAGACTGCCAGACAGCGACCGCAAGCGAGACCGGAGAGGAGGATTTCACACTTCGTGCGAGCCGGTGCGATCACTTCCCGTGCCAGAGTGAATCAGAGCAACTATTGCTCGGCGAATCTGTTCCGGAAGGTTTGGCCAGGCTCGAATAACACCCCCCAGACGAGGGTCGCCGGCGCCTGCGAGGTCGGAGACCTCCCGGTGATTGGGCTGCCCATCGTTGGTGGTCGGTTTCGGCCGAGGCCGAAGATCGGGGAGCTTCTCAACCGCCGAAAGCAAGTCCTCCACCTCCAAGCGGGTGTAGGTGCCCATCGTGAGCTTCACATCGCTGTGTCGAGCGAGACGTTGGGCGGTTGCCGGCGAGACGCCGGCACGGGCGAGGCTGGTGACGAAAGTCGTCCGTTGGCCGTGAAAATCGAGAACCCGCCCCTCATCGTCCACCGGGTCGATTCCGGCTTCGGCCAGATCGTCACGGAGCATCTCGGCGGCGCGCCGCCACCACGAACCGGGCCAGATGCGCTGCCTCGGGTCTCGATCGACCAGATAGTCGGCCATCACGCGGGCGACTTCCGAGGGCAGCGGAAGGAGTTCCTTCTGCCGGCGTTTGGACTCTGCTGCGTGGACTTTGACTATCGGTGGAACGCACTCCAAATCGAATGAGGCTGGAACGAGGCTGCGGAGTTCTTTTCGACGCAAGCCGGTCCGCTGTGCCAGCATATACAGAACCGCTCTGTCTTCACCATTCAACCGCCGATAGACTCGCTTGCTCTGAAGGGTCGCGGCGATGAGCGCTCGGGCTTCGTCATCGGTCATTGCCCGCCGCTCCAGTCGTCGGTCCTCCTCTTCGCGCAGCCTTCGCAATCCGGAAGTCGGATCCGCATGCATCCGTTTCTTGTCCAGCAGCCAGCGGCAGAACGACCGCACGGCAATCAGGTCCGCGTTGACTGTACGATGAGCACAACCTGACTCATGCCGTTTGGCCAGATACTCCTCGAGTCGATTGTCCCCGGCGTTGAGGTCCGCAAGAATACGGTACTGGCAGGCGGCTGTGACGTTCCTGATAATCCGAATCGTTTCAGCTACATGCTTCTCGCTTGTGGCCTTAGCTACCAAGTGCGTCCGGTACTCGGTAATATGCTCGTCGATTGGCCGGTTCAATTGATCGGCAGCCGGGTCGACGAGGCCTGCCTGTTGCCGCTCGACCTTTCGGACGATGTCTGCGAGCATTGCCTGGGCAGCCGTCTTGTCGGTACAAAGCGGGATTCTCTGAAGAACGCCGCTGGTATCTCGATATTTGCCGTACCACTTGCGCAGTCGACGAGTTGTCTTCTCGCCGGTCTCTGGATCAGTTCTCACATAGGTCGGCTTGTAGAGATTGGACATTGCGCGCGAGTGATTTGTGGCCCGATGGTATCAGTGCATCACTTTCGGCGCGAGAGAATCCGTTTCTTTTACCTGCCCGCCTTTTCACAGCCGCATGGAACAGGACATCCGGCGGCGATCCAGTTGTCGATTTCTTCAGACCGCCAACGCACACTCCCGCCCACCTTAATAGGCTTTGGCAGCTTTCCGCTGCTGCGGAGCCGCCAGACCGTTCGCACGGACAGCTCCAGCTGCTCCGCCAGCGTCTCCGCCGAGAGGAGGAGCTGGTCGCCCGCCTTTGCGGGAATCCGGTGCCCGTCTTCCCCAAGTCGATACATTGGCTGTCTCCTGGTCGCAGATTCTCTGGTAGTCGCCCGCTACTCACCCCCGTGCTTTTCGGCACGGCGGGCCGCGTCGGGACCTCTCCGCTTCAGAAGCTGAAACAAGTGCTCCTTGCACACCACCCCGGAAAACGTCCGGTCCTTGAAACGGACCTCGACGGTGTCCTCCTTCGAAGCGCACAGAAAGCACGCCTTGTCGGTAAGGCGAACGATGGTCACCATCTGCGTTACTCCTCCTTTTCGTGTGACGTCTTGTTTGTGGGTCTGGCACGGGAAAGTGGACGGCAGCCCCGAGAAGAGGCTGCCGCCCTGGGTGGCGCGAATCGCAGAGCGGGCTCTAGCCCGCCGTGTTGGCCTCCTGGTTGGCGACGTGCTTCATGGCCAGGTCGAGCACGGCCTGGGCCTGGGGGAGTTCCCCGAGGCCGAAGGAGTTCGACGACTTCCACTCGCCGTCGCTGTCGTCGCGGTAGCGCCGCTGGAGGCTGACGCTGCGGATACGGCGTTTGCCGTTCTCCGTGTCGACCTCGTTGACGAACACGCTGGCCGAGACCGCACCGATTCGGAACGTCTTCTCGGGTTTCACGGGTCACCTCACTTTCTTGAAAGGACCGTTGGGGAAAGGAGACAAACGTCAGTAGTCCGACGGGAGAAGCGCTGTGATCGCCCCTCCCGGGCCGTCTTCGATGAACCAGAGGCGACCGCTTGTCGCCCGGTTTTCGAAGACCTGGAGATAATCGAGGCCCTGGAATTGGCGGGCCTTTTGCTGGAGTTCCCGCAAGCAGGCGAGAATCGCCTCGATCCCGAAGGCGGTGATCGCCGCCGGCGTGGCGACGAACGGCTTCACGGGGCTCGGCTCGAACATCCAGCGGGAGTCCGGGCTTTCGAGGGGGATCTCCTGGGGTTTGAGGCTCAGGGCGGCCATGGTCTCCTCCGGTGATGGAAAGAACGGGATTCGCGCACGGTCCTGGCCGCTGGCCAGGGGGGCACATTGCCACGATTCGGCAGCGCGAGCAACCCGTTCCTTGGGTTTTCAGGGAGCGCGAAGCACGGGAAATGGGGCGCTTCGCTCAAGAGGGGCAGATCGCGGTCAATCTGCGGTTCGGCCCAGGGTGGGGCGCTTCACCCGCATGTGCGGGGTCGGCGACGTCCCTCCGGGCTCGCCGGGACTCGGGAGGCAGTTACGGCTGCCTCCCCATGCTCCCGGTCAACGGTCTTCCTGGCAGCTACAGGTCGGGTTCAACTCCATTTTCATTTCGCCGATCTCGATGAAGTCGTTCCACGCGGCCACCAGCTCGGCGCTGATATTGCGGAACGTAGGCAGCTCCTCCCAGATCCTCGAATCGTCGTAGTCGCCGACGAGGGCAACTCGGTCGCCCGCCCAGCGTCCAACGATGCTGTCGCGCGCCGAGGGGATTGGCTGTCCCTCCAAGAGTGCCACCGAACGGACCGCCTGCATGACCGCTTGGTGAGTGATCTCGTCGCCGTCGGCGCCGAAATCGACTCTCTGGGGGCGGTAGCCGTAGTAGTCGCCACCACCGCCCGCGGAACTCTTGCGGAGCAGCAAGGTGAGCACGGCGCCCTGGGGGTTGGCTGCCCATTCCCAGAGCTTGGCGCCACCGCCGATGCACCACGGACAGACGACTTCCCGCTTGTCGAGATTCACGGCCTTGAAATACTGACCCATAGGCAAAAGGGGAACGCAAACTACTCGCCGTTCTCCGAGAACGGCGGACGCAATCCACACCGGGGCCGGCCTGCAACGTCCGTAACCGCCGCAGGGACGGCCGCCGATGGTGTGGTTCCAGCGGAGTTTCACGGGGTCACTCCGAATGATTGACTGAAAACGGTTGCTGTACGAACTCTTGCGAAGAAACAGGACAATGGCCTGCCCGGGCTGACCGAGACAGGCGATGCGTGAGTCGCGGGAGAGGGGCGCGACCACGATCTCATGATAGTGTTCGTTCCTGCCGGGGCTGGGCAACTGCTCGGGCTGCAAGACCTGCGCTATTGCGTTCCCGCCGACGTCCGTCGATGTTTCGACGCCGTGGGGGCCTGTCAGGGCAGGCCCCGGATCGGCTAGTCGACCAAGACCTCCTTTCGCTCGTCGATTGAGCATTTCGCCTGGGTGAGGAAATCGAGGAACTCCGGCACGCAGTCCCCGCACATGGTGAGGGTGCCGCCGGTGTCGAAACCAATCGACACGAAGCAGTGCGGCGAAGCGCCGCCCGATGCCTCTTGGAGCCATTCGATCTCCGCGGTGACATGCTCCGTTCTGAGCGTAATCGACTGTTCCATAGAAAGAGCGGGAAACGTATAGGGCACGGCTCCACGCCGACGAAGCGCGTTTGCGGAGCCGGCACGACCCGATCGAAACGGGAGCCCGTCCACACGCCCCTGAGCGTGCGGAAGGCAGGAGATTCGTCGGGTGAGTGCCATGATGGAGTTGTCAATTGGGTGTCTTGGGGAGAGCAACACGTCGAGTGGAAATGTGACGCGTTGTGCGTTCTCTTTGGAGAAATGGACCTGCTGGATGGGTTCGAAGATGGAGGATCCGTGTGGTCCGCTCTCTCGGCGGGGAGGACGGCCCATTATCGGTGTCCTGGGACCACGTGCGGGGGCGACCCCGAATGCGGGTCCGGCGATGACACTCAGCCCCATGAATTCTCAAGAATTCGGCAAAACCCACTCCGAAGACGGAGTGTGGCAGCGGGGTTGTCCACCTCTATGGGCTGATCGGCGCAACCCAAGCGCAGGGTCGCGCGCGGCGTTGCACTCTGGAGAGGCGTTGTTGGTGGTGGTTCCAGAACGAAGGACGTTACCTCGCTCCGCCCAGATATTTCGGCTGCGCAGGCGTCTTGGCTGTCAACGTACTCGCGCAGTTCGTCGCCGCCATCCCGGCCCTGTCTGGGGGTGGACTACCTGCATCCCGGTCGGCGCATCGCCAGCATGTATCCCTACGCCGTCTCGCTCCGCGACCTGGCATACCACTGCCAGCTTGCCTGGCACCCAGCTCCTCACGTAGATGGGGAAACGACCATCGCCGTCGTTGCCGGCCCTTCCGGGGGCGCGGAGCGCCCTTGGTGCCCAAGAGCGGCAACGGCTCCGCTTCATTGCTGGAGCGATTGGCGGTCTGCTTGGTTTGTAGGGTATACTCAACCTTCGCGGGGTTCCCGCAACCCCGCAGTACAACGGTGCATACAAGAGGAAAGACGGTCAATGAAGTATCCATGGTTTGTGTCGTGCGTCTTCGTGGGTGTGTCGTCCCCTCTGCTGAGTGCAGAGACCGTCTGTGAACGCCAGGTCGTGTCGCTGAACGGCGAGTGGGCAATTTGCGAGGCGACCGGAGACGACATTCCCGATGTCGCGGCCTTCACGGGTAAGGTGCCCGTGCCGGGATTGGTTGACCTGGCGGAACCAGCATTTCTTGCCGTGGGGACGAAGGGCAGCAGTGAGCATCTTGACGTCTTCTGGTATCGCCGGACGTTCAAACTGGAACGCGACGTTCCCGAAGTGGCTTTCCTGAAGCTCCATAAAGTCCGCTATGGTTGTCGCGTCTACCTGAATGGCGTGCAGATCGGCCGAGGGGCGAGGAACTTCACTCCGCATTACTTTGATGCGACAATCGCTCTGAAAGGTGGAGGCGCCGAGAACGAGTTGATGATCAGCGTCGGTGCCGATCGTCGTCCGAGTATTGCGGCTGGTGTGCCCGACGGATACGACAAAGAGAAATCGCGATATGTGCCGGGTATATTCGATAGCGTTGAACTTATCCTGACGGGGATACCCTATATCGAGACGGTTCAAGTGGTGCCTTGTCCGGCGAGCAACAGCATTCTCGTGCAAACGTCCTTGTCCGGTCTGGGCAGAACGGAGAACAACTTCAGCTACAGCTTTGAAGTCATTGTAAGGGAAGCCGAATCCGGCAAGGTCGTAGCAACCGCGAAGGAAGGCGCTGCGAAGCGTCCGTACTCGGTGATGTATGCGGGAAAAACACGTTGGCATCGCACCCGCGTCTCCATTCCGAACGCCAAGCCATGGACGCCGGAGACCCCGTTCCTTTACGTCGCCGAAGTGCGTGTAGCGACCCCGGACGGCAAGTCGGGTGATTCATTTCGAACGCGTTTTGGAATGCGGGACTTCCGCTTTACCGCCGACGGGGCGGCCCTGCTGAACGGCAAGCCTTATCCTCTGTTGGGAACCAATATCTGCTTGTATCGTTTTCTTGAGGATCCGCAACGGGGTGACAAGCCGTGGGACAAGGACTGGGTGCGCCGCGTCATTCGCGGTTTCAAGAAGATGAACTGGAATAGTTGCCGCTACTGCATCGGGTTTCCGCCCGAGATCTGGTACGAGATCGCGGATGAAGAAGGGCTGCTCGTGCAGGACGAGTACCCGCTTTGGACAACCAGGAATTGGCCGGAGTGGCTCACGGCCGAAAAGCTGCTGCCCTGTTTCCGGGCCTGGATGCGCGAGCGTTGGAACCATCCCTGCGTGGTGATCTGGGATGCCCAGAATGAGTCCTGGAGCCGGGGAGTGCTGGACCAAGTGGTTCCGAGTGTCCGCGGTTTGGATTTGTCGGATCGTCCCTGGGACATCGGCTGGCAGCCGAGCATGAGGTTGACCGACCCCAGCGAATGGCACAACTACTACTGGCTTGCCTGGAAGAGTTTCCGGGGCAGGAAGACGAAATGTCTTCAGGGCATGCGGGACTCATTCTTCAAAGCTGGGATTGTTCCGATGGGGCAGCCCAACGGCAGTGAAGCCCGCATAATCAATGAATACGGCTGGCTGTGGCTCAACCGGGACGGAACGCCCGCCAGACTCTCGAAACTGGTCTACGATTACGTATTGCCTGGCGCAACCGTAGAGCAAAGGCGCGAGCTGTATGCCCGATACCTGGCCATGATGACCGAACTGTATCGGCATCAGACCAAGGTGAATGTTGCCGGGATTATGCATTTCTGCGCGCTGACCTTCTCCGATCCCGAAACGGCGTACACCGGCGACAACTACACCGAGCTTGATGGCCCCACCTTTGACCCGTTCTTTGTAGAGTACGTACGCGACTCCTTTGCGCCGGTGGGACTCATGATCGACCTCTGGGGCCAGAACAGCAGGCAGGTGTGGGGTCCGGAATACGCAACTGGAACGGAAATCGAGGTTCCGGTCATGGTGAAGAACGATTCCGGCCGGGCATGGTCGGGTCCGGTCGTCCTGCGACTCGTCAAGGACGGCAAGGTCGTTCAGGAGACCAGCCGGGAGTTGGCCGTTGCCGAAACGGAAAGAGGCGCCGTTAGTTTCACGATAACCTGCCCTGACTCCGCGGGCTCGTACGAACTGATTGGGGAGTTGAAAGACGGCGGCAAGCCAGTTCGCAGCTATCGACTCATTGAGATAGTGACAGCAGACTCATAGTTGCGAGGAGGCGTGAGAATGAAGGTGCGACTGATCGTACTGGCGGCTGCCAGCGTGAGTGTTTTGCTGTCTTCGGCAGAGGCAAGGAGAAGGAAGCCGCCGAACCCTACTCCTTTGCCTGAGATCGCGGATGAGTTTTTCGGCCAGGCCGGCCCGCCGGCTGAGCCATTGACGTTGTGGTATCGGCGTCCGGCCGCGATATGGAAAGAAGCTTTGCCTGTGGGCAACGGGCGTCTGGGCTGCATGGTTCGCGGCGGGGTTTCGATAGAGCGGCTCTGGCTGAACGAGGACACCCTTTGGTCCGCCGGACCGATGCCCTCTCCGACAGAGAAGGGAGGGGTCGCCGAAGGAATCCGGGAAGTACGCAAACTGATGTTTGAAGACAAGTTGATTGAAGGGGAGCAACTTCTCTGGAAGACCATTGCTGCCAGCGGAGCCCACCAACGGGAAGTTTTCGGCTGTTCCGAGCTTCTCGGTATGCTGGACCTGCATTTCTCCGGCAAGGCATCCGTGTCCGACTTTCGGCGCGAACTCGACCTCGACGCCGCCATTGCCCGAGCGCTCTATTCGACCGGCGGCGTCACCTTCACCCGCGAGGTCTTTTCCAGTGAGCCCGACCAGGTCATCGTCGCCCGTTTGGAAGCCGACAAGCCGGGCAACATTTCCTTCGTCGCGAAGCTGCTCAGGGGCACCACCGCCACGACCAGGGCTGACGGTTCCGACTCGCTGGTCATGACCGGTCAGGTCTACGCAATCAAGGACGGCATGAAGTTCATCGCCCGGGTCAAAGCGATCGCGGAGGGGGGCACGGTTTTCACGCGGAACGATGAAATGCATATCGAGGGCGCCGATGCCGTTACACTTCTCATCGCTTGCGGCACCGATTACCTGCCCAAACCGCCGGCGTTTCGCGGCAACCCCTGCGAGGAAATCACCGCGAAACAGATCGCGGCGGCGGGAGAGAAGTCTTACGCGAGACTGCGGGACGCGCATCTTGCGGCCCACCGGGAACTGTTCCGCCGCGTCGAGATCGATCTTGGAAGGACGGACGAGGCCACATCTGCCCTTCCGACCGACGATCGCCTGAAGAATTTCGCCGAGACGGGCGATCCGGAATTGCTGGCCCTTTTCTTCCAGTACGGACGTTACCTTCTGATATCCAGCTCTCGTCCCGGCACCCAGCCGGCCAACCTACAGGGGATCTGGATCGGGGATTTCAGCCCCTCGTGGAACGGAGACTATCATCTCGACCTCAATGTCCAGATGTGCTACTGGCCGGCGGGCGTGTGCAATCTGGCGGAATGCTCGTTGCCCGTGGCGGATCTGGTGAGTTGGATGGTCCCCTCGGGCCGCGAAACGGCGCGGCGCTATCACGGCGTCGAAAAGGGTTGGGTTTGCCACATCGTGACGAATCCGCACGGTTATACCCGCCCGATCGCGCATCCCCGTTACGGCTACGTGCCGGGTTGCGCCGCGTGGCTGATGCAGACGCTCTGGGAACACTACGCCTTCACCCAGGACAAGGAGTATCTGCGCCACGTCTGGCCGCTGTTTCGCGAGGCGGGCGAGTTCTGGCTGGAATGGCTGGTGTCGGACCCCCAGACCGGCAAACTCGTCAGCGGACCCGGCACATCCCCGGAAACGCTGTTCAGGGCCCCGGACGGATCCACGCCGGGGCTCTCCATGGGACCGTCTTTCGACCAGCAGTGTGTTTGGGAACTCTTCACTGAAATTCTCGAAGCCGCGCAGACGCTTGGAATCGAGGATGCTTACGTCCAGCGCGTCCGCGAAGCCCGCGCCAATCTGCTGGGTCCGCAGATCAGCAGTCTCGACGGCAGCATCCTCGAGTGGGCCAAGGAGACGTACACGGGGGGCGGGACGCATCGCCATCGCTCCCATCTCGTGGCCCTGTATCCGGGGCGCCAGATTACGGTCGAACACACTCCCGAGTTGGCCAAGGCCGCGGAAGAGGCGTTGGCAAAGAGAGGCAGTGGAGGCCCTCCCTGGACCCCGGCATGGGATATGGCACTGAACGCCCGGCTTCGCCGCGCCGAGGCGGCCTTCCAATGTGCCTGCCGGCTCCTGACGCTCAACAAGGGGATAAACCCGAACATGCTTTGCCGGGGTGGGAAGGAATTCCAGCTCGATGCCAACATGGGATATACCGCCGGTGTGGCGGAAATGCTCCTCCAGAGCCATGCCGGTCACATCGAGCTTCTTCCCGCGCTTCCCACGGCGTGGCCCGACGGATCGGTCCGCGGTCTTTGTGCCCGGGGCGCATTCGAAGTCACCATGACGTGGAAAGCGGGCAAGCTGGTCTCGGCATCCATCTTGTCCAAATGCGGCGGGAACTGCAAGGTGCGATACGGCGACGTCACGGCGGCATTTGAAACTGAACCGGGCGCACGCTATGATCTGAAAGAACACCTGGGGCTTTGAACCGAAATGCGGTCTTCCAGTCAACTGTACCCGAGAGGAATGTGAGAGATGAAACGGACAGTCGTTTGTGTAGTGTTTCTGATGGCGTTCGCATGTTGGCGAGCCCAGAGCACCGAAACGGCGAGAGCGCCAGAGACGAGTGTGGCAGCCGATGAAGAAAAGGAAGCGGAGAAAGGACCGACCATTGAGGATGAGGACTGGCGGATTCCCGAGGACAAGTCGAAGTTCCATATCTTCGTTCTCTATGGTCAGTCGAACATGGCCGGCGGGATCAAGGAGCGTCTTGGAGGGACGTTGACCGAGGAGGACAAGACCCCGGTCCCGCATATTCTTCAAGTGCGGTTCCACACCAAGCGTTTCCGAGATACGGGCTGGTTCCCGGCGGTGCATCCGCTTCACGTCATTCCCGGCCGCCCCCAGAGTTTCGGCCTGGGACTTCCTTTCGCGAAGGAATACCTGAAAAGGAATCCCGGCGTGACGGTCGGGCTGTTGCCGTGCGCCTACGGCGGCAAGCGGATGGATCTGCTCAAGGCGGGATCCGGACTGTACAACGGAGTCGTGGCGAAATGCAAATTCGCGCAGGAAACGGGTACCATCAAAGGAGTCCTCTGGCATCAGGGTGAATCCGACGCCTTCAACGAGGACCGCTGCGCCGTCTACGAGGAGCATCTGCACGAGATGATCGCCGCGCTGCGAAAGGACATCGGCGAACCGGATCTGCCGTTCGTCTCGGGCGACATCTCGGTCAAGAACTACCCGAAAGACAATCCGGTGCAGGTCGCCAAACGCACTCTGCCGGAGAAGGTGAAGAACACCGGCTGGGTCAGGACGGACGACTTGACCTTCTGTGACGGGAACAAGAGTGTCCATTTCGACCGCGAATCACTCATCAAGATGGCCCACCGTTATTGCGACGAAATCATGCGGATTATCAGCGAACAAGAGAAGGGTTCTTCCAAATGAAGTGCCACATGTTACCGGCCATAATGCTCCTGGCGGTGTCTTTAGCTGCGGACGCCTCCGACGACGGACCCGTCCGGAACGAGGAAGACCTGGCCGAAGCTATGGGACAGTTGCGGAAGAAGTACGAACCTTTCTTGCAGAGTATCCCCGACAGAGTTAATGTGCGTACCCGACGGGACCTGTGTTCGGAGACGTGGTGCGCCTGCTATGAAATGGGTGAGGGGCCGTATCAAGTAGGGGATCCCGGGACAGAGCCCCCGCCCATGAAGGAATGGTATGGCGCGGATCTTGATGATTCAGCATGGGAGCAGGTCACTGTGCCGGAGTGGCGATTCAAGACCAGCAAGCCGAGAGGAAGGAGAGGGAAGGCCGTCCCTTACGGTTGTGTCCTGTGGTATAGGACGTCATTCAAGTGTGGCAAGCCTTCTGGCAACAAGCGGGTGTTCCTTGTGTTTGAGGGTGTGGACTGGACGGCGGAGGTCTGGCTGAACGGCAAGAATTTGGGCAGCCATACCGCTTATTGTGAGCCTTTCCGTTTCGATGTTACGTCGCTGCTTGAGAAAGAGAACAAACTGGCAGTGCGTGTTTCTGAAGGTTCCTGGTTCAACGAGCCTTCGGCGGGGTGGGCCGTGTTTCCCATGCCGACATGTCCACCGCCAGAGGCACGGATTGTGCGCGACAGAAGCAAGTCTCTGAAGGGTTACCAGAAGGGTGACCCTCACATGGGGACAGGGTACGGTATCCATCGCGAAGTGTATCTTGAAACGGCGGGCGAAGCCTATGTATCGCAGCTTTACGCGCGAGGCAGGCCGAAAGACGGCCATTCCGCAATCAAGGTTCAGGTTGACGCGGCCGTCGCAATGCCGATGACCGTTGAAGTTGACGTCATGCCTGAGAACTTTAAGGGCAAGGCGTATAGACATGTCGAGAAACATGAAACGCAAATTGAGATGACAGAGCTGGTCTTCGACATTCCCATGCCGGATGCAGAACGCTGGTCGCCGAATGAACCTTATCTCTACCGCTGTCGTGTTACGCTCAAGAATGACGGCCGGGAGGTTGTCGATGTGCGTGATGTGCTCTTCGGATATCGCTCGTTTGAGATCGTCAGCGAGCTCAGGCCGAGAGAGGGCCTTTCTGCCGGCAGAATGCTTCTGAACGACAAACCCATCATGTTGTACGGGTCAAACATTACCGGTTTGAATGCGCTGTGGTACTGGGGCGAAACGGAGAAGATCGTCGATATTCTGTTGATGCTGAAAGCGGCGGGCTTCAACGCGGTTCGGTCCTGCCAACACATCCAGTTTCCCGAGGTGAGGGAGCTGCAAGACAGGCTGGGGATCATGTCGCAACAGGACGTAGGCGGTGCGTACCCCAAGCATGGCACGCAGGTCATGGCGGGGTTGGAAACGGGTGCTGCAGCGCTGGCCAGGGTCACCTATAACAACCCGGGCGTTGTTCTACATTCCTATTCCAACGAAGCAGGTTTTGAGCCGCACGAGCTTGTCGGCTTAACGCTTGCCCAGGATCCTGATCGGGTGATCGTACCCATCAGTGGTCATCCTTGGCAGGTGATCGGGGACCCTGCTGAGGGGCGTACGGGCTACAAGTCACTGACGCTTGAACAATGGGCCAACGTCATTGACGATGTGCACAGTTACCAGGGATGGTATGGGAGCCCCGGTCAACCGTGGCTCTGGACGCTTGTCTACGAAGAAGACGATCGAATGATCACGATCGGCGAGTACGGCGGAGAAGCAATCGACGGCTACGAGACGATGTTGGCTTATCCGGAACATTGGGGAAAGACGCCTGCAAAGGACGCCACAACGCTCTACGGCAATGTGCAGACCGGAGCAAGAGAGATCAAGCAGGCCATAGGTTTCCGCCAGAACAGGATGCCGCATACCCTCGAAGAGCACATCCAGGCGAGCCAGACGGTCCAGGCTGACATTCTCATGGAAGTGACCAAGGGCTGGCGTCTCTCGAAGCGAGTGGGCGGTTACTTTCAGTTCCATTTCGTGGATGTCAATGCCGCCACGTGGCCGAAGTCGATCGTCAGTCATGACCTCCGACCCAAGAAGGGCTACTTCGCCATGGCCCAAATGAATCAGCCGACAATAGCAGTGCCGCGACTGCGCCAAAACGCCGAGGTCATGGAGTTGTGGGTGGACAATGATGCTGACGTTCCGTACGTAAACGCTGTTCTTCGCTGGAGTGTTACGTATGAAGGCGAAGTTGTATTGAAGGGCAAGGAAACGGTAGATGTGCCAACCTGGAATCCTCACAAGGTGAAGGACGTCGATCTTTCGTCACTGGCTAAAGCTCCTGTTGTATCGATTTCCCTGGAGCTCATGGACGGCAAGGGCAACGGCTTGTGCACCTATGAACAGGAGTTCCATCTGCGGGCGTATCATGATCTGTTCTGGCCGGAAGGCGAGAGTTTCAGGCGCAATGAACAGCGCCGGAGGTCGAACGCCTGGGCTGAAGCCCGAAAGAAACATGGTGCGAATGCGACTATTGAGGATGCGAAGCAGGCTTACCGGGAGCTGTACAGGCAGGAATCGCAAGGTAATGCTGATGAATAGGCTTGTTTGTTTCACCCTTATTGTATGCGGCGGCATGGCGTCGGGTGCCGAGCTGGGCACCGCTGCCGACCGCAAGAATGACATCTTCGGCGCACACTCCTTGACGCTTCCCGCTCCGATCAGAAGGTGGGATTGCGCTCTTCCGCTGGGCAACGGCCTTACGGGCGGCCTGTTGTGGGGGGAAGGCGGCGAACTGAGGCTCTCTCTTGACCGCGGCGATCTGTGGGACGAACGGGGAAACGAGGACGTCTACTCTCCGGATCGCAACTTCGAGACACTCAAGGCAAGCGCGAACAGGAGCAAGCGTTCAACATTTCGCCGATTGTTCATGAACGTATACCAGAATAGTCCGTGGACCAAGCTTCCGGGCGGCAGACTGGTGGTGAAGCTTCCCGCCGGCAAAGAAAGCAAGACTTTTCATCTCAACTTCGAGAAGGCCACCGGCACAGCGACGTTTACCGACGGTACGCAGGCCGACGTCTTCTTTTCTGCAACGGAACCCGTCGCGATGATGCGGCTTCCCAAGAGATCTTCTCTTGAACTGATTCGCCCTGGCGCTATAGACCCGCTCGGTTACCCCGATCCTGTCTTCAGCAAATCCGAAAACGAGGTCGCGTATTTCCAGAAGACCGCGGAGGAACTGACCTACGCCGTGGCGGTTCAATGGCGGGATGAAGGAGATCACATTCTGGCCGTGGTTGCCATGACCAGCAACAATGAGGCGAAAAATCCCTTGGAACTTGCTTTCGCTCGAATCGCAAATGGATTCGAGCAGGGATGGGATGCCCTCTATGCCAAGCACCTGGCCTGGTGGGTAGCCGTTCACGGCGGAAGGGCCAATAGGGAGGGAGGGGTTTGGTTTCTGAAGTGGGCGAGAATCGAGTCACAGAGAAACTCGAAAGCCGAGCGGCCTTGTTGGGCACACGTGGCCAG
>Ga0180438_10007386_pt1 | contig 14344 bp, 12 predicted proteins | sample SS_ome_12_FD_132455 | JGI IMG/M metagenome (GOLD analysis project Ga0180438, IMG submission 132455) | Hypersaline lake sediment archaeal communities from the Salton Sea, California, USA - SS_3_D_2 metaG | ecosystem: Environmental > Aquatic > Non-marine Saline and Alkaline > Hypersaline >...
CCGGCCACAATAGATGGCCAAGATGGTTTTAGGATCCTGTTCACCTATACGAACAGGGATGGTCTGAAACTTAAAACCCTATACTACGGGGTTTTGTCAGGGGGCAGGTACTTTGGCATCCGGTACACGGCAGCAAAGCGACATTATTTCTCAAAAGATATCGAGGCCTTTGGTAGAATTTTGAACAGCTTTAGAATTTTCAACGCAGAGCCGGCATGAGACTCCTACTATGGGTACCGTCATTAAACACTACATCAACCCATTGCATATCTATTGCAGACTTAGGGACATAGGCTTTGCAAAAGCCCGGGCGGCTTTTCTCTGTCGGATTTACGAACGCACCGTATTTAAATATCTCCGGGCGAAGAACTGAAGTTGCTCCATAGCAAAAACTCATGACAGGCTTCTAAAGGATTTAAATTTGAGGACCTCGCAAGGGGTTTTGCCTTTTATCTAAACGATTCCATCCGATTGCCCGGATCATACACAGAAAGCGCACAGATCATGACGACGAGTTTCAGAATTTTAGTCCACAGAAATGAAGACAGCTTGCATCTGAAATTAATGGGGGATTTCGATATCACTTCGGTAAGGGAAATATTCAGGGCGCTTGAACACAACGGCCGCAGGATCTCGAACGTTTTTATACATACCGGATGCCTGACCGGCATTCGACCCAACGCGCGGGGAGCTTTTTTTGAACGCCTTCAGCTCTTCCAGGGGAGTCCTTTTCGATTTATTTTTACGGGTAGATTTTCGGATACGCTTTCCGCAGAGGAAAATAGGTGTGCCAAGACTGAACTCCTTCATCTTCAGAAATGATATTAGAATATCGGCATAAAATATTGAAATAAGTAAGTTTATTGTCATGGGCTTAAACAACGGATGAAACCAATCAATCATAAGGCGTTGAAGCCGAGATCGGATAATTCAACCGGCCATGATTTCCTCGCCGGTATTAATGATGGGATCCGCAGACAAATGGATGCCATCATTGAGATGACAAGGCTCACCCTCGATACGGATCTGGACGCAACGCAGCGCGGCTATTTGGAAAAGGCTATGGTGTCCGCTGATAGATTGGTCTGTTTTCTGAACGAAGTTTCTGATTTCTCCAGCATTAAGACGCATCAACTCACGCTTGAACAAATCGATTTTGACCTTCGGAACACACTGGATTATGTCTCGGAAATGTTGTCTGAGGAGATGAAAAAAGCGGGACATCGTCTAACCTGGCGTATATCACCAGATGTTCCTACAGGTTTGATGGGAGATCCGGGTCGACTCCGTCAGATCCTTACAAATCTGATGCAAAGTGCCATCCCGTTCATCAATGATGGAGCGGTAATGCTCCACCTCGAAACGCAGCAGAGAGATAAGGTTTCAGCAACCATTCATTTTACAGTGTTGGGTCTCGGCAACGGGATTTCGCATGATCAGATCGCAGTCGTTTTCGAGCGGTTCAGGCCGGTGAATGATTTTACCTTACAAGAGTGTGGGACCCCGGCGCTGGGTTTGAGTATGTCAAAGTATTTGGTGGAGATGATGGGTGGACGCATATGGTTGGAGAGTGATCTGGGCAATGGGAGCTCTTTACACTTCACAGTGCGGTTTGCTTTGAGCCAGGCCCGGCATGAAAAGACCGCCGGCTTGGAAGCGTTGGATTTCTCTGACTTAAGGGTCCTCATTGTGGATGACAACGAGATTAACCGGCTGGTTTTTAAAGGAATGATGGGTTCACGAGGTGTGCTACCTGACGAGGCGACGAATGGAGAGGAGGCACTTGAAAAGGCTGAGAAAGCCTTTCGTGCCGGAAAGCCCTACGAACTCATCGTTTTAGATCTGCAAATGCCGGGAATGGACGGATTTGAAGTTGCGAGAAAACTGAAAGCACGTAACTCCGGCGCAAATTTGCAGCTCCTTTTACTTACCTCCGTGGGACAAAAAGGGGATACAGCGAAGTGTCGTGAGGTGGGAATATCAGGTTATTTGCTCAAACCCGTGGGGCAATCAGAGCTTTTGGATGCCGTTGCTTTGGCCCTGTCATGTCCGCCCGGACCGAAAATGCAAGTCATCACCCGCTTCACCATTCAAGAGGCCCGCAGAAAACTTGGGCGTCCTTTGAAAGCTTCCCAATAGGCTCTCGCAATCTTTCTCACAAACATGCATCGCCGACCATGAACGCCGACAGGGCCGGTCCCATCGGCTGCTAAGGATCGCTCCTCCGATGGAGACCCGTGGGGTGTTTAGATGACATGTTGGCTCGAGCTGATTCACGGGCGCTGGGATTTTAACAGGAAGAGCCCGGGCTTCACTGGAAACAATCTTTTCGGTGTTTGATTCTCCCGCATAAGTGATTAATAATGCTGATAGATCTATATTTTTCCGCTGTCTTTTTACCTTGACTTAAAAATTCTTATTGTTTAGATTAGCAATCTACATTGAAGAAGGAGTGGAAAACTATGTATGCGGTGATAGAGACTGGCGGGAAACAGTACCAAGTCGCCCCTGGTGATGAAGTTAAATTTGAAAAACTGTCCGGAGAGGTTGGCAATACCGTCACGTTTGATCAGGTCCTCCTGACTTCCGACGGAGAAGACTTCAGGGTCGGGCAGCCCTATGTTCAAAACGTGCAGGTCACCGGTCGAATTACGCGTCAAGGCAGGAACCGAAAAGTCGTGGTCTTCAAATACAAAAGGAGAAAAGGCTATCGCCGAAAGCACGGGCACCGGCAGCATTTCACGCTTGTCAGCATCGAAAACATTGAAGCGTAAGCCGCAGGAGTGAAATGGGAGGGCAGGAATAATGGCACACAAAAAAGCAGGCGGAAGTTCAAGAAACGGCCGGGATAGTGCGGGTCAGAGATATGGGGTAAAAAGATTCGCCGGTCAGAGCGTTCGTGCCGGAAACATTCTCGTCCGGCAAAAGGGGACCAAATTTCATCCCGGTGAAAATGTTGGCCTTGGAAAGGACTATACGATTTTCGCCAAAATCGATGGAATCGTTGCATTTGAGCGTTTTGGTAAGCAACGGAAAAAAATCAGCGTACACGCTGCTGCCTGAAAGTGCGTTGGGCTTCCGCTTCTCTTGGGGCGTAAAATGGGCTTTCTGGATGAAGCGGTCATTACGGTTCGCTCGGGTGATGGGGGAAGGGGTTGTGTCAGTTTCAGAAGAGAAAGGTTCATACCCAAAGGGGGCCCCGATGGGGGTGACGGTGGTAATGGCGGAAGCATTATCTTCAGAGCATCAAGAAAGATTCAGACACTAACCGAATTCAATTCACGCAAGCATTTCAGGGCACTGAATGGCGAACCTGGAAGAGGAAAAAATAAATTCGGCAGGAATGCCTCTGATTTAGTTTTAGAGGTTCCTTTGGGGACCATCATTGAAGACGTTGAGACGGGTCGGTTGCTTGCGGACCTGACCGATGACGAACAGGAGTTTCTTCTGCTTCGAGGCGGGAAAGGAGGAAAAGGAAACAAGCATTTTACGACTCCGACCAACAGAGCTCCCAGGTTTGCACAGCCGGGCCTTCCAGGGCAAGAGAAAAGAGTAAAGCTTCTACTCAAGTTCTTGGCCGACATCGGCCTAATCGGTCTGCCCAACGCCGGCAAATCGACGCTTCTCTCCCGCCTTACCATGGCACGTCCCAAGATAGACAGTTACCTTTTTACTACGCTCATACCCAATTTGGGTGTTATGACCCTTGACGATGGGAACTCAATGGTGATTGCGGACATCCCGGGATTGATTGCCGGTGCCGGTGCAGGACAGGGTTTGGGCCATCGCTTCTTGAAGCACATTGAACGTGCAAAACTCCTGTTACACCTTCTTGACATTACCTACCAATCTGATCGGGATATTTTGGAGGATTTCCATACGGTCAGGCGTGAGATGGCCATCTTTGATCCCTCCTTGATCGAAAAACCTCAAGTCGTGTTGATCAACAAAATAGATCTTTACAGCCCGGAATGCAGGAGCATGGAAAAACTGCAGAGAACGTTGGCCACGATCGGTCTTGAGTCATTCGCCATTTCTGCGCTGACGGGCGAAGGTCTCGAAGATGTAAAGAAGATGATCCTTAATAAATGGGCGGACGGGCAGGGCGCATTTTCGGAAGCGTAAATGATCGTATTTCCGGGCACATGCGGTTTGCTACGAGGGGTAAACGGGGAAAAACACATGCAAGGTATTTTGTGAATACAACGCACTATATGGGTGATGAGAGTGCTTCTCCCACCGTGCAACAACCCTGGATTTTTGTCTGTTGAAAGTATTTTTTGAGAAGAGGAGTCCCTTGAGATTCGGTATTTTGGGCGGAACCTTCGATCCTATTCATTTGGGGCATTTGCGCACAGCTGAGGAAGTCGGTCAAGAGCTGAGCCTAGAGAAAGTCTACCTCATTCCATCCGCTTCGCCTCCTCACAAAACCAGTGAACCGGTCGCACCTTTTGATGATCGTTTGGTTATGGTCCAATTGGCGATCGGTGGTTCAACCCGACTTGAAGCTCTGGATATGGAAGGAAAGCGTCCCGGACTCTCCTATTCCATTGAAACACTTAAGGCGATTCATAGCACCCAGCAACCGCAGCCTGAACTCTTCTTTATTCTGGGCACGGACGCCTTCCGGGAAATCAAGACATGGAAAGACTATCAAGACCTTTTCGATTATGCACATTTTGTCATCATTGAGCGGACCGGGGTTGGAATGCGTGAAATTGAGCCGCTTCTGAAGGAGCTTGGTTTTGATACAAAAGACGCAAAACGAGAAGATGCCTTTATCAGGCCGTCCGGTAAGAGCGTTTTTCGAGTGAGCACAACTCTCATGGACATATCCTCCACCCGCATCAGAAAATTGATCGCAGATGGCAAGTCTATTCGGTTTCTCTTGCCGGATCCGGTTCGGAACTATTTAATGGATAAAGGATTGTATAAGAGACATGCGAACCTTTGATAAAGCCAAATTGTGCCTCAGGATCATAAACGAGCGAAAGGCCGTGAATCCCGTCCTGTTCGAGGTGGGTCAACTTACCTCGATTACCGACTATTTTCTTATCGCAAGCGGAAACTCCAGCAGGCAGGTGCAGGCCATCACACGGCATCTGCAGAGAAGAATGCGTGAGGAAGGGTTCAGGCCTGCCGGCATCGAAGGGCAGCAAGAGGGGCACTGGGTGTTAATGGATTACGGGGACGTAATTATTCATCTTTTTTACCAACCGGTTAGAGAGTTTTACGATCTGGAGGGCCTCTGGATCGATGCCCCTCGGGTAAATTCGGACCGCGAGAACTCAGAAGGTATTGAAGCGTCAAAATGAAACGCCATTTCCATACGAAGCCGATTGTTGTTTGCCTTGCCCTAGCTCTATTTTTTTCGGGTTTTTATCCGCTCGGCACCAAAGCATTTGCGCTGTCCATCGAGGAAGAAAGGAAATTAGGAAACAGATTTGTCACACAGATCCGAAATTATTTTGAGCTTGTGGAAGATGATTTTGCCAATCAATTTATAATGAATCTGGGTGAGTACCTCACCCGGCCATTGGAGATAAAGCACTTCCCGTTTCGGTTCTACATCATCAATGACAATACGTTGAATGCCTTTGCAGCGCCCGGAGGACATATATTCATTTTCTCGGGCCTGGTGGAAGCTATGGAAAGTTTGGATGAGTTGGCAGGTGTTATTTGCCATGAACTCGGTCACGTGTCCGCCAGGCATCTGTCTCGGCGCATCGAACAAAGCAAGAAAATCGGCTTGGCGACAATGGCGGGCATTTTGGCAGGTGCCCTCATCGGGGGTGAGGTAGCGCAAGCCATGATGGCCGGATCCATGGCGGCTGGAGCGCAGATGCAGCTACATTACAGCCGAAACGACGAAAGGCAGGCTGATCAGTTAGGTTTCGACTACATGAAACCCTCCGGCTTCGATCCGTCGGGTCTGATCAAAACCCTGCAAACCCTCCAGAGGAGCAATTGGTTGGGCACGGAAAGGATCCCGGCGTACCTCATGACCCACCCTACGGGTCCTGAGAGGATGTCCAATCTTGAGGCAATGCTGAGCCACTTCAAGCCTGACCCGCCAACTTCGGAGACACTTCGTTTAAAGGAGGATTTTTCCCTATTCAAAGTTATCCTCCGAGCAAAGTGTCGGGACCCTCAGGAAGCAGAAGGATTGTTCCGTCTTGATCTTGAGAGGAATCGGGACTCTTACTTACCCTATTTCGGCCTTGGGATAGTCTATAAGGAGAAAAGAGATTATGCGCAGGCGATTCAGCATTTCAAAAAAGCCATGGAGATGGGTCCCCTTTCCGCTCCCATATTGAGCAGCCTGGGGGAAACTTATCAATTGATAGGGCAGGACGAGGAAGCCATCTCGATCCTTGAAAAAGCGGTTGCCCTGGATCATCAAAATCGTTCTTTGCTATTCACACTGGCAATATCGTATCAAAATATCGAAAGCTACGATAAAGCGATAGCGCTTTTCGAGAAACTGTCTTACCTAAAACCCGTCAACAATGAGGTCTATTACAACCTGGGCGTTTCCTACGGCAGGAAAAATAGACTGGCACTTGCCCATTACAATTTTGGCCTCTATTTCAAGAAACTGGGCCAATCTGAGAAGGCAAGATTTCATTTTCAAAAAGCGGACGGTCTGTCCGGCAATGAGCCCGAACTGAGAAAAAAGATTCAAAGCGCAGCGAAGGGCCTCCTCTAGCCGGGCGGGCCGATCGTCTTGGTGCCCGAACGAAAACGGTTATTTTCTCTCCCGTTCATGGCGGCACGTCAGGCTCACATTTTAACCCGCCTGAGGCATGTTCATCTCAAGATAACTAATATTATGATATTCGTATAATTTTTTGCCTCCTTGATCCTGGAAAAAAATTCATCGTTTTCGTTCAGATGCTATTTGACGCGTGCGCTGAAACTTCCTGCAACCACACTCTTCATCTCATCGGGCAGACACAAATATATCCCTCCCGGAATTTCCCCATTCTCGGTGGTTCCAAAATCGAGTCGCATCGAATAATCTTTCAAAAATACTTTTGTTTTGGGAACCTTACTGTTTTCGGGTTTCCATTTCATGTGGATATGCGGCGATCCGGAGTCGCTGTTCCGGGGGATATGGTATGTCTTTCCGTCGGGTGACTCGCCCTCCCTGAGGAATAGAAAAACCATCACGGCATGGTTTGGAAAAAGGTCCGCTCCGTCGCGTATGGTTAGAATCCCATTTGCCAAATCAGAGGAATTGGAGACAAACTCCTCCCCATGGATCCGCCCCTTTGCAGCTGTAGCAGGTATTTTCGCATTGCTGAGATCATTCTTCCACAAAACGGCGGATGGCGATGAAGCGCGCTTCGCTTTAACTTCTTTCTTGGTCTGGTCCAGCAAATAGTGCTTCGACTTTTCGTGACCCATTGCCGCGGCTTTCTTAAGATTTCGTTCAGCCTTCGAGAGGTGTCCATTGGCCTTAAAGACCACGGCGCTGTTGTAGAAAAGATCGGCATCGTCGGGTCGTATTTTCAACGCCGAGGCGTAATCGTTGAGCGCAAAATCTTTTTTGCCCAAACGATAGTTGACATTTCCCCTATTACAGTACGCCTCGAACGAGCGGGGATTGAGAGATAGCACTGCATCGAAATCCTTAGCGGCGAGTTCATACTTTTGCATTTTAGAAAAAACAAGACCTCGATTATAGTAAGCTTCCACATGGTTAGGATTGAGTTCAATCGCTTTGGTATAGTCTTTCACCGCCATTTGCGGGTTTTCTCTCTGCTCAAACAGCAAGGCCCGATTGTAATAGGCATCCGCATTTGAACTATTCTTGCCTATGAAATCGTTCAATTTTTTCATCTCCAGATCATAGCTCGATAGTTTCTTTGGGGCGGATTCCATCACAGTATTGGGTTCAGCGGAGGGTATCACCGGTTTGGATACCGGTTTCGGGATCGATTTTTTGGAAGTTTCCGAGGCGCGCCGCGTGGAGGGCTCAGTGGTTTCGCCCGCAGATTTTATTCCTTTCACGAGGCCCACACCTCCCCCCGAAAGCAGGGTCAGGGAAATCAGGAATGAGGCAATGACTGTTGCCGTCCATACCACCATGACCTTTGTGAGCCTGAATTCTCTGTTCTTTACCCACCCCCAGATAAACGGGTAGATTCCGCAACTGAGGATACCCAGAACCCCTCGAAGCATCCCCTCCGCCTTGAAAAGCTTGACGAGGACAAGAATGAACATGACGAAAGCAAGCAGGGATAGAAGCACATACAAGGCCGACCAGAGAGTTTCCATTGTTTTCTCATGCTAATTCTTAAGGTGAATCGGACAGGATCGTTCGCCAGAACAAGGTGTCATTTTTGTAGCGGTATATTTCTTGAGTGATGTGTTGTAAGGTCGGGCAGGGTAAAACTGAAACTGAGAAGCCTGGCGGCCCTGTTAATATGGGGTATACTATTCCTGCCCTTCACTTTCTACTCCCTGCAACCGCAACCGAAGATATGCTTCTTCAGCGGCTTCATGCCCGGGCGATAGTTGAATCACTCTGGCGTAGGCTTCCAGCGCTTTCTTATAATTGCCCTGGTTTTCCTGAATTCGGGCCAGATGAAGTAAGAGCTTGATATCATCCGGCCTCACCTTGAGGATTTCTTCTATTTGCTCACTCGCTTGATCTTCTCTGCCTGTTTCCAGGTAGGCCAATACCAGATAGCCTCTCAAATCAGTCTGTTTCGGGTTTGCTTTTAAACCGCTTTTCATTAGGGGTATGATTTCTTCAAATTTGCCCTGACTGCTCAATTGATCAAAAACATAATGGTAGGGGTCGAGTGATGTCGGTTTCAAATCGATGAGAATTCTGGCTTCTTCGAGAGCATTTTCTTTATTGTTTTGTTTTTTGTAGATGTCAAATACGACCTCATGGGCCGCTGTGTCGTTTCCGTGCGACTTTAAATACCGGTTAAAATATTTGAGACCTTCTTCCAGATTTCCCGTTTCGTACTGAAGGACCCCAAGGTTGAAAAGCACGGTTTCGTTTTTGGGATCCAGCGAAAGAATTTTTTCATAAGTCTTTCGCAATTCTTCCCTCTCTCCCAGTTTTCCTAGGACCTGGGCTCGCAGCGCCAGCGTATCAAGTGAGTCGGGGCTTTCATTCAAAACCGTCTCCAGTAATTTCTTCGCCCGCTTAAGTTCCGTATCCGTTTTAAGATAAGCCAAAGCCAGGTATTTCATGAAATCCACTTGTTGGGGGGTGGCTTCAAGCCCCTTTTCCATCAATGCAATGATTTCTTCGTATTCTCCTTGCCGTTGCAGGTAATCGAACATGAAGAGATAAGGTCCTGACTCTGCCGGCTTCAATCCCACAAGAATTTTGGCCTGCTTGAATGCCAGTTGCGCATTGTTTTGCTTCTTATAGATATCGAATACAATTTCGTGCACGGTCGCATCCTTCGGATGTAGTTGCAAATAATGCTTGAAATGCCTAAGGCTTTTTCCCAGTTCTCCTGTTTCGTATTCGAGGACGGCAAGATTATAGATTACGGTCTCATTCTTGGACTGTAATGAAAGGATCCTCTGATAAATATCTTTCAATCCCTCTTTCTCTTCCTGTTTTTCCAAAATCTGAGCCATCAGGAGCAATGCATCAAGCGAGCGCGGGTTTCCCTGTAGAACTTGCGACACGTATTCTTTTGCTTTTTTTGGTTCATTTTTGTCGATGTGCCTGCGGGCCAGTTTCAAACGGCTTTCCACATCTGCTGATGCCAAGCCGACAGCCTTTTCCAGGTACGAATCGGCCGTTTCTTTCTGGTCGATTTTTTCATACAAGTAGGACAAGTTGTAATAGAGATTGGCGTCTTTCTCATCCAACTCAATTGCCTTACGGTAAGATGCAATGGCCTGTGTCAAGTCACCGATCTCCGTATACAGATATCCGAGACGCCGGTAAATCGGCAGTCGCTCTTGATCGCTCACTCGTTGCAAAAGGCCTTCATACTGAATGATTGCCTCCTTTGCTTTTCCACTTTTTTCGAGAACCTCCGCCAATTGATTCCGCACCTCAAGGTCGTTCGGGTTCAATTCGACGAGCCTCTCCAAAACAGAGGCCATGCCCTCTTTGTTTCCCATGGCCGAATAAACCCCCAGTAGATTCCCCAGGGTCTCCGGGTCTGGGTTTTTTTCATTCATATTCTCAAGCATTTCTGCGGCCTTTTTCCAGTGCCCTAGGGCTTTGTATTCATCGAGGAGCCTTAATCGGAACCGTTTTTCGTCAGGCGCCAATTGGAGAGCCCGCTCAAGAATGACCAATCGTTGTTCATTATTAATGGTTCTATTGGCCTTATCCAACCAGTCCTCGGCATATGGATGGACTTTCCAATCCACATGGCCCAGGTTCTGATTGCGATATTTTATCCAGATTCGGAAATCGTAAACGTCAAACGCCTTTTTTTCAGGCAGCAGGGTGGAAAGGTTTACTTCATCATAACGAAGCGCATTCACATCAAAATCCTTCGACACCAACCGAACCCCTTGGTTTGAAAGCAAATTTGTAGAGATCTTTAGGACTTTGACTTGATCATTGGGATGGAGAGACAGTGTTTCTCCTGAAAGGACTTTTTGGGATTCATCATTCACTTTAACCAGGATAAAGTCAAACCGAGGAGAGACGGGGTACATGGCCTGCCAGAGCAGCCAGCCTGAAGCGGCAGCTCCGATCACAAGGAAGGTAATCACCCAGAAACTGATATTTCGAAAAAATGATTTTCTCTTTTTCTGCAATTGGCGGCACTCACTTGGCCGAGCCTTTTTTACCACCGGCCGGTTTGGCAAATTTGCCTTCCCAGATCAAAAGGACCGGACTTGCCACAAATATGGACGAATAGGTCCCTATGATAACTCCGATCATTATCGCAAATGCAAAATCGTGAATCACCCCACCCCCCAGGACAAAAAGGGCCACAATAACAACCAGAGTCGTGGTGGAAGTTAAAATGGTCCGACTGAGAGTCTCGTTGATACTGGTATTCATGACCTCCTCAAAGGGTCGTCTCCGAAACTTTCTCAGGTTTTCCCGGATTCTGTCAAAAACGATGATCGTATCATTCAGGGAGTATCCAACAATGGTAAGGAAAGCGGCAATGATCGAAAGGGAAATCTCCCTTTCCGTCAGCGCAAAGACGCCGACTGTGATGGTCACATCATGAATCAAAGCAATGATGGCTCCTAAGGCATATTTCAATTTCAAGAAGTAACAGAGGCCCAGCGTCACCATCAGGGCAATGAGTATGAGCCAAGTAACACTGAATCCGAAGCTGGAAGTGATGTAAACGACAAATGCCAGGGTGAGGGCCATGACGATACTCATCGGCCACTTGCTTTCGAAACGACCGGAAATATAAATAGCAATAAAGAGAATCGCATAAAAGATGGCGAACAGGGCCTTTTGTCTGAGGTCCTCACCCACTTTCGGTCCTACCATTTCCACCCGTCTTAGCTCAACCGCGTCATTGAAGGCTGAGCTGAGGGCCTGCTTTACCTTATCGCTTAAACCGGTCAATTCAATATCCGTTTTTCTGATTCGGATCAGATACTCAAACTGGCCTTCTTCGCCGAACTCCTGAATGATGCTGTCATCCAGCTGGACAAGTTGAAGCGCTTCCTTGATTTCGGAAGGTGTCCGCTTTTGGTCCAATTTTACTTGAACCAAAACCCCACCGGAAAAGTCCACCCCGTAGTTGGGCCCGCCCCTCCATGCCAGCAGAAAAAACGTCGCCATGATCATGATTGCAGAAAAAATAAAAGCGACCTTTCGTTTTCCGATGAAATTGATGTTAATTCCCGGCTTGATGAATTGCATTTGACAACTCCAATGGCTGTATCCGTTTTCAGGGTCCGTATTCGGTTCAGTCCGTCAGCTCAATAACTCAATCGAAGGAAATCAGCAAATCCCATGTTATGGAATGGATTGAGCCGATAGAAAAGTGAGAATGCTCTCAAATACTGAGCTTTTTCATTCTTTGCTGTACATAGAGGTAATCAAAAATAATCCTGGTGACGAAGATCGCTGTAAACAAGCTGGCAATAATCCCGATGCTGAGTGTCACTGCAAATCCCCTTACCGGTCCGGTTCCGAACTGAAATAGGACGAGCGCGGCGATCAATGTGGTGACATTCGCATCAAGAATCGTCACAAGCGCTTTGCCGTAACCCCCTTCAATGGAGGCTCGCGGTGTTTTTCCAAGTCTCAATTCCTCCCGGATACGTTCAAATATCAATACGTTTGCATCGACAGCCATGCCAATGGTGAGGATAATACCCGCGATTCCGGGAAGGGTCAGCGTAGCACCAAAAAACGCGAGGCCTGCCATGATAAAAAGGATGTTCAGGAGCAGGGCGAAGTCAGCGATGAAACCTGCAATACCGTAATAAATCATCATAAAGGCAATTACCACCAGGCCTCCGATGAGCATCGATTTAAAACCCTTCTCAATTGAGTCTTTCCCCAAAGAGGGTCCCACCGTCCGCTCTTCGATGATTTTGACCGGCGCGGGCAACGCACCCGCTCTCAGAACAATGGCCAGGTCTCGTGCTTCCTCAGTCGTGAAACGCCCTGTAATCTGGGCCTTTCCTCCTGAAATCTTATCTTGAATCACGGGGGCGGAGTTGACTTTATTGTCAAGTACGATCGCAAGTCTTTTTTTGATATTCTGACCGGTGATTTGTTCGAAAAGTCTTGCCCCCCTCGCGTCGAATGAAAGCGATACGTAAGGTTCATTGTACTGGCTGTCAAACTGAACTCTGGCGTCGGTGATGTACTCCCCGGTAAGGAGCGTCCGCTGTTTCAGCAGGAAGGGCAATTTTTTCTCAGCGCCGGTCTTTGGATCCATGGTCAGTTGGTATAGAATTTCAGTCCCCGGTGGAACATTCCCCTTCAGGGCTTCGGCAACGGTGTGCTCCTCGTCGACCAGTTTGAATTCCAATTGGGCGGTCTTACCGATAAGGTCGACAGCCCTTTTGGGATCTTTTATGCCCGGCAGCTGAATAAGAATCCTATTCCCTGCCTGGGGCCGGATATCCGGCTCGGTGACCCCAAACTGATCAATACGGTTCCTGATGGTTTCAAGCGCTTGATCTACCGCCATTTTTTCAATGCGGATTTTCGCCTTGGGAAGTAATGCCAGTTGAAACACCGGCTGGGTTTCTTGACCGGGCATTGAAGTCTCTTCAAAATCAGGGTAATCGGCCTCGACCATTTTACGAAAAACATCCGCGTCATCCGGTCTCATAAGCGTCAAAGCGATGCGGTCATTGTCGTATCTTTTCAGCTCTACATACCGGATCTTGCTTTTTCGCAGATCGCGTTTTAGTTCCTCAACGATACGCTCCAGATGGGTTTCAACAGCTTTCGAGGCTTCCACCTCCAAAACGAGGTGCATGCCTCCCTGAAGGTCGAGACCCAAACGAATCTTTTCCGCAGGTAAAACGTCGGACCACCATCCGGGAAATTCGCTTGTGAGTGAAGGTGTGAGATAGATGAATGAAACCAAAAGCACAAATAGAACGATCGCACTGCGCCAACCGATATTCTTGGACACTTCCTACTCCCTAGGGGTCAGTAATTGGTCATGATCTGACTGTATTTTTCCAATCAGGGCCATGTATTCTTTTAGAATCTGTTTATCCGTGTGTTTCCCCGTCGGATGCAATGCCTCCGGGTGTCGATTGCTTTCAGCTAAGCTGTTTTGTTGGTCACGCCGGCAATGGAGCCCCGCGATACCTTAACCCTTATCTTGGGGGCGATTTCCATGGTTACGATATCATCCGTAAGTCCGGTAACCACCCCATGAAGGCCGCCGGAACTGATCACGCGATCTCCCTTTTTTATGGAGGCAAGCAACAGTTTATGCTGCTTGGCCTTTTTTTGTTGGGGCCTGATCAGCAGAAAATAAAAAATCGCGAACATAAGTATCAGGGGGAGAAATGCACCCAGGCCCCCGCCTTGCCCACCGGCTCCGCCGGTCCCTCCACCCATCGCATAAGCCAGAAAATTCATTTTAAAACCTCCTCTCGGTTTGATATTTGATTTTCGTAAAACTTCTGTTGAAACGCAGCCATTTTGTTTTTCTTTAAGGCTTCTCTAATCCCGGACATCAGCCGGCTGTAATAGTAAAGATTATGAATGGTGTTGAGTCGATATGCCAAGATCTCTCTCGCCAAGAACAGGTGCCTCAGGTAACCTCTTGAGAAATGGGAGCATGTGTAGCATTGACAAGTTTCATCAATGGGCCTTTGGTCGTTCGCATACTTTGCGTTTTTAATGGTCAATTTCCCTTTAGGAGTGAAAAGGGTGCCGTTTCGGGCA
>Ga0180438_10007387_pt1 | contig 14343 bp, 12 predicted proteins | sample SS_ome_12_FD_132455 | JGI IMG/M metagenome (GOLD analysis project Ga0180438, IMG submission 132455) | Hypersaline lake sediment archaeal communities from the Salton Sea, California, USA - SS_3_D_2 metaG | ecosystem: Environmental > Aquatic > Non-marine Saline and Alkaline > Hypersaline >...
ATTTTTTTTAATAAGAAAAGCCTTTAAATTGATTATTTCATTTCCAAATTTACAAATTATGGCGAATTTAAATACTAAAATTCAGCTTGTTATCCATAATTTCCCAAGTCCATTTTATGGATATATCTCAATTATTGTTGGATTAATTGGGGATTTGTTATCATATTTACTTTTTCCAGAATTTGATCTTACCTATATGATTAGTGCATTAGGTATAGGACCAGGGGGTATTTTCTTTAATTTAGGTTTAATTTTATCTGGATTATTTGCTCTATTTTTTTATTTATATTTAGCAAAAGTAGTAAAAATCAATCATAGAGATATCAAATTATTAAAGATAGCGAAAATATCTTCGATTAATTCTTGCGTATTTTATTGCTTGATAGGAATCTTTCCTGCAATTCAAGAAAATATTCTCATAGGATATTTACATGGTTTAAGTGCAGTGATCTGTTGGTTAAGTGCGATAGTATATTTGAGCTCTTATGGGCTTCTCTTCTTAAAAAGCTCAAACTTTCTAAAATTTCATGGTTATTTAGCTTTTGCTACAGCTCTTTCAATAATAGTATTATTGCTTACTTGGACTCCGATAACAGAATGGATAATGACTTTTGCTATTATAATTTGGATCGCAGTTATTGCTTCATATACGCTAATTAAGAAGATGCATTAACCATAATTTTTTATTTTTTCTATTTAATATAGTTTTAAAATTATAGTTAATAATTGTAAGTTAATGCCAGATGTTATAGGTTATATTTTTACTCTTGATGCTTTATTTACTTGGGCATTAGCTTCTTTAGTTTATAAATATGCGTTAGGTAAAACAAAAAGTAAAGCAAGTTTATTATTCCGATTATTAATTGTCACTGGTTGGACTTTTTTCATTAGTTTAATTTTGGGTAATTATTCCTTTATTTCTTTATTAAACGAACAACAATTATTCGATTATCTTTTAGCATGCTTAATTTCAGGTTTATCAGTAACAATTGGAGATTTGTTATATTTTATATCTCTGCAAAAAATTGATGCTTCTCGTGCGTATCCATTAACGCAATTATCACTAGTTTTTGTATATCCATTTGCATTTTTCTTTTTCGGAGAAGTAATTAAAATGTCAATTTTACTAGGAGGTGCGTTAATTTTATCAAGCGTCTTCATTTTAAGCTCCAAAGATGCTCCTTTAAAAGAATTATCTTCTTCAAATTCTGATAACAAACCGAAAGAATCATTATTTATTGGAATTTTGTGTGCAGTGGGTTGTGCTTTTTTATGGGCGTTAGCAATTGTTTCATTTAATCAAGCAAGAGTGCTTTCTAGCGATGTATTTGTGACTAATTTTATCAGGGTTGGTTTTGGAGCTTCTTTTTTCTTGATTGTGGGAATCTTTGATAAAAGATTTTATTCAGCATTTAAAAGTGAAGAAAAAAAAAATATTAAATATTACTTTTTCGTTGGATTAGCGGGTTCGCTATCTTTAGGATTTGCTGATTCTCTATTTTACAAAGCTGCTGAGATAAACGGTTTGGTATTAACCTCAACCTTCACTGCGAATACCCCTATGGTTCAACAAATTTTCTCTATATTGTTTCTAAAGGAAAAATTTCGCAAGAGATTTATTTTTGCAGTAGCATTAATAATTATAGGGAATTATATTATTATTTTTCTTTAAATTATCTTGTGAAAAGAAATGTTAAAAGTAGAAATAATCCTATTAACTAATAATGTTATATTTCCATTCCAACAGCTGGAGAGAGTTTATAATCTTGATTTTATTGAATTAAATAAATTAATTGCAACTCAATTACTTGCAGAACATGGTTTAGGATTTCTAATTAATATCATTGAATACAAAACACCAAAATCTAAAGGTAATTTAATTAAACAGATTATTTTTGATACTGGAGGTGCTAATCATACGTTTTTACATAATATGGACGTCTTTAATTATCCTATTTATGATTTAGATTCTATAATTTTGTCTCATTGGCATTATGACCACTTTGGAGCTTTGTATAAAGTATTAGAAAGATTAAATAAAAAAATCAATGTAATAACACATGAATTTGCGCTTTTTGAAAGAATATTTAGAAGGGCAAAGGATATAAAAGATAAAGACTTAGAAGGAAAAACTAAAGAAGAGTTATTTCCATTATTATCTTCTTCCAAAATAGTGAACCAAGAACCATTACACTTAGAAAAGATTAAAAGATTTGGCGGGAATGTATTATTTCAAAAGGATCTTTTCGAAATATTCAGAATGGAAAACCTTAGAATCTTAGTAAGTGGAGAAATTCCTAGGAAGTTTAAAATAGAAGATTTTGATAATTTTTTTTCCTTACAAGACAATATTGTTAAAATAGATAAAATATATGATGATAAATGTTTGATATTAGAATTTAATGAAAAGGTAGTGATATTAAACGGGTGTTGTCATTCAGGTATAGTAAACACAGTTAATTATGTCAATGGGGTTACTAATAAGCCAATAAGTCACATCATTGGAGGTTTTCATATGGCAAATGCTACAAAAGAACGGATCAAATTTACTTTAGATTACTTAGCCAAATTAAAAATATATAAAAGCGCTCTATTTTTGTTCCCAATCCATTGTAGTGGTGATAAATTAATAGAAATTATTAATAGAAATGATATCGAGGGGATTAAGGCCTTTAATGCGAGCGTTGGAACAATCTTCAATTTTTATTCTGAGAAGTAAAATTAAGAAGAAAGTATGTTTGATGGCTTTTTGAACTAAAAAACTTAAAATGTTATCATTAATTATTTTTAATAATTAAAAGGTTGCAAATGTATTATATTATGATAAAGCTAAGCAATATAAAAGAGTTAAAAATTAATCCATTATTAATCAGTCTCGCAGTAATTTTTATAATGTTAATATTTCTAGCATTTATTGATTCCCTTAACATAATTTCTATGATTGGAGTTTTTGTATTTTCCGGTTTATTTAGTTCGTCATTATCAACAATATTATTTTATATTTCTTATAGAGAAGTAGGTCTTGCTGAAAAAGCGATTAATGTTTTTTATTCTGTGGTAATCGCTCTGTTTACATTGAATGCAATCGAATTTCTTTTAAAAAGTAGTATTTATAATGCACATATTGTAAATAATTATTTAGCCTATATTCTATTAATTTTTGGGAGTGTATACATTCTTTCTTACTTTGTTACAAAATATTATTCTAAATGGTATAGAATGAGTAACCTATTAATAGGTATAACTTCGATTGTATTATTTCTAATTGGCTTTACTACATCTTTAATTGGATATGAAATTTTGATTGTTTTGCTTTGTGCTGTTATGGTTCTTAATAGATATCATGCAGAACTGAGTTAAAGATATAGATCTTATAATTTTTTTTGTAATTCCAATCCTAATAGCTTTTATAAAAATTTAAATTGGAATTAAGAAAATAAAAAAAAATATAAAGTTAGTTGCTAAATTAAAACATAAAAACAAATCTTGGCTGCTAATGAGTGTTAGAAACTTAATGAATAAACAGAAGTTAATTTGTGATGACATAATTTCAATTCTTTTAATCTTAATAATTGGTTACTTGGCAATCTTTTTTAGATTAATCGCAATTATGTCGATAGTGGTTTATCCTGTTTCTACGTTATTTCTCTATGGAATATACAAGACATTTCAGGGGTTATCTAATAAAGAAATGACTCTTACTCTTAAAATCGTTAATTTTTTTCTAGGAATGGGATATTTAGGATTTTCAGCTTTTATTTTATGCCTTATATTTTCCCAACCTAGCATATCAATAGGGTATATTATCTATTTTTTATCACTTCCCCTCCTTCTTATAGGAATAGCAGGTAGCTTGAAAGGTTTTATTGTCCAAGTCTATTCTCCACTTTATCGTAAATTAAACATTCTAATTGGATTTCTAACATTACTCACTACAGTTATAACAATTATTTTTGCTGAAAGTAACTTCACCTTATGCTTAATTTCATTGTTAGTTCTTTTATTACTAAATGGAATTTTTAGATCTGCTCTTTATTTAAGTGAATATGGATTATCCATAAGAAAATTAAAGAATCTTAGATTTGTCTTTATTATAATGAATAATTATCAATTGAAAATTCCAGAAGAAGAAGAAATTCAATATTAATTCGATAGATGATAAAAATTATATCTAAGTTTTTCACTTAATATTACATTAGTAAAATTAACGTGTTTTTATAATTTTATGGTGTCAAATATGAGCGAACTTCATTTTAATAAAGAAAAAGGCTGTCAAATAAAGTTATTTACCCCTGGTCCTGTTCAAGTTCCTGAACGAGTCTTAAAAGACTTAGCAAAACCAAATAATACACACAGATCTAAACCATATTTCGAAATGCATCAAATGGCCACCGAAGGTTTACAGAAGGTGTTATTTACTAAAAACGAGTGCTTATTATTTACTTCTAGTGCAACTGGTATAATGGAGGCTTGTGTAAGGAATTTGGTTAAAGATGATGAGAAGGTATTATTCTTTTCTATAGGAGCATTTGGGGATAGATGGTATGAAATTGGAGAAGCTAATGGTAAGATTTCGATTAAAGAAGGTGTAGAATGGGGGGGCGCAATAACTCCCGAATTTGTTCACGAAGTTATGGAAAAAGATAAATATCCCGTTGTATGTATTCAGGCTAATGAGACATCCACGGGAGTTTATAATCCAATAGAGCAATTAGCACCTGTTATCAAAGATTACGGTTCCCTATTATGCGTAGATGCTACATCCTCAATGGCAGGAGTTAAGATCGAAGTCGATAAGCTTGATATTGATGTATGTTTAGCGTCAGTCCAAAAATGTTTTGCGTTACCTCCAGGTTTAGCAGTATGCTCAATCTCTCAAGCAGCTATCGATAAAACATCTGAAGTTAAAAATAGAGGTCATTACTTTGATTTTGAAACGCTTCTTAAAAGTAATAAAACCCATCAAACACCTACAACGCCACCAATACCTCAAATTCGAGGATTGGTAACCCAATTAGATTATATGTTAAAAGAAGAAGGATTAGAAAGAAGGTTTGAACGTCATACTCAACTAGGAAAACGTACGCGTATTTGGGCTCGTGATATGAACTTAGAAATGTTTCCCATTAAAGAAGAGTATTGTTCCAACACAGTTTCTACCATGAAGAATTCACTTAATATTGATATTGCTAAAATGGTTGAAACATTAAGGGAAAGAGGGTATGGAATTGTTAATGGGTATGGAGGTTTAAAAAATAAGACATTTCGAATTGGACATATGGGAGAAATAACAATTAATGAATTAGAAGAAATGTTAAAAGTATTAACTGATATCATAGTTGAGCTTAGATCTTAACTATTTTTCAATATTTTTTTGTTTTTTATTTTAGTGATTAAATGAAATAATATTTTAAATCTTGTTAAAAGTCTCAAACATAAAATCTTTAAAGATTATATTCCTACAAATCTTATCCAATTTAATAACAGCTTACAAAGGATTAAAATGAAAATATTAATTAGTGATAAGCTAGAAGATGAAGGAATTCAAATTTTTGAAAGTAATGGATTTGAAGTTGTTAAAGACTTTACGATTACTAAAGAAGATTTAAAGAAACAAATCGAGAATTTTGATGGAGTAGTTGTCCGTTCAAGAACAAAACTCACTGCAGACATTTTAGAAAATGCTAAGAATTTAAAAGTAATCGGAAGAGCTGGAGTCGGTTTGGATAATATCGATCTACAAAAAGCAAAAGAAAAAAATATTGAAGTTTTTAATACTCCTGAAGCACCAGCAGTATCGGTGGCAGAACTAGCCCTTGGCTTAATGCTTGCTTCAGCAAGGAAAATTTCTCATGCTGATCGAACAATGCATCAAGGTCAATGGAATAAAAATCAATATTTGGGTTTCACTTTAAAGGGAAAGAAACTTGGCCTAATTGGATATGGTAATATAGCGAAAGAGTTAGCAAAAATGGCAATTGCACTAGGTATGATTGTTGGAGTTTACTCCCGATTTAGTAAAGGTCAAGTCGCAATTGATGAAGCTAAAGGAATTGGTTGTTCTATTTATCCTTCAGTTGAGGATCTATTGAAAGATGCCCAATTTATTTCTTTACATCTGCCCTCAACACCTCAAACTGATAACATTTTAAGTGAAAACAGAATAAAGTTAATGAGGAAAGAAGCGGTCATTATAAACACTGCTAGAGGCTCATTAATTGATGAAAAAGCATTAATGGATGCATTGAAAAATAATCATATTGCTGGGGCTGCATTGGATGTATATCGTGAAGAACCTTTAAAAGAGACAAGTTTAATTGAATATGATGAAAACTTAATATTAACTCCTCACATAGCGAGCCAAACTATTGAAAACCAGATCGAAGCAGCATCTACAGTTGCTAAGAAGATGTGTGAATACCTAAATAAATTATAAATAAAAAAATTTTTTTATTATTCTTCTAATGTATGAAGAACTAACCCTGAAAGAACTTTAGGATCAAACCAAGTTGACTTTGGAGGCATAACTCCACCTTCAGCGCTAATGGCTTCTAAATCTGTTATACTCACGGGATATAAATTTATAAATAAATCGTTTCCCTCTTCAATTATGTATTTTTCCATTCTTTTTAACTCTAATAGGCCCCCTACAAAAAAGATATTTTCATCTGCACGTGGATCATATATTTTAAGGATTGGTCCTAATATTTTATCTTGTAAAATTGCAACATCTAGGGAATCCCTTATGGATTTAAATTTTCTCTCTTTTACTAATAATTTATACCATTCACCCTTTAAGTAAAGACCTATTTCATTTTTTCTTGAGGGATTAAATGAACTTTTTATAGGTAATACATCAAAATCCTTCTTAATTTGTGCTAGAAATTCGACTTCGCTAATAGGTAATTTCTTGACGATGCGATTATAGGGTAAGATACGTACTTGATCATCAGATGCTACATAAGTTAAAAGATAGTGCCAAGGCGCATTAGGATTTTTCTTGCTTTTTTCTTTTATTTTTAGTTTCCTATATTCTGCGGCACTCGCAGCTCTATGATGTCCATCAGCAATATATAATTTTTCATTTAAAAATAGTTTCTTTAAAGATTCAATAATATCAACATCCTTTTCTTTCCATAAAAGATGTCGATAACCTAATTTTTTAAAATCAAATAGCGGTTTTTGTTTCTTTATGTTCTCGATTAAATCATTTATTTCTTTATTAGTCTTAAATACGGTCCAGACTAAACCAGCAGAGACTTTTGTTGTCGTTATATGTTTTGTTCGATCTTCAAGAGGTTTTTCTCGAGTATGCTCGTGCTTTATGATGTTTCCACTTTCATAATCCTCTAATGATACACCAAGGATTAAGCCTTGATGGCTGAACTGATCTGATTCTTGACGATATACAAATATACAGGATTCCTTTTCTCGAATAATAATCTTCTCTTTTTTAAATTTTTCAAATGCTTTCAATGCATTCTGATAAATTTCTTCTCCGATCCCATCAGGTAGGATCAAATGTATTAAAGACTTAGGATTCTTTTTAAGTTCTAGTTCTTCTTCCTTACTAATTACATCATAAGGATTAGTACAAAATTCTTCCGGATTTTTTGGAAGGAACGGTTTGAGTGAAGATATCAACACCATAATATATCTTAAATGATCTAAGCGTATAAATTAGTTTCTATTAAATAGTAATATGATAGGGTAGTGCGAGAAATTAAGTAATTTAAGTATAATTTAGCCACTGTAAAATTTGTTATTAAAATACAAATTATAATGATAATAATTTTCCAAATTTTAACAATATTTAAAAATGAATTCTATTAAGATAATTTTGAATTCGTTAATTATATAAATCATTTCTAATATCTCAGTATTAAAAATTATAAGTATTTTTGGATAAAACCTTAATAAGTATTTCAGTTATACTATATATCTTTACGCATAATAAAAGAGAATGTGAGTTATGCCTGATAATTTAAAAGATAAAATTGATGGTATTGAATCAAGCGAAAAACAAACTGCAGTTCTTCAATCAAAGATCAATAGATTACAAGAATTAATAGAGAAACAAAAGAGAGTAATGCAGGACCAAGAATTAATTATTGAAGAACAAAAATCAAAAATTTCAAAAATGTATGACGTTCCTGAAGACATCTTAGAACTTAAGGAATTAATTGGTACTCAACGAGCTTTACTTAATGAGAAAGAAAAAGAATTAGAACTTGCTAAAGGAGAAGTTCTCGCCCTAAATAAAGAACTTGAATTTATCAATAAACAAAATATACCTACACAGAAAAGATTAGATCAAACCTATGAAACTATTGGAAATATAAAAGCAGAACTAGCCGAAAAAAAATCAGAGTTATTACTCAAAGAAGAAACTATCAAAAGTTTGCAAAATAAAGTCGCTGAAATTCAAGCTTTTGCAGATAAATTACAGGATGAACAAGTAAAATTACTATCAGATATGGATCAAAAATGGAAAAATGAGATTGAAAGGCTTAAATTAGAACATATTGAAGAAAAAAAGGACTTAACCTCAAAAATCGCTGAATTAGATGCTTTTTTATTAGATAGCAAATTAATATCTACTGAAGCTTCTTCCGAAGCTAAAGGTTTTAAAAACAGATTTGAAGTCATCCACCAAAAGCAAGAAGACTTAATTAATAAACTTGAAAATGCGTTAGAAGATAAAAGAACTGCTGAAGAGAATCGTAGGAAATTAGAGGATACTATGCAAAACTTAATAGAGTTTCGCAAAACGAATATTAAGAAAATAACTTATTATGATAAGTTAACACAATTAATGGAACATGAAGTTCAATTTAAAGCATTTTTAATTATAGAAAAAGTAAAAACAATGTCTTTAGATGATTTAAGAAATGCTTTAGGATCACCAATAGTACTAGTAAAGAAGTTAGTCCAAAACCTTGAGAAAGTTGGATTAGTCGAAGCTGATGAGTCAGGAAAAGTTACCGTCAAAAAATTTGATAAGAATTAACATTTTAAATTTTAGCTAGATCTTTATACAAATTAGGTAATACCTTTTTAAAATTACCATCTTGAATTTTATCTAATATCTCTGCTGCTATAGTCTTTAGTATCTCACGATATCTATTCGGTTTTTCATCTCGACGTAATAAAAGCGCTACAACATAATTTTCAACACTAATATGATCTTCTCCTACTCCAGAGAAGAAAGATACTACTTTATTATTACGAAGGGAAATGGAAGCAAACCCTGGTTTAAGGGATTGGTATCTATGTGACGAATAAACCTGAGTAAGCAAATTATTTGTAATTTTTAAGGTTTCTGGATAGAAACCCTCATTGATAGGCCCAATTTCATTATCCCATCGTATTACTAATATTCCAACCGGCACTCTCCAATAACCTCATAGAAGATTTAATAATTATTATATGTGAATATATTTTTAAGAATTTAATTTAACAAGAGAATAGTTAGATTCATTCTGTTTTAGTTATATTTTTAATATCTTGTTATTATTTATTTGTTTTTGTTTTTTTCCAATTCCTTGATTATATGTATGGTCTTAGTTAATTTAAATATTAATTTATAGTTATAATAAGTTTCACATAATTTCATCTTTTAGGTTAATCACTTGTATTATTCCAATGTTATAATATAATAAATAGAAACCAATTCCTGTTAGTTAATCAAATAACTACTAATAAGACCTTCATTCCGATACGTTTAAATGCATCTATGTTAAGATTTCGCTTAAAGCAACGAAAAATAAGGGATATTAGAAATTTTTCCTTTAATTCAATAGGGTTATCTAAAAAATTCTTAAAATGGTATCTTGAAGAATGGAAAAAAAGGAATTTGTAGACGCTAATTCTCTTAAAGAAACTTAAAAATATTATCTTATTTATTTTTTTTAAACCATAGAAATTAAAGAAAAAAGGAAACTAAAGATGAAAATTTATCATCATCATGGCGATGATTTAGTAAATATCGTCTCTCTCCTCTAATATTTATTTGTTTATTTGCTTCTTGTAGATATGTCACGACAAACCAACATTATCAAATATGAATCATCTGATGTTGCTAACATTTATATTTTGGAAATGTTAAAAAAACTTGATTCAAGACAACACTCATTAGAACTTATTAGTGAGATTCTTAGAGAGGCAATTAAGTTAATAAATTTTCTGAAAAATGATTATAAGTTGCCTAAATATTTTGATACCCAGAACAGAAACTCTATCAAATTTAGAGAGAAAGATTTTAATGATTATTATGAAAGTAATGCTTGGGGTGGATTAGTATACGAATTTGTCTTTAATTTACATGGAGCCGATGGCATTAGTTATTTTTATTCTAGTGATTTTTCAGGAGATACGTATTATGGAACTACAGGCCGAAAAATGGAAGATCGATTACTTGAACATTTACTAGAAGCAATTAGTGATTATCAAAAAAATATAATAAATTATAATAATGGAAAGAAATATAACAGACTGAATTATGCGATTATTGCCGCGCTTTTGTACTTTGGATATTCTTTAGATGATATTAAAATATTAAAAAGTGAGATTCAAAAGAAAAAAATTACAGATAAAATCTCAATAGTTCAACAAATAGCTGATGAGTTAATTACGAGGTACAAGGTTCTAAAAGTTAGAATAATAGAATTAACTGAAATAGTTGATTATGCATTTAAATTAGAACAAGATTATGTTATTAAAGGGGGAACTAACATAACAGGTCTAAATACTGTCATACCTTCTGGTGTCGCTCCAGCAAATGTTCATTCACTTCCTTATTATGATATCGCGCTTATGATTGCTTTAGGATTTAATCAAGAAAAGATCCATAAATTGACGCAAAAAGTAATCCATAAGAAAATTTCTTACAGAACATTTAGAACACATTTTCAGAGAGTATTTGGATCTTATTATTTGGCTCAAGAGAGATTGCTTAAACCTGTTATAAGTTCAGTTTTAAATACTGATTATGGTTATATGAAAGGTTTTCAAGTATATAGTATTCTCAAAAGTATCGCTAATCAAAAAGAGAGAGGTGGATTGCTTACATGGTTTATGGATTGGTCTTCAGGGGGTATTTTGCTTGATTATGATTTAGAAAATATTTTAAGAAATACTAACACTAAAGTTTTTGATAAAGATGCAATAGGTAAAGAAATAAGACACTATTATCAAAGATTTTATGGCATTCCTTGGAAAGTATGGGTTAGTTTGGCAATTCAAGGTTTAAACACTACTCAAATAGCAGAGAAATTTTGTATTCCAGTAAGTAAAGTTATAATTACCTTTAATAAGTTTGGAGGTTATTTTTCTGTTCAAAAAGAAGGTCGAAGGAAAGTAGTGATAGACCTTCTAAAAAAAGGTGAGGATCCTAAATGGATTATTTATGAAACTTTTGGATATACAAAAAAATCAAATAAATGGATTAAATCTTATTATGAGAGCATATTTGACAATAAGCTTACATATGAAAAGATTATTAATAATAATTGGAAGTCACATCATTTAGGATGGCTGAATTTTTTTAATATTTAAAATAAATGGCGGGAGAGAGATTTGAACTCTCGAAGGCCTTTTGACAAGAGTCTTAATCTAAATCTTATTGCCACTGGATTACTTCGCTACTGTTGAGTATTTTATGTAGCCCTTAAGTCCAGCACCTATAATCGGTCTTGACCCATTTTAAAATGTGACCTTTGACCAGACTCGGTAATCCCGCCTTATTTTTTGATTGAAATATGTATGTTTTTAGAATATAAATTCGTGTTACAAAAAAACCTTTTTTTAATTTAAATTTTTACCTTAAGATAATTTTTAATCTATATTACTAATTCTATATCATTAGAGCTAAGATCACTTAAAATCTCTTCTTTTTCTCTAAAAACCTTTCTATTTATATTATTCATTTCTTACTATTTCAGGGAGAACCATATTCATTTGGGAATATATATCAATAAAGATTTAATACTTAGATGACAATATTTTTACTAATCAAATTCAATTAAAAAGTATCTGAATAGAAAAATGAAATTAACGGATATTATAGGTTTAGAAGAGAAGCATGCGAAGTTATTAGAAAAAGCAGGTATAAGAGAACTAGAAGATTTAATGTCTCTTTCTTATTCTCAAGTTTCAAAATTAGCTATGGCCATAGGTGTTATAGTAGAAACTATTGATACTTGGCAAGAGCAGGCCGATTTGATGCGAATAGAAGGGATCACTCCTGAAATCGCTAATGCGTTGAATTTAACGGGGATCGATTCTGTAAAGGATTTTGCCGGGAGAAACGCAAAAAATACCATTGAAAAATTGGACCAATTAAAAAAAGATAATCCGAAAGTGCTCACTAAAGTACCATCACTTAGAAGTGTAGAAGATTGGATTGAAAAAGCAAGGAGGAGGACAACGAGGAGGAGGATTGGGGGGAGAAGGTGAAAAAAGAAACTAACCCTAAAAAAATCAGCACCAAAAAAGAAAACTGCCCCCAAAGAAGATACTAACTCCTTCCCACTAGATTTCTTTTGATCAACCTTATTAGCTAGCTTATTACTAATTTATGTATTTCAGAAAAAAAATTTTTTCTCATATCATTTCGATAAACATTTAATATTTAGTTTTCAATATTTTTACTAATCAAATTCAATTAAAAAATATTAGAATAGAAAAATGAAATTAACTGAAATAATCGGATTAGAAGAAAAGCATGCGAAATTGTTAGAAAAAGCGGGTATACGAGAACCCGAAGACCTATTGGGTCTTTCATATTATCAAATTTCACAATTAGCTCGAGCTATTGGTGTCGCTGTTAAAACTCTGGATACTTGGCAAGAGCATGCTGATTTAATGAGAATAGAAGGTGTTACCCCTCAAATCGCTAATGCATTGAATTTAACGGGCATTGATTCTGTAAAGGAATTCGCACGTAGAAATGCAAAAACATCTCTAGAAAAATTAAATCAACTAAAAAAAGAGAATCCAAAAGTGCTTACCAAAATTCCATCACTTAAAACTGTGGAAAATTGGATTAATCATGCGAAATCTTTAGTAGGTGTTCCTGAAAAAGAAGAAAAGATTAAAAAAGAACCTAAAGCAAAAAAGAAAACCACCCCTGAAGAAGATTCAGGTCCTGAAATCCCTATTGTAGCAGATTATAAGCCTTTCGAAAAATTTGAAAAAGATTATGGGAAATATGGTCCGGAATATTGGAATAGTAAATGGGAGAAAGCTCCAATTATTTATACGGGAAGAGCATTAAGAGGAGCTTCATATCAAAAACAAATCGATGCGGATGTAAAAACATTCATCAAGGATGATGATGCCATTTTATGGCATGTAATTACTCAGTTAGGTTTAAGAAAAGACACTCCGAATGAAACAGCATTAGCGATTCAAAATTTTGTTTGTACATTTTTGAAATATACGGGGGACGAAGAAGCAGAAGAGTGTCCCGAGTTCTGGCAGTTCCCTTTTGAAGCTATTCAATCTGAAATTGGTGACTGCGAAGATGGAGCCATCCTCATAGCTGGTTTGCTTATTAATGCAGGTATTCCTTCATGGAGGGTCAAAGTATGTGCAGCTCAAGTTATAGCCGATCCTATTTTTGCACCTTCAGATACAGAGTTGGGTGGTCATGCATATTGTATATACTTAGCTGATCGGTCCGAGTCTGAACGAAAATTGGAATGGGTTGTGTTAGATTGGTGTTATTTACAAGATCCAGAAATTCCAATTGAGAAGAAGCCTTTAGCGGGAGATGGCGGCCAGGAAGGGGCATATAAAGATATCTGGTTTACGTTTAATGATCAATATTCATGGGCTCAGAATGCATTCGAAGTTAAAGAAGGAAGAATTAGTGTAAAACGAACAATGCAAAAAGATGAAGTATTGGCGCCTATAAAAGAAATAATGAAGGGATTAGCTGGTGAAGCCTTACTTAAGGTATTTGCAAAGTATGGCATTGATATTGAATAACTTTTTTTCTTATTTTATTCTCCTCTTAAACAATTGAATTTTAAAAACCGTATTTATGAATGTTTAATAATTGACGTTTTTTTCATTACATATTCTTTCGAAAAAGTAATGAGGGCCATGATTAGAATAAATAAAAAAGTATTGGCAATTGGATTAATTATTGTTATTGGTAGTATAACTACGGGAGTTACCACTTTTTTAATTATCAACTCATTTCTTGAGAATGAGAGTTTTGAATCAAAAATAAAAAATCTTATGGTAGAATATGATATTCCTTCTTTAGCAGCGGGGATAGTGAATAATGAAAGCATTATCTGGGCGGAGGGATTTGGAGAGCAATCAAAATTAGAC
>Ga0180438_10007390_pt1 | contig 14338 bp, 18 predicted proteins | sample SS_ome_12_FD_132455 | JGI IMG/M metagenome (GOLD analysis project Ga0180438, IMG submission 132455) | Hypersaline lake sediment archaeal communities from the Salton Sea, California, USA - SS_3_D_2 metaG | ecosystem: Environmental > Aquatic > Non-marine Saline and Alkaline > Hypersaline >...
CAGGGCTGGTATCACCAACCCAGTAGCAATTAACTGCTGCTCCTTTAGAAGGTTGAGTAACAAAATAAGTGGAGCCAACTACAAGAACAATAATAGAAAAAATACCAATTACCAGACAAGCAGTAATACTAAACCAGAGATATCTATTTTTGCCTTTGAACTCCTTTAACACGATTTTTAGTATCCTCATGCTTAAACTTGCTGTTTTGCACCAAATCTGCATCTATTCAAGCATCATTCTGCTGGATAGAATTTTGTTTTATTTAAAATCTGCTTTTAGCTAAACATTGATGCAACGAAAGACAGGCAATTTATTTAAAAAAATCTTGTTTATATTTTACCAAATTTGCGAGTTAAAAACCAAGCCTTTTAAAAAAATATTTTGTCCTTTTAATTAAAAAGATAATTTTTGAGTTATTCTTGTTCCTGATTATTGTTTTTGTTTCATGTCTCAATTGACTCTTTAAACTATTCAAATTTTTTAATCTTACGAAATTCTCATTTTCTAAAACCATGTGATATAACTTTTTTGCAATATTTTAATAATTTCTAAAATTTTGCCCACACTCAACTGTCTATCTTTTAATTATAATTATTTAGGACAAGCGACGGTTGGTTTTGGATTTTTGGGATTTCCGTTTTTTACCCATTGGCCATTCTGACAGACCCAATTATCTGAAGCACTAACAAACTTTAAAACAAAGAGAATCAAAATACAGGCAAGAATAAGACCAATTATGGCCATGGTTCTTTTTTTTGTGCTCATTCTATCAAGTTTGCCCATTTTAATTCTTATTTGGTTATAGCATACAAATACAAATCAATAAATTTGTTTTTATCTTTGGCTGCTTTTCTTAAAGTTCCCTCTTTTTTAAAACTACATTTTTCAAGCACTCTACTTGAGGCAGGATTGCCTTCTCGTACATAGGCAAAAATTCTTACCAGGTCAAAATTCTTAAAAGCATAATCAACTATTGCTTTAATTACTTCGGTCATAATCCCCTTCCCCCAAAAATCTTTTGAAAGCCAATAACCAATTTCACTTTTGTGGTTTTTATAAATCTTTTTAAGCTCCACGCAGCCGACCACTTCTCCCTTTATCTCTATGGCGAGGGCTAATTTTCTGACTTCTTTTTTCCTGTATTCATTTATTGTTTTATTTAACCATTCTATTCCGTAGTTTTTTTTATAAGGAAAAGGAATATTACTGGTATAATAAGCAATATCTTTATTGTTTATATGCTTAACAAGGCTTTTTAGGTCATTTTTGTTGAATTGCCTGAGAATGAATCTTTCTTTTTTAATTTCCATAAAATTATATTATTTCTGCTGCCCGAAGTTTGGCACTCCTTGACCTTGGGTTTTTTTTAATCTCTTCCTCTGAAGCGATTATAGGTTTTTTAGTGAGAATTTTCAATTGTCCAGTCTTTTCCTTGTTTTTAAAAAAATGTTTAACAATTCTATCTTCCAGTGAATGAAAAGAAATTATTACAATTCTTCCCTTTTTGTCTAAAGGTTCAACCACTTTAGGCAAAAAGCCCTGAAGTGACTCAAGTTCATGATTCACCTCCATCCGCAAGGCGCGAAAAATATTAGTGGCAAAATGCCTTCTTCTTTTCTTTCTGATTTTGTTCGGAATTGTCTCTCGTAAAATTTCTAATAAGTCCTTGTTCGTCTGAATTGGTTTTTCCCTTCTTTTCTCGACAATTTTTTTCGCAATTTTTCGTGAAAAGCGCTCCTCTCCGTATTCGAAAAATATTTTAACTAGAAGTTCTTTTGAATATTGATTTAAAATATCCGCGGCATTAAATTCCTGGCTTTTATTCATTCTCATGTCTAGTGGGGCTTCAACTTCCTCCTTAAAAGTAAATCCTCTCTTGGATTGATCTAACTGAATGCTTGAAACCCCTAAATCAAGCAAGGCACCATTAATTTTTTTGATACCCTTTTTGGCTAAAATTAAATCAATATCCCTGAAATTTCCTTTGACAAAAATCATGCTCTTTTTATAATTTTCTAATCTTTTTTTGGCATACTCAATTGCTTCTTCGTCCAAATCAACACCAACAATTTGGCATCTGATATACGATTTTTGACATTGTTTTAAAATCGCCAAAGCATGGCCACCTCCTCCCAGTGTTCCATCAAAATAAATCCCGCTTTTTTTAATCTTTAGAAAATCTAACACTTCTTTTATCAACACTGAAACATGATGACGATTTTTGTTCATAAATTTTCTTATTTAAAATTTCTAACTTTTTCGACCCTTGGGGCGTTCTTGTATATTTGAATTATTGCGGCTGCAAGTTTTCTGGGATGGTGATATAGGGGATTTTTTTTGTTTATTAAATTAGAATGAATGATTCTACAATTATGGCAAGTTTTTTTATGGGTAGTAATATTATTGACTTCTCCCAACTTTGATTTTTTATTTGAGCTTTGAATTAGCTTGTTATTAACTAAACAATAATCAAATAGCTTGGTTTTAGCATGATGAAAAATCGCTTCAATATGCTCCTCAACTCCTAGATTTTCTGTTTCACCTCTTTCTGTTGAACAATTAGCTACATACAATTTGATAGCTTCTTTATTTCTCTTGATAGCATTTTTTATGCCCCCGATTAAAAAATTTGGAATAATGCTTGTATACAGACTTCCTGGGCCGGTAATTATTAAATCAGCTTTTTCTATGGCTCTAACAGCTTTAGAATAGGCCTGATTTTTACTTGGAATAAGTTCTATTTTCTTTATTGTTTTGCCGGGCTGAGGAATCCGGCTCTCTCCGACGATTTGCGAATTATCAGAATAAATGGCCTTGAGATTAATTTTTCCAAGAGCTGAGGGTAAAATCTTCCCGGCTGTTTCAAAAACTTCCGTTGTCACCTCTATTGCTTTTTCTAAACTACCTAATTTTTTACTCAAAGCTAAAAGCCATAAATTACCTAATGTATGACCAGAAAGGGAGCTTTTTTTGTTTATAAAGCGATATTCAAAAATATCAGAAACAAATTTTTCATTTATAGCTAAAGCGGAAATGCATTTACGCACATCACCAGGCGGAGGACTTTTGAATTCTTTGCGAATAGTCCCAGAAGACTTTCCATCGTCCGTCATAGTAACAATGGCTGAAATTTTATTTGAATAATGTTTTAACCCCTGCAAAAGTACAGCTAAACCCGTTCCTCCCCCAATTGCAGCAATTTTGATATCAGCCCCAGCAATAAAACGGGGATCTTCTGGATCATAAATTAGACCCCTCCACCAAGTTTTCAGATAGCGCTTAAACACTATTTTTCAAAATTAATTTTTTTGTAAACCTTTCTTACCACTTCCACATCAGCACAGCAATATTTTATTATCTCTTCGTGTCGTCCATCCTTATAAAAAGCATGGACTAGAGAACCGTCAATGTCACCTTTGGAAGTAGGGATATTAAATGCCTGAGCCAACTCATCTAACGATGTATAAGTATTTCCCCATTTATCCCATTCGTGCATAGTGTCAAAAACAGGATGATTTTGATAACGCCGAAATGAAATTTCTCGGCTTGGCAAAGCTTCCAAAATCATAGAACGCTGAATAATAAAACGCAAGTCAAAATCTAAAATATTGTGTCCAATAAATAAATCAACATCACTTGCTACGATCCAAAATTGTTTTAGCATGTCTTTTTCATTCCCTGAAAGACAAACTGGCGCTTCTTCATCAAGAGCATAAGCAATACAGAAAATCCGACCAAAAGTGCCAGAAAAATTGGTTTTTTCTAAAAAATCTTCAAAACTTTCGCCTTCCCTCCCTTTGGCTTTTGCTTTTTTCTTTTTTCTCTGCCAGACACCCCTTAATCTCTCAAAATCTTCTTCAGCTGCTGGAAGCGTCTCAATGTCTAAAAATATCTTTTTCATGGCTGCTCCTTTCTCTTAAATAATAACTAAAACAGGGAAAAATTGAAAGACCTTGACAAATATTAATTATGGGTATATATTCATAATGTAATAGAATTTAACCTTTAGAAAGGAGTAAATATGCCAAGAGGAGACGGTACAGGACCTTCAGGACAAGGCCCTAGAACAGGCAGAGGCATGGGTTATTGCGCAGGCTACCCAACACCTGGTTTCATGAATCCGGGTCTTGGAGGCCGCGGTAGGGGCCTAGGGAGAGGAATGGGGTGGCGAAGATATGCCGCACCCCAATATGGCCCTGCTCAGCCCATGTATTTTCAGCCAATGAGCCAGACTGACGAGAAAAAGATGCTATCAGATGAAAGGAAAGCTTTGGAAGAAGAAATGAAAGCAATCAAGACACGATTGGAAGAATTAAATAAATAAGATTTGGGGGCATTTTCTGCCCCCTCCTTATTTTTACTAATATCTATTTTTGAGTTAAAATTAATTAAATGACACCAAAATCAGTATCTTTAATTTCAACCTTAATTAACTTAGGACTTGTAGTCTTAAAGTTTTTAGTTGGTCTTGCCACCCGAAGCATTGCACTAATGGCAGAGGCATTGCACTCTGGTCTTGATGTTGTTTCATCGTTTATTGCATATTTGGGAATCCGAACAGCAGAAAAGCCGGCTGATAAGCGCTATCCCTACGGCTATGAAAGATACGAAGGCATCGCCAGTCTAGTTGTGGTTTTTCTTTTATTTATTACTGCTGTCTGGATTTTATATGAAGGCGTTACTGCTTTGATACAAAAGGATTCGGTGGCTGAATTTTCAATCTGGGGAATTGTTATTATGGCAGCTTCAGTTGTAATCAACGAAATTATAGCAAGACTTAAATTCAAAGTAGGAAATGAAAACTCCTCAATTGCATTAGTTGCTGATGCAGAGCATTCCCGCGCTGATGTAATCTCGTCGCTTGCAGTATTGGTCGGTTTAGTTTTAATAAAATTTTATCCCCTGGCCGACAGCATTTTGGCAATTTTAGTTGCTCTTTATATTTTTTATGAGGCAATTGAACTTTCGCGCGAATCAATTGACTCTTTAGTTGATAAATCAAATCCAGAAATTGAAAAACAAATCAAAGATATTTTAAAAAAGGAAAATATAGAAGCAGAGGAAATTAAAACAAGGCGTGTCGCAGCTAGCAATTTCGCTGAGATATCCCTTCTATTTGATCCACGAGAAAAAGCAGATGAAATATCCCGCAAAACCGAAAAAATAGAAAATCTCCTTTTGGATAAAATATCGGAGCTAAAGCAGGTTTCAATAAATGTAAAATCTCATGATATCAAAAGACAAACAACCAAATCACGGTTTTTTGGTGGCAGATTTCGCTTTGGCAGAGGTATAAAACCAATTGGGCCGAAAAAACCCAAAACTAAAACTGGCGAGTCTTCAAAACGAATTGTTATTCCTATAAAAGAAGGGGAAGTCTCTAATGAATTTGGAAGTGCGGAATATCTAATTTTTGATGTCGACAAGCTCGGAAAAGTAATCAAAAAAACCAAACAAAAAAATCCTTATTTTGAACCACAGGGAATGGGACATGGGGCAAAATTCATTAAATCTGTTTCAGCAGATAAAGTCATTACTAAATATTTAGGCGAAAATGCCAAAAGAAATTTAGAAGCATTGGGTGTTGAAATAGAAATCATAGAGAGAGACAAAAAATTAAAAGATTTGAATATTAAATAAAAAATTATATGAAAATTTGCATTTCTTCAACCGGAGAAGATCTTAATTCAGCCGTTGACCCTCGATTTGGACGCTGTGCCTATTTCTTAATTGGCGACTCCGAAGGAGAAAAATTTAAAGCTATTCCCAACCCAGGTGCCAACTACGGCGGCGGAGCAGGTATTGCTGCAGCCCAGCTTGTGATAAGCCAAGAAGTCACAGCAGTCATTACTGGCAATGTAGGACCAAATGCCTTTATGTTCTTAAATCAAGGCAAAGTGAAAGTTTATGTTGGAGCAATTGGAATTAGCTGTAAACAAGCTATCGAAAGTTTTAGAAATGGTGAGCTTTCAGAAACTCAGGGTCCAACTGCAGGAGGAACAGGCAGAGGAATGGGCGGTGGCTTTGGCAGAGGCGGCGGAGCAGGTGGAGCAGGTGGAGCCGGAGGAGGCGGCAGGGGTCAGGGCTTTGGTGGAAGAAGACAGTCATAAATATGAATAAAATAGCAGTTACTGGTGGCAAGGGGGGAACCGGTAAATCAACTATTGCAGCTCTCAAAGCACTCAAATATGCCAAACAAAACAAGAAAGTTATTCTTGTTGATTGTGATGTTGAATGTCCCAACGATTATTTAATATTAGGCAAAAAAATTGGCAAGATAAAAAAGAAAGTCTATACCCAGTATCCAAAAATAGATGAAAACAAATGTACTGCCTGTGGAGAATGTGTTACCGCTTGTCAAGAAAACGCTCTTTTCCAGCTTCCTCAAAAAGCACCAATACTTGCTAAAGAGCTATGTTCTGGTTGTGGCGCCTGTGCGTTAGTTTGCAAAACAAATGCAATTGATTTTGAAAAAGAAGTCGTTGGTAAAATTTACAAAAATAAAATTAAAAAAAACTTGTATCTTATCACTGGCACGGCCAAACCAGTCACCGAAGAAACTTCGCCAGTTGTACATGCAACTAGACGCTATGCTTCTAAACTCGCCAAAAAAATTAAAGCGGATTATCTAATAATTGATACAGCCGCTGGAACACACTGCCCAGTTATTGCCGCTTTAATTAATATTGATAAAGCAATAATTGTTACTGAACCAACTCCAATGGGAAACCACGATTTAAAATTAATCTTAGATTTAGTCAAAAAACTAAAGATAAAAAGTGAAATCATTATTAATCAATACAATTTAGGTAACAGCCAAAAAACTCTTAAATTAGCAAGAAAACGCAACATAAAAATAGCAAAAAAAATACCCCACAAAAAAGAAATTGCCCAAGCTTACTCGCGGGGTGAAATTTATAAGCTGAATATTTTATGAAAATAGCCATAGCTTCAGGAAAAGGTGGAGTAGGAAAATCAATGCTTTCATCGGCACTTGCTTTTCTTTTTTATGAATCAGGAAAAAAAGTCATTGCTTGTGATTGTGACGTTGATGCACCAAATTTAGCCATTTGGTTGGGAGAAAAATCAGGACAAAAAAAATTAAAAGAATTTTCCACCCTAAAAAAACCCAAGATTGACTTAAAAAAATGCATCGGTTGCGGAAAATGTGAAGAAGTTTGCGTTTTTGAAGCGATAAAAGTCAAAAGCAAAAAATCAAAACTTAATTATTATTTATGCGAAGGTTGTGGCGCCTGCCAAATCATATGTCCTCAAAAAGCAATTGAACTAGTCCCCGTCAATAATGGAAAGATTTATAAAACAAAAACAAAATATGGCTTCCCTGCAATCTCAGGGGAATTGCAAATTGGAGAATCCAATTCAGGAAAAGTTGTAACTGAAACGAAGAAAGAAGCAGAATTAATCCCTCACGAGATAATGATTATTGATTCTGCCCCGGGGACTGGTTGTCCGGTGATTGCTTCACTATCTGATGTTGATTTTGTTATTCTTGTTACTGAGCCAACTCCAAGTGCTTTGTCTGATCTAAATAAAGTGCTAAAGGTGGTAAAATATTTTGGCAAAGATTATGCTTTGGTAATCAACAAATGGCAATTAAATCCAAATTTTTCAAAAAAAATAGAAAATAAGTTTAAACAAAAAATTTTGGGGAAAATTTCCTTTGATAAAAAATTATATCGCTCAATCGCAAACTTTACTCCCATAATGGAAACTGAATTAAAAGCAAAAAATGAAATAGAAAAAATTTTTAAAAAATTAATCAAGTTATGCCAAATTTTATCCTTGAAGTAAAAAATTTAAACGTCGAATTAGAAGGAACAAAAATTATCCAAAATTTATCTTTTAAAATAAAAAAAGGTGATGTTTTGACAATTTTGGGACCAAATGGAGCAGGAAAATCAGTTTTGTTGAAAACTTTATTGGGAGTTTTTCCCCATCAAGGAAAAATTGAATGGAAAAAAGGCGCTAAAATTGGCTATGTGCCCCAAAGATTACCATTTATCAAAGACGCTCCTATGAATGTCGAAGAATTTTTTAAATTAAAAGAAGCAAAAGAGAAAGAAACAAAAAAAGTAATAGATTCAGTTGGATTTAAAGAATCTTTTTTGAAGAAAAAAATCGGAGAGCTATCCTCCGGACAATTCCAAAGAATCTTAGTTGCCTGGGCGTTAATCAATAACCCTGATATTTTGTTTTTTGATGAACCAACCACCGGCATTGATATTGGCGGCGAGGAAACTATTTATGCCTTGCTGGATAAATTAAGAAAAAAAAGAAATTTATCAATTTTACTTGTAACCCATGATTTAAGTGTAGTTTATAAATTTTCTAATCATGTCATCTGTTTAAATAAATGCCCAATTTGTCAGGGCAAGCCCAAGAAAGTTTTAACTTCAGAAAATTTAAACAAACTATATGGTGAGGAAATCAAATTTTATGAACATCATAAAAGCTAATTTATGGAACAATTTTATTTAAGCATTATTGCTGGAATTTTCATCGGCGGAGCAGCCGGATATTTAGGAACTTTAATGCTTTCTAAAAGAATGGCTTTGGTGGCAGGTCCTCTTGGGCATTTAACTTTACCTGGAATTGCTTTGGCTTTGCTTTATGGTTTTGATGTTTCTTTGGGAGCTTTCCCTTTCGTTATTCTTGGGATTATTCTTATTTGGTTACTTGAGATAAGAACAAAATTATCAATGGAGGCTCTCACTGCTGTTGTTTTTGCCTCCGGTGTAGCTGTCGCTTTTCTCTTTTTGCCGATTGATCAAGCTGAGGCTGCTTTAGTCGGTGATATTACCAAAGTAGATCTTTGGGACACTGTATTGGTGGCTTTACTGTGTTTTTTGCTACTTTTTGTAATTAATAAAATTTATTACAAGATGACGCTCATTAATATTTCCGAAGATTTGGCAAAATCTGAAGGAATTGACATTAAAAAATATAATCTTTTATATCTAGGCGCTATTGCCGTTATTGTTGCCTTGGGAGTAAAGGTCGTCGGCGGACTTCTAACAGCTGCCCTAGTTGCCATTCCGGCTGCAACTGCCAGAAATATAAGTAGTAATCTACTGCAATTTTCTTTCTTTGGGTTATTCTTTGGAGTGGTTAGCTCAATTTTAGGCATCATCATTTTCAAAATATCCGGCTTACCCGCCGGCCCTTTTGTTATTATTACTGCTACTTGTATATTTCTGATAAGTCTAATTTTTAAGAGAGCATAAAAATTGTAAAATTATCTATGCCAAGACCACGCAAAATAAGATCAATCTGGTATAAACCTCAAGCCACTTATTATAAACCTCAAGGAGTTCCTTTAAGATATTTAGAGGAATCAGTTTTAACTTTAGATGAAGTTGAAGCAATTAGATTAAAAGACGCGGAAGGATTGGGCCAAACTCAAGCCGCCAAAAAAATGGGTGTTTCGCAAAGCACTTTTCAGCGAATTTTGGCTCAAGCTCATAAAAAAATAGCTCAAGCTTTTTTGGAAGGTAAGGCAATTCGTTTTGAGGGAGGAAATATAAAAATGAAAAAAGAGATAAAACCGAGAACAAGAACAAGAAGAAGATTTAAATGTGAAGATTGCGGAAACATCTGGCATGTTCCTTTTGGCACAGGTAGGCGCGGCATAGATATGACCTGCCCCAAATGCAATTCAGGCAACATCCACCGCATTGATTATCATGGTCACGGCTTTGGCCGCAGACCTTGGGGAAGGAGAAGATAATGAAAAAAATTGTATTTCTTTTTATATTATTGATATTTTTAATACCTAGTTTTGTCTTTGCTCAAGAAAAAATTGAAGTTAATTTTTTCTTTAGCCCAACCTGCCCTCATTGTGCTGAAGAAAAAAATTTTTTGGATAAATTAGAAGATGAATTTAAAGAACTAGAAATCAAAAGATATGATTTTAGTCAAAATCAAGACTCAATTAGCAATTTCTATGAAAAATACAATGTACCCTCTGAGGAGCAAGGTTTTGTGCCAATTACTTTTATTAAAGACCGCTACTATCTTGGTTTTAGTCAAAAAATTGGCTCAGATATTGAAAATTATATCTCAGAGCTAACTGGCTCTGCCTTGCCAACCGATTCACCCGCACAAGAAGATTCAGAAGACGAAATTACCACCCTTCCCCTCATTGGTGAGGTAAATCTATCTAACTATTCCCTACCCGCTCTGGCCGTGATTTTTGGCTTTTTTGACGGCTTTAATGTTTGCTCTCTTGCGGCCCTGGTTTTGATACTGGGACTTGTTCTTGCTTTCAAATCCAAAAAAAGGGTTTTAATTTTGGGCGGTACCTTTATTCTAACCACAGCAATTATCTATGGACTTTTAATTTTTCTCTGGCATCAGCTTTTTATTGTTCTTGCTCCCTATATCAGAAAAATGGAAATTGTTATTGGAATTTTGGCAATTATTGGCGCTATTTATTTCTTTCGTGAATTTTATAACTACCTCAAATATGGACCTGTTTGTAAAATGGGAGGCATCACGGACAAGCTTTCTCTAAAACTTCAGGATATTTTCAAAAACAACAGAGGCGTTTTAATTCTACTTGGCTTTGTTCTTGTTTTTGCTGCAGTCATCACTATCATCGAATTTCCTTGCTCAGCAGTTTTGCCTGTAATTTTTGCAGGCACTTTAACTAAAGCAGGTACTCCAACTTCTCTTTCCCTTATTTATATTGCCATCTTTTTGTTTTTTTATATGCTTGATGAAATTATTGTTTTTCTGGTTTCAGTATTTACTTTAAAAATTTGGATGGTTTCTCCTAAATTTACGATTACTCTTAATTTAATTGCTGGAATTTTGTTATTTATTTTAGGATTTTATTATATTTTCGGTCTTGTCTCATAATTAAATTGGAAAATAAAAGAGCGCGCCCAGTATGGACACGCTTTTTGGTGTTTCTCGTAGTCGATATGCCTCACGGCTCCAAATCTGCCCAGGACCTTGGGCCTTCCCTTAGATCCAGGTAGAGCGTCTGGTAGATTGCGTTCTCCAATAGCCCCCTCAGCTTGGGATGAGTCCAGATCTGGTTGATCTTTCTGCCGTCCTTCATAGTGAGGGAATGGCGAACTACACAGAGATGGGGAACGTATGAGCTTGTGCTGACAGCTAGGCTGCCGACAACAAAACCAAGATGGCGTTTGCCTGGCTCAGTTCCCCATATCGCTATGCCCAGTTCGCCTCTGCCGTGCTGAAACTTGAGGTCTTTGCGCCAACCTGAATCCTGCAGTGCCTCGACCATGTAGTCTATGTTAAGCTGAACTCCCTCAAAAAGACCGCACAAGGTCAGAAGCCCCGAGGCAAAGTAGACGCAGGAGAGCTCGCCATCACTGACTACATCCTCTATCCCTTCTTCTGGGATACGGAAGAAGTTGCGGAAGATGCGGCAGCCTGGTGCACGACAGACCATACTGGCAAGCGTCAAGAAGGGACTGTATCCCGTCACAGCACGAGTAGCAGGCTCCGGCATCATTGCTCCCAGCCACCTTTCGGTTTAGTCGTTTCGAATCCAGTTCATATTAACCTAATTTACATAATTTGTCAATACTCTTTTTTATTTACCCCCAATAACCTCTTAATATCTAAGTCTTAATGCGGGATTGACTTAGACCTAATAAATTGGTAATCTAAACATACGCCAACAACACCTGCAAGGGGAGTGATTGCTCATGGTCCTGTCCGCCCGGGAAGTTGTCCAACACTTAATGTTCCGGTTACCGCCGCTTGACTTCGGGTCCTTCATTGACGGCCTGAGGGCAGATGCAGTCGGCCACACCTGCCCGGACACCATCAGCCAACTGGCCGAAGTGGCTGTTGCCCTAAACTCCGCCCTACCCATCTACCACCTCTGCAACACCGACCTCTACCCCGACACTGCTGTCATGGCCGACCAGCTCGAATCAGCGAGCACACAGCTGCTCGCTACGCTGGAAGCCCTCAGTAGCTCCGCCAATCAGAGGGTAAGGCAACGCATCGATGCTCTCAGTGCAAGCCAGCTATTGAAGCTGGCGCTCATGGGCCACAACGGACAGTGCAACACTCGCTGGGGGCATGACTTCGCCTCCGGCCTGTGGGATGAGAGCGGCGAGGCGCTGCTCTATGGCGCTATCCTCGTCACGACCAATCCAGTGTTGGTCGGGTTAGCAGCTAAGGGCAACCTGCCCTACTGGACGCCAATCCGCGACAAAGTCCGGGAGCAGAATCCCGGGGCAACGGCCGAGAAGATCGCCGAGATCATGACGATCAAGGTCGTGGTCTCAAACGCCCGGCTGCTGCGGCCCATCTGGGAGCTGAATGACCGCAAGCTGGGCCTTGTCAGCCTGCAGCTCTCGCCCAAGGATGCCTTCGACGCCGAGGTGATGATCGAGGGGGCACTGCGCATCTGGGAGCAGCTGATCTGTGAGTTGGGCGGCACGCCCAACTGTGTTTTCAAGGTGCCCGGCACTAAAGCGGGCATCGCGGTCGCTGGTGAGTTGACGAGAAGAGGTATTGGCGTCAACGTGACGGTCAACTACTCCCTGCCCCAGCAGATCGCCTTCGCAGGGGTGATCGAGAGGAACAGCATGGCGCCCCTCTCCTTCCGCACGCAGATGGATGGCCGTGTGGACGATCCCATCGGCGAAGAGCTGAAGGAGGCTGGCGTTCCCGACTGGGAAGAGGTCAAGACCTGGGCGACAACGCTCATCCGGCAGCAGGACTACCGCCTGCTATGCATGCCGCCAACTGAAGGCGGGCTTGGCTTCGAGAAGTCCTTCTGCCTCGGAGCGTCTGGGCGCGGGCCATGGAACATCTTGCGTTCCATCACTGACGGACCGGCCACGCTCTTCCTCACCGTCTTCCCGGACAAGCAGGAGGAGTTCGACGCTGAGCCGCGCGTGCTCAATCCCAGGGCCATCTGGGAACCAGTGCCAGCGAGCAAGCTCGATACACTTCTCGGGAAGAGCAGTCTCTTCCGACAGTCCTTCGAGCCCGACGGCATGACTCCCGACGAGTTCGACACCTACCTGCCCGTTCAGCAGACGCTCAAGCAGTTCGGCGAGGGCTACGATGACTTCGTCGCCTGGTGCGGCGGCGACGACAGCGTCTACGCTACTGCCTGACAACCCCACCCCGACGAGCCCACGGGCCGACTCTGGCAAAACCAGTTCCACCGCCAGAGCCGGCCCTTTTTTAATAAATAAGATATTCCGCTTAGCGAAAAAGTATTCAAATAAAAAATCCCGACGTAGAGTGAAGTTACAACATATCACTCCCACGCCGGGAACAGCTTAGCCGGTCGGACCCCGATATAGCAGACTCAGATAGCCAGAAGCTGGCCGAGATCGAGCATGGCGGTGAAGTCGCTGAAATACAGACCTTCTCTTGACGATGGCTCAAAGCTCAGCTCGACTTCTCTTCTGTCTTCAGGACGGCTCATCCTCAGTACCCCCTTCGAGCAACGAACCGAGCCCTTGACTGTGATTGTGGCGACATTCGCTACGGCTTGTCGGAAATTGACAAGAGGGAATCGTATTTCTCCTCCTCGCCATCGCCCAGAGCCGTCTTCTACCGCCTCCGCCTGCAGGATAACTTCATGCCCCTCGACGAACATCCGGCTACCTTTTTGACCCTGGATCGGTCGTCCCTCGCCGATGATGTAGTCTCTTTGGGCCCTCTCCCTTTCGGTTACCCGACTCATCGTGCTCACCTTCCTGGTCAAATCAAGGCGTAGATACCGCGTTCCTTCTCCCGCGCCTCCTTGCAGGCCTCCTGGACTGAAGTTGAGGCACCATCGTCCTGCTGAACCAGACCGTTGGCGGCCAGAACCTCCGCCATGTCACGACCGTCTGACAGGGTGACATTGGCGGTGATGTGGAAGATGTCCTCCTCTACCGGCATAACCCGGACGAGCTTGCCGCTCATCATCGTGTTGGCCATATCGTAGGCGCGTTGGTTAACCGGGCCAAAGTGTAGCGAGTCAACTCCGACCAGCCGCACCTCTACTTCCCCCCCAGGTCCACGGATGATGAAGATGTGGGAGCGGTTCACGCTGCACTTGCGCATGCCAGCGCGAACCACTGTTCCCTGCCACGAACCATCATCAAGTTGAGATGCCGTAGGAGCAGCCGCCGCTGGTCCTTCAGCTTCAGCATCCATGTCAGTGGGGCCTGAGGACATGTCCGTAACGGCAACTGTCGTCTCGTGAAGCTCCACGGGCATAGCCCGTGGCTTCCCGTTACTTGATTGCAAGCTTTGCTTGACCTGAATCCTGGTTTTGTTGGTATTTGATATAGGTAAGAATCTTCTCTTTGTTAAGACCAATGG
>Ga0180438_10007392_pt1 | contig 14332 bp, 11 predicted proteins | sample SS_ome_12_FD_132455 | JGI IMG/M metagenome (GOLD analysis project Ga0180438, IMG submission 132455) | Hypersaline lake sediment archaeal communities from the Salton Sea, California, USA - SS_3_D_2 metaG | ecosystem: Environmental > Aquatic > Non-marine Saline and Alkaline > Hypersaline >...
TACCACCAACATCGAAATCGAATATCCTACGAAAGCCGACGCCGCCGAGCACGAATCCAGGCCGAGCCGACGGCAAACACATAGCGCTGTCATACTAATCATCGATCACGTGGAATGGGGAGTGCGGCAAGAAACCACGTCCTCCAGGTATCCGACCAGTTCCCGCTCGAAGCGCTCGGGGGCAAAGCGCTCGGCTTGCCGCCGGGCCAGCTGGGGGTCGAAGCGGTCGCCATGGGCCTCGAATCGCCTGATGGCGCGGTAGAGCGAATCGGGCGTCTGCTCCTCGAAGAACCAGCCCGTGCCGGTCGTCTCCTCGTCGGCCGGCAAGATCGTCTCCGTCAGCCCGCCCTCGCCCAACGCGATCACCGGCGTACCGCAGGCCTGGGCCTCCAGCGGCACGATGCCGAAGTCCTCGTGGCCCGGAAACAACAGCGCCCGGGTGCGACGCAAGTAGTCGCGAATCTGCTCGTTGCTGAGCCGGCCGGCCAGGGTGACGGTCGGACCGGCCAGCTGCTCGAGCCGCCGCCACTCGGGCCCTTCGCCGATCACCAGCAATCGCCGCCGGCCCCGGTTGCAGGCCTCGACGGCCAGATCGATCCGCTTGTACGGCGCCAACGCCGAAACGCACAGGAAAAAGTCTTCCCGCCGCACGCCGGCCGCGGTCGGCGCCGGCGTATAGAAATGCGTGTCGACCGGCGGATAGATCACGGTGCTGGGACGGCCGTAGCACTCGGCGATCCGGGCCGCCACGGTGCGGCTGGCCGCCACGAAATGGGTCACCCGATCGCTCGTAGCCCGGTCCCAATGGCGGATCCGCTTGAGCACCAGCTTGCGCAAGGCCGCCATGGGCGTCTGCCGGAATCGGCCGCTGAAACAGAAGTAGTCGTCTCGGCGGTGCCAGGCGTAGCGCATCGGCGTGAAGCAATAACAGACGTGCGGCACGCCCGGCGGCGGCTTCACACTCTTGGCCACTGCGTGGGAGAAACTGACCACCAACTCCACGTCGCCGGGAACGTCGAGCCGCTCGACGGCGGCGGGCATCAGCGGCAGCAGATAGCGATAGTGCCGGGCCACGCCGGGGAACCGCTGCAGGAAGCTGGTGGTGATCCGCATCCGCTCGATGGCCGGCGACGTGGTGCCCGGCACGTGCAGCAGCGTATACAGCTTGGCCCCGGGAAACCGGCGGCAGAGCACTTCCAGGCACTTCTCGCCGCCCCGCATGCCGGTCAGCCAGTCGTGGATCAGTGCAACGTTCATGCTGGCGCATCATACCCGGCCGCTGGCCGGGAAAGAAGTGCAGACTTTGCCCAAATTGCCATAGGGGCGGCGTGGACCTTCTGCTAGAATTTCCGGCCGATGTTGCATGCGGCCGCCGTGCGCAGGACGCGCTGCTAGCACCGCTTGCGGTCGAACGCTTGTTGGCCGCCCATCGATGGGAGGGAACCTATGCCGCTGCGAATCAGTTTCTGGACGACGTGTGGTCTGTATTTAGCGATTAGCGCATGGTCGCCGCCGAGCCGGGCCACGGCCCAAACGGGCCCGGCCCCGCCGCAATACTCACCTCGGCCCCAGGGATCCCCGCTGCGTCCGGATCAGCCGGTCGTGCCACATCACCCGACGCTCCAGCGTCGGCCGGCCGGACCGCCGCGTGCGATGCAACGGCCGCAGCCGAGGGCCCCGTTTCAACTCACCGCGGAGCAAGAGGCCTATCTGGACAAGGTCCTCTTGGCCTGGGAGAAGCAGAGCGCCCGGGTGAAGACGTTCGAGTGCGAGTTCACTCGCTGGGAATACGACCCGGTGTTCGGCGATCCCAACAAGCCCAAGAACACCGACCAGGGCAAAATCAAGTATGCCGCTCCGGACAAGGGGAGCTTCGAGATCGCAGGCGAACGAGCGGAGAAATGGGTCTGCGACGGCGAGTGGATCCACGAATTCAACCACGCCAAGAAGCAAATCGTGCAGCACCAGTTGCCGCCCGAGCTGCGCGGCCAGGCGATCGCCGACGGGCCGCTGCCGTTTCTGTTCGGGGCCCAGGCGGCCAAGCTCAAGCAGCGGTACTTCCTCCGCGTGATTCAGCCGCCGGCGGGCCGCACCGGCGAGATCTGGCTGGAGGCCTTTCCGAAGTACGCCCAGGACGCCGCCAATTTCAGCCGCGCCGAACTGATCCTCACGGTCAAGAACATGACGCCCTTCGGCATGGACATCTATCTGCCCAACGGCCGCAATCACAGCGCCTACCAGTTCTTCAACATGGTGATCAACGATCCGCTGCGGATCCTTAAAGCCAATCCCTTCCGCGTCGCCGCCCCGCGGGGCTGGCAGACGGTCGTCAAGCCGCACGCCGCGCCCAATACCACGCCGCAAGTCAGCCGGCAGCCGGCGGCGGCAGCGGGCAGTAGGCGGTAGGCGGTAGAGCGTGGTTCCTGGATAGTAAATAATCACTGTCCACTAACCACGATCCACTAACCACTATCCACTCCTCCCCATGTTCCTCGGCATCGAAATCGGCGGCACGAAACTGCAATTGGGCGTCGGCCCCGGCGATGGCCGGCCGTTGGTGGCACTGCAACGGGCGGATGTAGAGCCGGAGCAAGGCGCCGAGGGAATCCTGCAGCAGCTCGAACGGATCGGTGCGGAACTGATCGAGCAGCATGGCGTCGAGCGTATCGGGATCGGCTTCGGAGGGCCGGTCGACGCCGACGCCGGGCGGACCGTCACCAGCCACCAGGTCGAAGGCTGGGACGACTTCCCCTTGGCCGACTGGTGCCGCCGGACGTTGGGCCGGCCGGCCGTGATGGGAAACGATTCGGATCTGGCCGGCTTGGGCGAAGCCCGATTCGGCGCCGGCCGCGCACATCGCGTGGTCTTCTACAGCAACGTGGGCAGCGGCATCGGCGGGGCGCTGGTCGTCGACGGTCAACTCTATCGCGGCGGCAGCGGGGTGGCCTCCGAGATCGGACACCTGCGGCCGGGGCTGCAGTCGGACCGTGCCGACCAGACCGTCGAGTCGCTGGCCAGCGGCTGGGCGATTGCGGCCGCCGCCAGGGCCCGGCTCTCCGACCCCGCCTCGCTTCCCCTGGGCCGGCTAACGGAAAATGATCGCCCCGGTGAGCCCGAGGAGGTCCGGCAGCGCCTGATCGAGCGAGAAGAGGCCGACGAGCGGTTTGCCGGCGACCTGCTCGAACGTTGCCACGGCGAAGTGGATCGGCTCTCTGCCGCCATGGTCGCGCAGGCCGCGGCAGAAGGCAACGGTTTGGCCCGGGAGGTGTTCCAACGCGCCAGCCAGGCCTACGGTTGGGCCCTGGCCCAGATGATCACGCTGCTGGCTCCCGAGGTGGTGGTCATCGGCGGCGGAGTGTCGCTGGTTGGCGAGGCGTTGTGGTTCGGCCCGTTGCGCGCGCAGGTGGACCGTTACGTGTTCCCGCCGCTGCGAGGGCGTTATCAGATCGTTCCGGCCGAGTTGGGCGAAGAAGTCGTGCTGCACGGGGCGTTGGCGATCGCCGCCGCAGGATGACCCAGCACCGGCGTCGTGGGGCACGTTGCAGACGTGCCTCACGTAAGACACTCTGCGCACGGTGCGCGCATGCTTGTAAGGTCTTGATGCGAGAAAGGGTGGGGTTCAGTGGTCAGGGTTGAATGGCACTTGATCTGGAGTCGGCCATACAACATGTTGTGTTGCTAGCACGGGTTGGTACCACAACATGTTGTACCGCCCTCCGATGAATTAAGCAGCATTCTGGTCAGGGTTCAGGGTTCAGGATTTCGCGGCAACGATGGAAAGCGAAGTGCTGAACCCTGAACCCTGACCACTGAACCCTCATTGGGCTGCGGCCAACAGTCGCGTTATGTCTATAGCCCCAGCACGTCGTTCATCCCATAGCGGCCCGGCGGCTTGCCCACCAGGAACCTGGCTGCCGCCAACGCGCCCAGGGCATAGCAGTCGCGATTAGTCGCCCGAACGGTCAACTCGATCATCTCGCCGAGCATCGCGAAGACGATCGTGTGTTCGCCCGGGTTGTCGCCGCTGCGGATGGCGTGATAGCCGATTTCCTCGTGCGGGCGTTTTCCCGGACGACCTTCGCGCCCGTGACGGTGGATCGTCTGGCCCATCACCTCGGCGATCACCTGCCCGAACTTCAAAGCGGTGCCGCTGGGCGAATCCTCCTTGAAGCGGTGGTGCCGCTCGAGGATCTCCACGTCGGCGTCCTTGTCCTTCAGCGCCCGGGCCGCCATCTCCGAGAGCTTCATGGTCAGGTTCACGGCCAGGCTCATGTTGGGCGCCCAGAGCAGCGGGATCTGCTGGGCCGCGGCGTCGATCCTGCCGGTCTGGCTCTCGTTGAAACCGGTGGTGGCCAGCACCAGCGGAAGCCGCTTCCCGGCGCAAGTTTCCACAACCGCCTCGGCCGCCTCGGGCACCGAGAAATCGATCACCGCGTCGACCTCCGCCTCGAGCGTGGCCGAGAGCGGCACGCCCAGTTGTCCCACCCCGGCAATCGTGCCGGCGTCTTCGCCCAGCCGCGGATGGCCCGGCGATTCCAGCGCGGCAACCACCGCGAGTTGAGGATCGGCCGTCCCCAGCGCGACCAACCGCTGTCCCATCCGCCCGGCCGCTCCGTGAATGGCAACGCGTGTTTGACTCATCGGACCTCCCACCCTGGACTTAAAGAAGAGCCCCGCCCTTGCGGACGAGGTCTGTTTGCTGAGGATCGCGAAAGCAATAAGTGGGGCACGATTACATCGTGCTTGGCACGCTACCAACGTGCCCCACGACAGTCATGCGACCGTGAGTGCCTGCGGATCCCCACGCAACGCTCCCCCGCGGACGGCAGTCCGCGGGCGTTTTCTCCCCACTACCCACTATCCACTGCCCACTATCCACCGCCGCCTGCCAACCCCTCCTCCTTCACGTCCTCGTAATGCTCGACCTTCGGCCAGTAGGTCTCGAAGTCGAAATCGGGGCTGTTGTCCAGATCGTGGCAGGTGCGGCACTGCCGCTTCTGAGACTCTTCCTTGGTAATCACCAACGCCGCCTGCAATCGCTCCTGCAGGGCCAGGTCGGCGCCCTGCTCGGCCGCCACGTGGGCGCCGCCCGGACCGTGACAGTTTTCACAGCCCACGTCGACCAACTGGGGTGTTTCGTCTTTCGTCACGTAACTGCCTTTGTAGGGGAAGTGCTCTTCCGGGTGCCAGCCGATCACGTGGCAACTGATGCACTCGGGGTCGTAGATTCGCGGCGGGTTCAGCTCGACCAGCGTGTGGTGGGCTTTGGCGTGTCCGCTCTTTTTCCAGATGTCGTACGAAGCTTCGTGACACGACTTGCACTCCTCCGAGCCGACGAACTTGCCGCCCATTTCCGCCTGCGGGTGCGGGACCTTGCCCACCGCGAAGCGCGACGCCCACTCCCGCTTAAGCTGGTCCTGGTAGACGCTCATCAACAGGCTCATGTCGGCCGAGGCGGGAAACCGCGAGTCGAGCGGCACGCGCTGGTAGCGGTACGGGTGCTTCGGGTCGTCGAACAGCGCCAGCACCACCACGTCCATCCCCTTTTCACCCACCTCGATCAACAGGGTCTCGCTCCCCGGCACTTTCGCCGGTGTGGCGGGAGGCGTCGACCCTCCGCCGGCGGTCACCACCAGGTCGATTTGAGGAAACTTCCGGGCCAACTCGGTCGATTCGTCCATGGTGGCGTGGGCCAGCAGGATCAGATAGTCGACCTGATCGCTCAGGTGCGAAACCACGGCCGACAGGGCCGGCTCGGGATCGGCCAGCTCAATCGTGTTGTTGCCTTCCAGTTGCTTCTGGAACTCTTTGCCGATTACGGCGGTGATGCCCAGCTTCATCCCGCCCTGCTCGACGATCCGCGCCTGGGCGGTCATCTTGGCCATGAACCCGAACATGGCGGCGTTGGCCGATATGAACGAACTCGGCTGGCCGTCGACGCTGGCGGCCTCCGCGGCCAACTCGCCGGTGGGCAGTTGCAGGTCGGTCGTGCCCAGGGCGATGGCCGAGTAGCCCATCTTCCGCATCCCTTCGGCCATGGTGTGAAACTTCAACACGGCCTGGCGCCCGTACCCCTTGGCCAGCCCGCCCACGTCGACGCCGACCACCGGCCAACCCTTGGCACGCAACTGCCGAAACAGCGTATGGCGGCGGCTCATGCCGCCCTTCATCCGGTCCAGGCCGGCGCATCCGCACGGCTCGATGTAACCCTCTTGACGACCGGTGATGATCAGCGCCAGCTTGACCTGCTCCGGCCAGCCGACGAAGATCGGTCCGTTTTCCTTGACCGGGTCGAATTCCTTCTCGCCCTGTCCCTTGCCGGTCACTTTCGGATTGGTGTTCACCGGGACCTCGGCGGGCGGGGAGTCTTTCGGCGGCGGTTCTTGAATGTCCGGTTGGCCCGAGCCGCGCAACGGGTTCAGCGTCCCGCCCACGTTGTCTGCCAGCGGCGGGTGCGGGTCCACCGTCTCGGCCGCGGCCGGCGGATCGGTCGGCGGATCGGCCGGGACATTCGGAAGCGCGTCCGGTTCGACGGGCGGGATCGGCGGTTCGACGGGCACGACGGGCGGATCCACGGGTCGGACCGTGTGCTCGACCGCCACGGGCTTGACCGGAGGACCTTTCACCAGCGGACCCGGTTCGCCCGAATCGGAATCCGGGCCACTCGGAGAAGGGCAACCCAGCGCCGTCACCATCAATGCGGCAATTCCCGCCAAACGAAACAGAGCAGAATGTGGTGCTGGCATCAGGTTCCTCAATCTAGAATTGCGAAGCTGACGGGAATGCGTAATTCGGGGATTTGGGGGTGGGTTGTGTGGACCACGATCCGCCCGATCTCGCCGGGTCCTGTACCCAGGTAGCTCCCACCGGGGCTGCCTTTGGGAATCCGGATAATCAGGGTGGTTTGGGTAGTCTTACCGTCGGCCGATTCGAAGCTCTCTCCGAGTTCCACTTCGAGCAGATCGGGGCGGCACGGGCCGGGCTGGAATCTCACCTCCCTGTGATGTTCGCCGCGGGCAATCAGGATCAGCCGCCACTGGACACCTTCTCGGCTGTCCACCGGGCCGATCTCCAGGACGCCCGTCTCGTCGTTCCATCCGCGTCCGGCGACCGTCAACTCTCCCCCGATGCTCCCCACGATGGGGACCTCCAGCGAGGCGGCCGTTTTCAGGTTGGTCTGAAGCACGATTGTCTGCTGGATGGGCCCCAGAGGCAAGCCCGGTTTGACCGTCACCCGCATCAACTGCCCGCTCTGGACGTCCGGTTCCTGCTCTAATTGATCGGAAGGAAGGGGCCCGAACGTGACCTCGAAGTGGTCGGCGATGCCGTTTCGGGCGAACGAGTGACCCTGGATCTCAAGCGGCGGCTCGGCCAGGTAGCAATACACCGGAACCGTGCGGGCAACCGATTCGCCGGCCGAAATGCGGCCGAATGCCACCTCCGACGGGACCGTCTTCACCGCCACGGTCACCTTGCCGGTGATCACCAGCTTCACCTTGCGAAGCTCCGGATCGTTCGTGTTCACCTCGGCCGTCTGCTCGTAAGGTCCGGGCTCCTCCTTGGGCTTGTATTTCACCGTCACCTTGGTCGATCGGCCGGGCAAAACCACTATCTGGTTTTCCTCGAACTGGGCCACCACGCAGCCGCAGGAGGTGCGTCCCGGGCGGAGCACCAGCCGCCCGAGCCCCTGATTGGTGAAGACGAAATCGTGGTTCCCCTCCTTGTCCAGGTTCAAGCGGCCGAAATCGAACCTGGTCTGGTTGACGACGAGTTTGGGCAGCGGCTCGCCGGGTTCGGGCAGATCGGGCAGCGGCGGATCCACCGCGTCGCCGCCCGGATCACCGTCCCAGGGCGCCGTATTCAGCTGCAACACGGTGGCACCCAAACCGGTCGCCAGGCCGAGGGCGATGGACAGCAGGATGGCGACGTGGGTCTTCATATGGCTTACCGGGAGGGATTTTTTCGGGCCAACCCGTAGCTGAAGTCGCAAGACTTCAGATCTGGAGCCTTGCGACGCCGGAGCAAGCTGAATTCTTGCGAATCCAGCTACAAAATCCATTATACGGCCCCCAATTGTTACGCATCAACCGGCCAGCCAGTTCTTGCCCCTCGGACGGCGTGGTGGCGTCGAATGAAGCGACACGGCGTGTCATCACAACCCGAAGCGTAAGCGAGGGAGATCGAGGGAATACGCGAGGGAACTCGTTGGTCATCCCTCGCTTACGCTTCGGGTTGGGATCCGCTCATGCATGATCGGGGTCCGATCCAGAGCCGAGTGGATCCCGCCTCCACGCCGCCTACAACCGCACCCGCCGACGCCAAATCAGCCGGTATCCCGCCAGCCTCACCAGCCAGAGCGAGCCGACCATCCAGCCCACTTGCCCGAGACAGAACGGCAAGAGCGTTTCCAACTCGTTTGGGCCAAGAACCAAGTACATCCATAGAATCGCTGCTGCGCCGGCGAGAGCCAGTACGAAGTAGCGGGCCGGCAGCCATCGCGTGCCCAGCGTGATCCAGATCGCGGCGAAAGCGATCAACGCACTGCCGGAAAGGATCACTCCCAAGATGGCAATGCTCTGCGAATCCGAGAAGAGAATCTGTCGGAGTTGTTCTCCGGGGAGGTAGTGGAGCGAGCCGAGCAGGAGAGCCAGCGCGGTTGTCCATGATATCAGTGATCGCAACGAGAACTGGATCCATTGTCGCTTGGGATTCGGACCTCCGACGGCATCGGCATCATTCGTGACTCTCAGTTCCGCACCCAGGAATCGCGCGCCCATTAGCAGTATGCCCGCGATACACGTGGTCATGAAGAGCACGAAGACCCAGATGATTGTGTCGTTATTAGGATCGACGTTCTCCATCGCCCACATCCACGCCACGGTTCCCGTCAACGCTCCAGCCAACCGCCAGGGAGTCGCTTTTCCTCCAAGCGCAGCCCAAATTGCCAGCAAGCCTCCATGGCTGGGCACCATTGCAAGAAGCACGTAGCCGAGTTCGCTTGGCCGCTCGCGCCAAGGAAACAACGACCAAAAACACACTTCGGCCAGCCCACTGACCGCAACCACCAGTCCGATCAGCAGTCTGCGCCGGTCCATGATCCGTGGCATCCCGTGCTTTCCCTGAGTTTCCCCCCCGAATCGTGCAGATTGGATTATCCCGGGCGAATCTGTTATGATCAAGGGCCTGGTGGATGCCAAGACATCGACACCATCAAGTAATCGAGTCGCACCATAAATCCGAATACGAGAGCATCGTTTAGCCGCCGCGGCCACGCGGCGTAAGATACCCCGGCGTGGCCGCCGGGGCTACGCGGTGAGCACCGCGCGTTCATTCACGCTGCAAATCCAGGAGCCGTCGCCATGAAACGAAACACCCTACTCCACACGATCGTACTGGTCTTGATCTTCGGCGCTCTGCCATCGCCGGCGGCCGACACCGACGCGGCCTCTATGCTCACGCTGCACGCCCGAAGCCGCGTGGCAGTCCCCGAAGGCGGCGACAAGGAAAAGATCGTCTACCAGAAGATCGCGTTGGACCCGAAGAAGACGGCCGTGATCGTCTGCGACATGTGGGCCCGGCACTGGTGCGAGGGGGCTTGCGACCGGGGCGCCCAGATGGCCCCGCGGATGAACCGCTTCGTAAGCGAGGCCCGCCGGCGCGGCGTGCTGATCGTGCACGCCCCCAGCGGCGGCATGAAGCACTACGCCGACCACCCGGCCCGCAAGCGGGCACAAAACGCACCGAAGGCCGACAACGTGCCCGAGGGGATGGGCGGCTGGGCCGGATTGCTCTCGCACGAGAAGAAGGAAGACTGGCCGATCGACCAGTCGGACGGCGGTTGCGACGACCAGCCGCGTTGCCCCAACCGGCCCATGGACGTGCACCAGACCGCCGTGATCAAAATCCACGACGAAGACGCCATCAGCGATTCGGGCGTCGAGTGCTGGAACCTGTTCGAGCAGCGGGACATCGAGAACGTGATCCTGGTGGGCGTGCACACCAACATGTGCGTGATCGGGCGGCCGTTCGGGCTGCGGAACATGGTGCGCGTGGGCAAGAACGTGCTGCTGGTCCGCGACCTGACCGACACCATGTACAACTCCCGCATGAAGCCGTTTGTCAGCCACGTCCGTGGCACCGAGCTGATCGTCGAGTACATCGAGCGCTACGTCTGCCCCACGATCACCAGCACCGATCTGCTCGGCGGGCCGGCCGTGCGGTTCGAGGAGGACCAGCGGCCGCACGTGGTGTTCGTGGTCAGCGACGACCATTACGACGCCGACAAGACGCTGCCCGCCTTCGCCCAGATGCTCCGCGACCGCTACGGCTGCCATTGCACGGTGGCCCACGGCCTGGGCAAGGCCGACATCTTCCCGCTCGAGGAGCTTCAGGCGGCCGACCTGATGGTCCTCTACGTCCGCCGCCTGGCCCTGCCGGCCGAGCAGTTGGCCATGGTCCGCAAGTATCTCGACGCGGGCAAGCCGCTGATCGGGCTGCGCACGGCCAGCCACGCCTTCGACGTCAAGGGCAACGCACCGGAGGGATGTGCCGAGTGGCGCGACTTCGATCCGGTGGTGCTCGGCGGCGGCTACCACGGGCACGGCTCGAACGAGGCGGGCACCGACGTCCACCTCGTGGCCGAGCAGGCCGGGCACCCGATCCTGGCGGGCATTCCCGCCAAGACGTGGCACAGCAGCGGCTCACTCTACAATGCCTCGCCCATCGACAAACAGGCCACGCTGCTGATGACCGGCACCGCCGGCGGCACCACCGAGCCGCTCACCTGGACCCGCACCTACCAAGGCGGCCGCGTGTTCTATTCCTCGCTGGGCCATCCCGACGACTTCAAGCAGCCGCAGTTCCGCAAGATGCTCCTCAACGCAATCTACTGGGCGATGGATCGGCCGGTGCCTTGAGTGGAATAAGTGGAAGGGAAAAGGGAAAAATGGAAAACAGGGAATGAAATCAATAGATATCTTCCTTTTTCCCTTCTTCCCCTTTTCCCATTTTTCCCTCACCCATTCTCTCCCTTTTCCGTCTCAATCCATCCGCCGCCCAACACGCGGTCGCCGTCGTAACAGACGGCGGCCTGGCCGGGCGCGATGCCGTGGTGGGGTTCGGCGAAGGTGACGTGGAAACGACCGTCGGGTAACGGCTCGACCGCGGCATCCACCGGCCGGCTGCGGTAGCGAATCTTGACCTGGCAGTGCAGCGGCTCGGCCGGCTCGTCGATCAGCCAGTTGGCGTCATCGGCGGTGAGCTGCGTTCGGGCGAGTTCTTCGTGCGTGCCGACGACGACGCGGCGAGTGTCCGGTTCGATCCTCACCACGTAACGCGGCTCGCCGAAGGCAATCTTCAGCCCCTTGCGCTGGCCGATCGTGAACCGCTCGTATCCGTCATGCCGGCCCACCACCGCGCCGTCGGTGGTCACCACTTCGCCGGAGGTGTCCAGGTGGCCACGCTGCTGGCGGACGAATCGGGCGTGGTCCTGGTCGGGCACGAAGCAGATCTCCTGGCTGTCGCGCTTCTGAGCCACTCGAAGCCCCAGCCGGCCGGCGATTTGGCGGATCTCGTCTTTGTGATGTTCGCCGACGGGAAACAGCAGCCGCGGCAGCAGGCCGCGCCGGATGCCGAACAGGACGTACGACTGGTCTTTCGACGGATCCCGCCCGCGGCACAAGGCCATGCCGTTCGGCCCGTCCACGAGCCGGGCGTAGTGGCCGGTGGCCACGAACTCGGCCCCCACGCTGTCGGCATATTCGAACAGCTTGCCGAACTTCAGCCAGGTGTTGCAGACAATGCACGGGTTGGGCGTGCGTCCGGCCGAGTACGACTCGACGAAGTAGTCGACGATGCGGTCGAACTGCCGCTCGAAGTTCAACGCATAGAAGGACACGCCCAGCAAATCGGCCACTCGGCGGGCGTCGGCGGCGTCGGCCGCGCTGCAGCAGCCCTGCTTGTGGGTAGCCGGCGTGCCGCAGCGCACGTTGCAGACGGTGTCCTGCTCCTGTCCGTGCCGCATGAACAGCCCGAACACTTCGTGCCCCGCCTCGCGAAGCAGCCAGGCCGCCACGCTGCTGTCAACCCCTCCGGACATGGCCAGGACGACGCGCGACATGTAGTCTCCTCTTCTCGTAGCCGAAGTTGCCAGACTTTGGCAGCGTCATGAAACGAGCCAAATTCCCGCGAATTTGGCTACCGAAATCCTCTCTGGTATTCCGACCTTCCCGATTTGCCCCTACAGGATATAATACAGGGCTTGGAGAACTTCTACCCCCCACTGTTGAGGAGTACCATGGACCGAGAACTGATCGACCGCGCCGAAGCGATCCAGCAGCGGATCCTCCAACTCAGGGACTCTCTTTGACTACGGTGGGAAGCAATCGCGGGTGGAGGAGATCGAAAAGCAGATGGGGGCCCCCGATTTCTGGAATAACCAGGAAGCGGCCCAACAGCGCGTCGCCGAGCTGAAGGGGCTCAAGGCGATCACCCGGCCGCTGGACGACGTCGTCAAGGCGGCCGACGATCTGGCCGCCATGATCGAGATGGCCGAGGAGGATGAAGGCTTCGCGGCCGAGGTGCCCGGCGAGCTGGAACGGCTCGAACGGGCCACCGAAGATCTCGAGACCAAGGCCCTGCTGGACGGCCCGCTGGACGCCAACGCGGCCATTCTGACCATCAACGCCCGGGACGGCGGCACCGACGCCAACGATTGGGCCGAGATGCTCTTGCGCATGTACATCTCCTGGGCCCAGAAGAACGATTACCAGACCGAGCTGCTCGACCGCCAGGACAACGAAGAGGCGGGCATCAACAACGCCACGCTTGCGATCCGCGGCCCGATGGCTTACGGTTATCTCAAGGGCGAGAGCGGCATGCACCGGCTGATCCGCATCAGCCCCTTCAACGCCGACGGCAAACGCCAGACCAGCTTCGCCGCGGTCGACGTCTCGCCCGAGGTCTCCGACCAGATCGACATCGAGATCCGCGACGAGGACGTCCGCGAGGACACGTTTCGGGCCAGCGGCGCCGGCGGACAACACGTCAACAAGACGTCCAGCGCTATCCGCCTGACCCACTTGCCCACCAACATCGTGGTGCAGTGTCAGAACGAGCGGAGCCAGCACAAGAACCGGGCCATCGCGTTGAACATGCTCCGGGCCCGGCTGGCCCGAGTCGAAGAGGAAAAGCGCGAGGCCGAACAGGCGGCCAAGTACAACGAGATGCCCAAAGTCGGCTTCGGCTCGCAGATCCGCAGCTACTTTCTCCATCCCGACCAGCGCGTCAAAGACGCCCGAACCGGCCATATGGTGGGCAATTTCCACAGCGTGCTCGACGGCAATATCCAGGGGTTTCTGGACGCCTACTTGCACAGTCGTACAGGAAGGTAACACACGACCATGTTTTCCGAACGCATTGAAAAGCTCAGACAGGAATATACGGGCCAGCAAGTGGTCATCGACAACGGACGGCCGGAGCTGGCGAGATTTGCCCAAACGCCGGGGCAGGTGAAGACGATCAACTGCAACGGTCGGGCCCTGGTGCAGTTCGAGGGCGCCGACCAGACGTGGCACGACATCGCGTTGGACTATCTGAAGGTGATCGACGACCCGGCGCCCGACGACGACACCACGCCATCATCCGCCGAGCAACCTGCCGAGGCCAAGTCTGAGCCCGCGGCCGCCGACAAGGAAAACCTCTCCCGCCTGGAGCTGGCCCGCATGGAGAAAGAGGCCACCGAATCCCAGCCGTAAGGGAACGTATGGTCCGTCCGGCGATGGTAGTGGAGGGCCCGAACACTGGTTCTTCGGGTTGGGCCCGCGTCGGCGCTCCGGATGATGCGTTCGAGCCCTGACCTCTTGGCTTCGAAAGGTCTCTGGCGCCGACCAAGATCAGCGAAAGTGGCGGGAGAGTAAGTATTCGTCGGACCCGTTCGTAGTGCCCCGATTCATCGGGGCCGCGCGACGGAATCTCGCGAAAGGCCGCATGAATGCGGCCACTACAAACTGTTGCAGATAGGTTCGACGAATGGTTGCAGTGGCGGAAGCCCACGGTGCTCCAGCTTGATGCAGCAGCACTGGGCCGGGTATAGCGGGGCTCACATCGGACCGGCAGCCCCAGCCAGCCCGCAGAATCGGCAGAATTGTCAAAGTTTCGCATACCGCCGTGTCGATGGGACCGTTGGCTTGTCGGCTCGGCCCCGGCGATTTCCAGCTTCGCCGAGGACTTTGCCGAATCGAGCGGGCAGGGGTGCGAAGCAACCGTGCAGCGCACCTGTCGACGAGCATCTCTCCATGGGGCAGGGCGTGAAGCTGCTTTCCGGCAGACTCCA
>Ga0180438_10007393_pt1 | contig 14331 bp, 23 predicted proteins | sample SS_ome_12_FD_132455 | JGI IMG/M metagenome (GOLD analysis project Ga0180438, IMG submission 132455) | Hypersaline lake sediment archaeal communities from the Salton Sea, California, USA - SS_3_D_2 metaG | ecosystem: Environmental > Aquatic > Non-marine Saline and Alkaline > Hypersaline >...
TAATCGGAAGGGGAGGAAAAAAATTAATAAAGAAGAAACACGAAAATATGTTAAAACAGGCGAAGGCATGGATGGAGAGGCACGGGGCATTCTTCATGATCGTCCTCTTTGCCCTTACGCCGCTTCCCGATGACGTTATAGGAATAGTGTGCGGGATGATAAACTACGACGTAAAGAGGTTCTTCCTCGCTTCTCTCATAGGGAAGATAACAATGTGCCTGTTCATTGCGTGGGGAGGGTTCTTCGGCGTAAACTGGGTGCTGGGCGTTTTCGGTGGTTGAATGGAGAGAATTTACATAGGTCTGTATTACCTGAAAATACTTCATTACTTCTTTTTCTCGCTCGCGATCTTCTCACTTGTTTCGGGAGTGATATTCATGGAGAGCTTCACGCTGGAATCTCTCAATCTGCTTTTCTTGTCTTCAATTTACTCTTCCGTCTCGGTATACATAGCATTTTCCATTTACAGGGCATACAAAAAACTGGCTGAGCCCATAATGGTGATCAGGACGTACGTGTTTCCATACGTATTGTTTGCCTTCCTCACACTCGTCATGACACTCTCCATAATTTTCATCTTCCCCTACATGACGGAACTGGTTTACGCCTTCCTGTTCGTCAACTACTACATAATTTTCTTTATAGCGGGCGGCATCATCATGAGCAGGTTCAGCGTCGCGAAGAAGACGTTCGAGTTTTACAGCAACCTCGGCCTGATCAGGGCCAAGAGGTTCGCCTCGAGATATTCAAGGGTTGTCGACCTTAAGGAATACGATGTGGGGACTGACACCGAGGCGGACGAACTCCTTGACAACGTATGGGATCACAAGGATTACCCGCTCCCCTACGTCAGGGCGCTGGAGATAAAGGTTTGCGAGATAAAGATAAGCAACCTGGGTAGGAGCATACAGGTCCTGGAGTCGAGGGCGGAAAGGAGCCCCGAGGAAAACAAGCTGATCGGCGTTTTCAAGGCCGAGAAGCAGAATTACATAAGGAAAATCCATGATGTCCAGGAGCTGAGGGATTAACCCTTCTTCTCCATCCAGAGCTTCACGAGTTCCGCGAAGTCGTCGAACCTTATCACGACGAACGGGTTGGTTCTCGAATAGTTGAAAATAAGGAAGTTCAGGTCCCTGTTTTCAAGCTCCAGCATTTCCTTCTCAGGGAAGGAAACGTACTTCTTCGCTTTCGTTGTTTTTGCCTTCCCCAGGAACCTCTCCTCGACCACTATGTCCGCGTTGGGGATGTCCCTGGAAGGCTGCCTCCCGGACAGGGCGACCCTCCTGCTCTTTATCCCGTGTTTCGCAAGCTTGTCAACCACGTGGTATTCGAATCTCCTCCCCCTGGCGTAGCTCTTTACCATGAGTATTATATTCGGGGGAAAGAATAAATATCATTAGCCGGTTTTACATCCGGTGAGCTCGCCCAGCCTTTCGAAGGACTGGATCCCCTCGTAACGCTCGTTGTTTATTATCCACGTGGGAACCACCCGTATCCCTTTTTCAGAGCAAACGTTCGGGTCAGTGACGCAGTCGACGTTTTCTATGTACTGGAGGGCATCGCCGAACATATCTTTCTGATCCTGGCAGTGCGGGCAGCCCATGGAGGTGTATAGGACCGCTCCTCTGTCTGCAAGGCATTGCGCGAAGCCTTCCGTGTCGTGACTGGAATCCGCAACGAAAAATCCCGTGATGTATCCCGTAAGGTTGAAACCGAAGACCAGAACCGCCACTATGAAGATCGCCAGTACCGCCGAAACTAAAAACACGTCCTTTGCCATGGTAATCTTAAATTTTATGTTTAAGGGGTTTATAAGTTTGCTGATTTGTTATTGATATTACACTGTTATATTTATATGCTTTAAAAACAATAAAGACAAATAAATTCAATCCTGGTGGTCTTATGAGGGTTTATCTGGACAACGCCGCAACCACGATGACTGATCCGAAAGCCGTGAAGGCAATGATTCCCTACTTTTCAGAGAAATACGGTAACGCCTCGAGCATACACCAGTTCGGGAAGGAGGCGAAAAAGGCTGTGGGAAGATCGAGATCCTTTATAGCGGCAAGGATAAACGCCAATCCTTCCGAAATCATATTCACCTCCGGAGGAACTGAATCAGACAACCTCGCCCTCCGCGGGGTCGCACACGCTAACAGGCACCTGGGAAACCACATAATAACCTCGAAGATCGAGCATCCCGCGATCCTAAACACCTGCAACTCCCTGATGGAGGAGGGTTTCGAGGTAACCATGATAGACGTTGACCAGGAGGGTTTAATCGACCTGAATGCGCTGGAAAAGGCGATAAGAAAGAAGACGGTCCTCGTCTCCGTAATGCACGCAAACAACGAGATAGGAACCATACAGCCCATCGAAAAGATAGGGAAGATATGCAAGAAGAGAAGGATCCTCTTCCATTCCGACGCTGTACAGAGCTTCACCAAGGTCCCGATAGACGTAAAAAGGATGAACATAGATTTGCTTTCTTTGTCGAGTCACAAGATCCACGGTCCCAAGGGGATCGGAGCGCTGTTCGTGAGGAAGGGCGTCAAGATCAGGGAGGAGCTCACGGGAGGCCAGCACGAATCCGGCCTGCGCGCGGGGACGCAAAACGTCCCGGGCATCGTGGGGTTCGGGAGAGCTGTGGAGGCAGCGAGGGATGGCGATGCGAAGCGCATGGCGAAACTCAGGGACAGGCTTATTTCCGAGCTCCTCAGGATAAAGGGATCGAAACTGAACGGGGCGAAAGGCGATAAAAGGCTCTGCAACAACGTGAACGTCGGTTTTCGCGGGGTTGAGGGGGAAAGCCTCATGATGTACCTGGACACGAAAGGGATCGCGTCCTCCACGGGATCCGCCTGCTCGAACCTCCTGATAAAGGAAGGCGGGGTCTCGCACGTACTCCAGGCGGTATGCAAGGATATGGAATTCGCGAGCGGCTCCATCCGCCTGACGCTCTCGAGGTTCAGCACGAGGGAGGAAATCGACTACGCAGTAAAATCTGTAAACGAGGTCGTAGAGCACCTCAGGAAGATAAGCGGGTTCAAGTGAGAAAATCACTTCAATACCTTGCCGGTTTCTTCGTACCATAAATAGAGATCCAGCTCCGCCAGGCTCATGCCGAGCTTTTCAGCGATCTTTTTCAATACGCCTTCGATCTCCAGGTATTTCTTCTTCGTTAAGGTTTTCGGCCGCTCGATCATGCCGTGCTTTTCGAGCATGTCTATTATGTGGAAATCGATTATCGCGAGGTTCCCGAATCCTATGTTCCTCAGGAAGTGGCTCGCCTCTTTATAACCAAGGCCTTTCACGTTTTCGACAAGCCATTCCCTCGCCTTCTCCCCGCTGCCGAAGGATTCGATCGTTTCTTTCAGTGAGCCGTGATGCTTCCTCGCCTCCGCTATGAATTTCGCGCGCACGTTAGGGTAGCGGTGGCCGAGCTCTCTCAGCCTCCCCGTAAGCTCCCTTCCGCTGAGGGTCGAGAATCCGTTCCCGATCTCTTCCTGTATCCTCATCCCCCTCTCGGCCTGGAAGTTCGCCGTAAGAATGCAGAAGCAGAGCTCGCTGAATATCTCCTCGTTTGTTCGCTTTCCGAGGTTTCTGAACTCCCTCAGCCGGGAATCCACCTTTTCCCTGATCCCGCTATCCTTCAGCCTCCTGGCACATTCGAGAATTCCTTCCATGCCTGATTATATTGATACAAGCGTTAAAAATGAAAATATTTTATTGCGCCGGAACAATACATAATATGATTGAAGTTTTTATCCTCAGCCTGATTGCGGGTTTTGCGAGCGCCCTCGGAGGGCTCATTGTCATTTATTTCAAAGGAATCAGCCACCGGGCGGTCGGGATGGGACTCGGCTTCTCGGCGGGGGCTATGATCGTTATCGCCTTCATGAGCCTTTTTTACAAGGCGCTGGAGATAGGACCTTACGAGATAGTGGTCGTCTCCTTCATAGCAGGCTCCCTGCTCATGATGTTTTTCGATTTCTTCATACCCCACAAGCATTTCTGCGGCAGGAGGAGTGAAGGGCAGGGAAGGATGATGAAGCTGGGAATCCTGGTCGCGCTCGGGATGACGATGCACAACTTCCCCGAGGGGGCGATCATAGGGGTCGGCTACACCGTCCTGCCCGCTTTCGGGATAATCCTCGCCCTGGCGATAGCGATCCACAACATACCTGAAGGGGTAGCGGTAGCCGTCCCCCTGAAGGCGGCAGGGATGAAGAATTCAAGGATATTCAAAATAACGCTTATGTCCGGGATGGCAGAGCCATTGGGTGCGTTAATCGCTGCGCTGTTTCTAGTGGCCGTTCCCGGCGTGCTTCCCATAGCCCTTGCCTTCACGGGAGGCGTCATGGTCTACCTCTCTATAGACGAGCTCATACCCGTCGCGAAGGCGCAGTGCAGGAACACGCGCGTGATAAGCATAGGCATAATAATAGGGATGGCGCTGGCGATGGCCCTGGAGGCGCTGGTCTAGAATTATTTTCAGTCCTTCCACTTGTGTCCTGGGTTCCTGGGTATCACTATCCAGCATATGATGTACACTATGATCCCGGAGCCCATGGCGGCAAGCGTTCCGACTATCCACAGGAGCCTGATTATCACGGGATCGATCCCGAGGTATTCCGCTATCCCGCCGCACACCCCTCCGAGTATCCGGTCGTTGCCCGATCTGTAGAGCCTGTGTATCTCGCCGGCCCTTGGCTTTTCGGCTTTCGGTCTTTCCCTCTTCATTGCCATCTCCTCTTTAACCTCCTTCGGAATTTCAAGCGTTACCTTTACCGCAAGGACTATGTATCCCAGGAAAAGGAAGAAAAGGAATATCATATGCAGATTCATGCCGACGTAAAAGGCCAGCGTCGAGAGCGCGGGTATCCCTAAAGAGATGTTCGCGATGTCGATCGCGTACGAGGCCAGCCAGAAGCCTATGGTTATCCCTATCGCGGTCACTATCGGGGAAAGGGGCCTGTAAGACCTCGGTGAGGTCTTGGACAGGTAGGAGGTGTAAGAGAAGAAGAGGAATATGATGAAGAACAGGCCGAAGTTGGCGAGAAGGAAGGATACTACGCTGGAAAGGAAAACGCTTCCCAGGCCGAGGTTGACGAAGGATACGACCCATATCATCAAGCCAAAAATTATCAGGCCGAATATGCTCGATATGAAGGGTCCGACTATGCCGAACGTCCTGTGGAACCAGCTCTCCCATTCCTCACCCTTGCTTTCCATCTTCTTCCCGAACTTCTCTCCAAGGGTTCCGACTTCTTCGGAGAAATGTTCCACCCTTTGCTCGAGAACGTTGTCCTTCTTTTTGGTCTTTCTTTTCGCGGCCTTTTTTTCCGGCATATTAATTTATTACCCGAACTGGTTTAAAAATTATTTCCCGGCGTAAAAAACAACTACGGCCCCATTGCCCGTTTCCTTTATTTTTCCCGTCTTCGTTTCCAGGCCGTTCTCCTCCAGGATCAGTCTGAAGTCCTCGAAGTAATCGTGGAAGCCGCACGTCCGGCAGAATGGTCCAGTGAACTCTACCCTTAACGATTTCTTGCCTGCCGAAAGAACCCTCGCATTCGCCTCAGGGGAGCGGTACCTGTTGAACTCCTCGACCGCTTTCCCTGCGGCATTCCCAATTCCCTTTCTCATTGTCACACGCTCTCGCTCTTCTCGAAGAAATACGCTCCCAGCAAAATCATGAACAGCGAAAAGGCGATAGATATGGCTAAATTGTAAACGATCGGCAGCGAGGAAACGCCTATCAGGGCGCCGCGCATGCCGTCCACGCCGTAGGTCAGCGGGTCTATGTAGGATACGTAACGTATCCATCCGGGCAGGTTCTCGACAGGGAAGAGCGCCCCGGAGAGGAAGAATAGCGGGAAGATTATGAAATTCATTATCAGGCTGAACCCCTGCATGTCTTTCATCCTCGAAGCGAATATGAGACCCAGCCCGATGAACGTTGTCGCGATCAGCAACATGAAAACAACCGCAATCAGGAAAGGTAACAGACCGGCAATCCTGAATCCCATCAGCAGCGAGATTAGAAGGAGCAGCACGCCCTGCACCAGGCCTGTTGTGGTTCCCCCTGCTATCCTGCCAAGGACGATAGATACCCTGTTCACGGGGGCCACCATGATCTCCTTAAGGAAACCGAACTCCCTGTCCCAGAGGACCGAGATTCCCGCGAACATGGAGGTGAAGAGAAGGCCCATCCCTATTATGCCCGGTACAAGGAAATCTATGTAGCTGATGTCTGCCGGAGAACCGGGAATGGAGAAACTGGTGAACCCGAACCCAAGGAACACAAGGAACAGCAACGGCATGACCAGCATGCCCACTATCCTGGACTTGGCCCTGAGGAACCTCTTCATCTCCCTCAGCCAGAGCACGTAGACAGCCGTCGGGTTGATCATTGTCCGTGCCTCCTCCTCATCATTTCCCTGTTGAAGTTGTTCCTGCCCGCGTCCTCCTCCCTTATGGTTTTCCCTGTGAAATGAAGGAAAACGTCCTCAAGGCTCGGCTTGCGCAGGTTAACGGAAAGGACGTTCACCCCCCTCTTGGGGGCGTCGCACACCAGCTCAGGTATCCTCTTTTCTCCCCTTTCCGTGGTGAGGCATAACTTCCCGTCATGCATCTTCGACGTCTTGACCCATTTGAGACCCTTGACGTGCCTCATGAATTTTTCAGTATCCCCTTCGAGTTCCAGGTATATCACGTCTCCCCCGAGCACGTCCTTCAGCTTGCCGGGCGTGTCCATTGCTACTATCCTTCCCTGGTCTATTATCGCAACCCTGTCGCAGAGGTAGTCCGCCTCCTCCATGTAATGGGTCGTGAGTATGATCGTCACCTCGCTTTCCCTGTTCAGCTTTTTTATGTACTCCCAGATGTGCCTCCTGGTCTGGGCGTCAAGGCCGAGGGTGGGCTCGTCAAGGAAAAGTACCTTGGGCATGTGTATGAGGCCTCTGGCTATTTCCAGCCTCCTCTTCATCCCCCCCGAGTACTTCCCCACCAGGACGTCCGCCTTGCCGGCAAGCTCGACAAGGTCCAAAACCTCCTTTATCCTCTCGTCCCTGGTTTTCCTGTCAAGCCCGTACATCCTCGCATGGAAATAGAGGTTCTCCCTCCCTGTCAGCTGGCTGTCAAGGGCTGGTTCCTGGAAGACTATCCCTATGCTCCTCCTGACTTCGTCCCTGCTCCCGCGAACGTCAAAACCGGCTATTTCTGCATGGCCGCCGTTTGGCGTCAGAAGGGTTGAAAGCATGTTTATGGTTGTCGTCTTTCCCGCTCCGTTGGGACCTAGAAGGCCGAAGAGCTCGCCCTTCTTCACGCTGAACGATATTCCGTCCACTGCCGCAAACCCGTTAAACTTCTTGACCAGGTCCTCAACCTTTATCGCGAAAATCTTATCACCTTGCTTCCTAGTTAGTCTAAAGATATCGGGCAGGAATAAAAATTTATTCCCCATTTATCAGAATGATTTCCACAGCCCGTGGACGTTGCAGAACTCCCTCGCCTCGAGTTTCGCCGCGCTAACCTCGAATTCCGCCTCCGGGATGTCGCCCGGTTCGAGGAACTTCCTGTAAATCCTGCCGTCCCCGATTATCTCTATCCATTCGATGTGATGCTTTTCCTCCATTGGGTGCGGTACGCTCCCGACCTTCACCCTCACTCCTGTCTCTGTCTTCTCGATCACGGGGACGTGTTTTTCGCGTCCTTCGTCCTCAGTCCTTTCCTGAAGTAGCTCCATCGGCTGTCCGCAGCAGACGAGTTCTCCTGCTCCCGCGTGCAGGACCTCCACGATGTTGCCGCACACGTTGCACTTGTACACCTCATTCAAATTGGTCATTTTTACACTCCAATTATTCGATTTTCTTGAACTGGTTTTTTGGAAAGCCGCATATCGGGCAGTTCTCGGGCGGAGAGCCTTCAACCGTATTCCCGCATGTCTGGCAGACGTAGATGTCACTTTCATCCATGTCCTTTCCCTCTTTCAGGATTGCCATTGCCCTGTCGTAAAGGCCGTGGTGGACCTTTTCAACTTCGTTTGCCCAGCTGAAGCTCCTTTCCGCATTGGCGTTGCCTTCGATCCTGGCCTTCTCAAGGAATTCCGGGTACATCTTGTTGAACTCGTAGTGTTCGCCCCTGACCGCTTCCCGGATGTTTTCCTTTGTTGTTCTCACTTCACCGGCAGTCCTCAGATGGTTCAGGGCATGCACGGTCTCGGCGTCCGCGGCTGCCCTGAAAAGTTTCGCAATGTTCTTGAAACCTTCCTCCTCCGCCTTTTTCGCGAAGGCAAGATACCTTCTGTTCGCCTGGCTTTCGCCTGCGAACGCCTTCATAAGGTTTTCTTTGCTTTTCATTCCAATCCCCCCTTATTTCACAATCTTTCCTCGGAAAGATGCAGGTGATCCGTTTCCACTTCGACTAACGCCTCGAATATCTCTTTAACTCGCGGGTTCTCTGACTCTTTGGCCGCCCTCCTGTAAAAATCGATCGCCCTTGTCTCCCTGTCATGCGATTCCTGCAGGTTCTCCCTGTTTTCCTCGTGGCAGGGATCGTCTCCCTTGGGAGCGGATTCCATCTTCAGGATTTTTCTCCAGATGCTCGCGTGCTCCGCTTCCACCTTTCCAAGCGCCTTGAAGAGGAGCTTTCCTTCCTCGTCGTTTGTCTTTTTCGCGGCGCAGAAGTAGAAGGCGGCGTTGCTGACCTCCACCTGAAGAGCGTGTTCAGCGTTCGTCCTGTCCTTATCGTTAAGTTCCACGTCGAAATTCACCTTAGCTGCCCTCGCCTCCTTTATGTGTTTCCTGTGGGCCCCGCAAAACGGGCAGTTGTCGGGAGCGGTTTCCCCTATGTAAGGGTCCCCGCATATCTCGCATCTCCACAATTTCACCATACTTATCACCTCTCATCATGATTTCTTTTAACGAACAGTCCGCACCAGCATCTCCCCTCTTTTTTCCAGGTGTCGTGCGTCTTGAAGTTGCACGGGCAGATCAAGGAAAGGTCTGTTTCCCTCGTCCCGTCCCTCGTCCTGCAGGGGCAGATCTTGAGGCCGAACTTCTTTTCGTTCGCCAGCACTCCCTCGGCCAGCATGTCCACGTGCTTCTCGTCGGGGTTCAGCATGAAATCCTTTTTGTCAGCGAATCTCTCCCATACCCCTTTAAGTTCTTCCTTGTTCATAATCCCATCACCTTTCTCGCTTCCTCTTTCTCTATCTCCACGTACGCGTTCTCGACCTGGCACGTCGGGCAGATCCTTGGACCTGCCATGCCGAAGTGTATGTCGTTGCATACGTTGCATCTCCAGAACTTCTTCCCCGTCATCTCAATCATGACCCCCTGATTTACAATCCCAGTTCCCTTTCTATCGCTTCTTTGTCGAAACCTACGATAATCTTCCCGTTGATCTCTATCTGGGGAACCCCGTTGGATCCAGACTTCTCTATCATTTCCTTTGCCGCTTCCTGGTCCTTTGAGACGTCCACGTCCTCGAATTCTATCCCCTTGATCCTCAGGAATTCCTTGACCATCCTGCAGTAAGGGCACGTGGGCATCGAGTAAACCTTGACCCTTTTCTTTTTTTCTGCCATGAAATCACCTTTTTAACCCTGTTTCTTTTTGACATTTTTTGGATTTTTAAATACGTGGATAAAATATAACACTGTTATATTTAAAGTTTTCCCCAGAAAACCTTATTTTTATCAGTTCGGCCAATATTTAATTAAATGAACCTGAAAAGGCTCCTGAAGAGGGAAAGGCTACTTTGGCACAGGCACTTCATTCCATCTGTCCTCGCTGGCCTGGCTGTCGCCCTGGTCTCTTTAATTTACCAGATAACCGTCTCCAACATCGTGCTCTTCGCGAGCGTGGGGGCGTCGGCGGCGATCCTGACCAACACGCGGTCCCATCACCTCACCAAGCTGCGTACCACCATATTGGCCTACATGGTGTCCATAATAATCTCCTCCATGGTGTACGCTCTCAATTTCTTCCTCCCCCTGCACATCTCCGTGAACATCTTCCTCCTGGTTTTTCTCGTAGGCCTCTTTCTCTTCTTGCTCAACGTCTTCCACCCTCCCGCTATCACCGCCTCCCTTTCCTTCATACTCCTGGAAAGGCCTGTCTTTGAGCTGATCTACCTTTTTTTCGCGATAATCATTCTGCTGATAATCGTCCGATTGCTTACCTATACCATATCCCAGCGCCTCTCCTTGAGGGAATTCCTGAAGGAGTTCAGAAAGAGCTTTTAACCAAGATTAGCAAAACCTTTTCTTCTGCAATCGACGTACTTCATTATGTAAATCTTATAAAGGTATGTTTGGATATTAAACCTCAAGGGTGTTGGTTACGGATATTCTGGAGATAGTTTTCCACGGGCGCGGAGGACAGGGAGCGGTTACTGCAGCCGAGCTTCTAGCTGTTTCCGCTTTCAAGGACGGGAAGTACACGCAGGCCTTCCCCAAGTTCGGGCCCGAAAGGAGGGGTTCCCCTGTCCAGGCCTACTGCAGGCTTTCCAAGGAATTCATAACCCTGAGAACGCAGGTATACAGCCCCGATTACGTCATAGTGCTGGACGATTCCCTCCCCAAGGCGGTCGACATCACCAAAGGTTTGTCGGATGACGGGACAATACTGATAAATTCTGAGAGGAAAATGAAGTTCAACGGTTACGAGGTGTACACCGTTGACGCGAACAGGATCGCCCTCGAGGTTCTCGGTAGGCCCATAGTAAACACCGTGATGCTCGGGGCTTTCGCGAAGGCAACAGGCCTGATCTCAATGAAAAACCTTACGGAGTCCGTGAAGGAGAGGTTCTCGGGAGAGCTCAGGAAAAAGAACGTCCTTGCCGTCAAGAGGGCGTATGAGGAGACCACGTTATGACGGGGAGGAAGGTAGCGAAGGCCGGGGTAACATCGAAGCCGACAACGGGCCTGAAGAAGTCCGGATGGAGGACGTTCAGGCCGGTCATCACGGAAGAGTGCAGGGGTTGCGGGATATGCGTGATGCACTGCCCCGAAGGATGCATGAAGACAGAGAATAAAATGGCGAAGGTGGATTACGATTACTGCAAGGGCTGCCTGATATGCGCTAATGTCTGCGCATTCAAGGCCATAAAGAGCGAGATGGAAAAATGACGAAAAAAGTCCTGGAAGGGAGCCATGCGATAGCCGAGGCGGTGAAGCTGTGCGGGCCGGAGGTAGTCGCAGCCTATCCGATAACACCTCAGACCCACATAATTGAAAGGATTTCGGAGATGGTGGCGGACGGGGAGTTCAGAACGAAATTCTCGCGGGCGGAGTCCGAGCATTCCGCTATGTCCATCTGCCTGGGAGCCCAGGCAACGGGCGTCCGTACGTTCACGGCCTCCGCCAGCCAGGGTATCGCGCTCATGCACGAGGTCCTGTACAACGTTTCGGGGATGCGCCTGCCTATAGTCATGGCAGTCGCTAATCGTTCTCTCGCCTCTCCCCTCAACATATGGTGCGACTGGTCGGATACCTTCGCGGAGAGGGACTCGGGCTGGATGCAGTTCTACTGCGAGAGCGCTCAGGAGGCTTTCGACACGGTCATACAGGCTTACAAAATAGCGGAAAATCCGAACGTTTCCCTTCCCGCGATGGTGTGCATAGACGGGTTCATACTCTCCCATGTTTACGAGCCCGTTGACATAGCGGAAAAGTCCCTGGTGAGAAAATTCCTGCCGGCTTACAGCGGAAGGAAGATCGATTTCGGGAAGCCCGTCACCCAGGGAGCGTGGGCAGGGCCTGATTATTTCCAGGATTTCAAGAGGGACCAGCACGAGGCCATGAGGAAGGCCAAAGACGTTATAAGGAGGGCTAACTCCGAATTCAGGAGGGTTTTCGGAAGGGGTTACGGCAGCGGCCTGATCGAAACCTACAACATGGAATCCGCTGATCACGCGATCATAACCATGGGTTCCGCGTGCGGGACGATAAGGCATGTCATCAGGAAGAACAAGATCAGGGACATGGGTCTAGTTAAGATAAAGAGCTTCCGCCCGTTTCCAATAGGGGAGATAAAGGGGGCGCTGAACGGGATGAAATCAATAGGCGTTCTCGAGAAGAACATCTCTCCGGGTCTCGGGGGGGCCCTATGCCACGAAATCCGGGGCCTTACAAGAAAGTGCTCCGTGAGCACGTTTATCGGGGGGCTCGGGGGCAGGGACGTCAGGACAGAGGACATCCTGAACATATTCGATGATATCAGGGAGGAGAAGAGGGGATTGATATGGGTCTAGCTTGCGGGTTCTATCAGGGCTCAACCAACTGCTCCGGCTGCCCGGAAACAGTCGCTATCCGGAACATACTGGAGGTCGCCGGGAAGGAAACGGTCGTTGTCAACGCCACCTCTTGCCTGGAAATCGTAAGCTCGCAATACCCGCACACTTCCTGGGGCGTTAATTACATACACGGGGCCTTCGAGAATTCATCCGCCATAGCGAGCGGGGTTTCGCTTGCTCTGGAGAAAATGGGCAAGAAGGGGAACGTGATCGCAATAGCAGGGGACGGGGGCACGCTCGACATCGGGCTGCAGTCCCTGTCAGGAAGCCTGGAGAGGGGGGACAGGATATGCTTCATATGCCTGGACAACAACGCGTACATGAACACTGGGATACAGCGGTCGAGCGCCACGCCGTTCGGGGCGTGGACTACCACCAGCCCCCACGGTAAGTTCTCTGTGGGCAAGGAGGAATGGAAAAAACCGATAATGGAGATAGTGGCCTCCCACAGAACGCCGTATGCGGCTACCGCTTCAGTCGGCTTCATCCCGGACCTCAAGGAAAAGGTCAGGAAGGCGCTCGAAAGGAAAAATCAGCCCTCTTTCCTGCACGTGGAATGCCCCTGCCCGCTGGGCTGGAAATTCGACCCTTCAAAGACCATCGAGATCGCCAGGCTGGCGGTGGAAACGGGCATGTGGATGCTCTACGAGACGGAGAAGGGAAATTTCAGGATAACAAGGCCCGTGGAGAAGAGAAGACCTGTCAAGGAATACCTAAGGACACAGGGCAGGTTCGCCCATCTGTTCAAACCGGGCAACGAGCGCGTGATCAAAAGGATACAGGAACAGGTTGACATTGAATGGGGAAAACTATTAAAGCTATCCGGACAGAAATAATTAAATTGGGGGTTTTACCATGCCTTTTAAGATAATTCAGGACAGGGGAGCGTGCATTGGCTGCGGTGCCTGCGCCTCGATCTGCCCGGGCAACTGGGTGATGGAAGGCGACAAGAGCAAGCCCAAAAAAACCACGGTCAAGGAGATAGGCTGCAACCAGGAGGCCGCTGATTCCTGCCCCGTTAAATGCATAAAGATAAAGAAAGTCTAGAATGAATTGAAACGCAAGAAGCGCGTTTCTTTTGGGAAACATGAAACTGGTAAGCGCATGTCTGGTAGGAATAAACTGCAGGTACGACGGTAAGAACAAACTTAATTCTAAGCTTTTCAAGATGTTCAGGAAGGGCGGGCTCGTTCCTGTCTGCCCCGAACAGCTCGGGGGCCTTCCAACCCCCAGGAAACCCCAGGAGATTTCCGGAGGGACTGGGGAGGATGTCCTTAAAGGGAAGGCGAAAGTGCTCAGGGATGACGGGGAGGACGTCACGAGGAATTTCATCAGGGGCGCGGAAGAGACTCTTATGATAGCGAAATCCCTTGGCATAAAGGAAGCCATCCTCGAGTCGGAATCCCCTGCATGCGGATGCGGCAGGATTTACGACGGGAGCTTTTCGGGAAAACTCAGGGAAGGGGACGGGGTTGCGGCGTCGATACTCAAGAACAACAAAATAAAGGTAAGGTCCGAAAAAGAAATTTAAGATCGCGAAAACAAATTATTTCCATGAAGGTCGTTCTTCTGGGCAGGTATCCCGACTTCGTGAAAAGGGAGATCAGGAGGGAAGCGAAGATCATCCATATGGAAAGGCCGCGAAGGGGGATAGAAAACGCCGATGTAGTCGTGATAAACGCCGGCATAAGGGCCGACGGAAAATTTCTGGACAGGGTCAAATCCCTGAAAACCCTGATAACCTTCACCCACGGGTACGACCACGTGGACCTGGAGGCCGTCAGGGCCAGGGGGATAAACTTTCAAACGGTCCCCGGCAGCACGCCCAGCGTGGTGGAGCTCACGTTCGGGCTTATGATATCGGTCCTCAGGAAGATCCCTGAACAGGACAGGAGGATGAAGAGGGGGGAATGGAAAAAGGAATTGGGGACTGAGCTTTTCGGGAAGACCCTGGGCGTGGTAGGTCTCGGGCCTATAGGGACCAATGTGTGCAGGATAGCGAGATCGTTCGGGATGAACGTCGTTGCA
>Ga0180438_10007395_pt1 | contig 14331 bp, 10 predicted proteins | sample SS_ome_12_FD_132455 | JGI IMG/M metagenome (GOLD analysis project Ga0180438, IMG submission 132455) | Hypersaline lake sediment archaeal communities from the Salton Sea, California, USA - SS_3_D_2 metaG | ecosystem: Environmental > Aquatic > Non-marine Saline and Alkaline > Hypersaline >...
CCGCCTGGATGTACCCCTTTGAGGAAGAGGTGACCCAGGACGGCGTCTTTCATTTGGTTGAGGGCGGACAGGTCATGGTGCCAATGATGAGCCAAAGTGAACGCTTGGGCTACACCGCCGGCCAGGGCTATCAGGCAGTTGATCTGCCCTATCTTGGCGGCGAGCTATCGATGCTAATTCTGTTGCCTGCTGAGGGAACGTTCCAGGACTGGGCGCGGAAGCTGGACGCCAGGCAATTGGCCACAATCGTAGATGACATGGAGCGTATGCAGGTGCAGCTCACCATGCCCAGGTTCACCTTTGAGTCAAGCTTCAGGCTGCGAGATGCACTGGTACGGCTGGGGATGAGCGATGCGTTCAGTGGGGCTGCTGACTTTAGCGGGATGACCGGCAACCGCGACCTTTTTATCAGCGATGTCTACCACAAAGCCTTTGTGGCCGTGGATGAAGAGGGAACAGAAGCGGCTGCGGCCACGGCGGTGGTCATGGAACTGACCGCCGCTCCTGCCCAGCCTGTCACTGTCACGGTAGACCGCCCCTTCGTGTTCCTGATCCGCGACATCGAGACAGATGCGATCCTGTTCCTGGGTCATGTGGTGGACCCATCAGCGTAGTGTGGCCTAGGAAGCGGTCGTTTCCCAGTACCCCAGCCAGCGCGGAAACAGCCGCAGGTCTAATGACCTGCGGCTGTTCTGCTATTGGACTCGCGGATTGGCGGCCGCCAGGATGCCAGCCGGCGGTGGGAGAGCAAGCGGCACATATCCCTCTGAGGGGGACTTGAACCCTGTGCTATCCTGCGCGATGGACATCACGACACTCGGAGACGAATCCTCATCGAGCGAGATCCGGTCGAAAACGATGTCATTGTCCCGACCTGCCCGGCGGGAGAGTGCGTGAGCTGGCTCGGGAGTCTGCTGATACGCTGTGCCGACAGCAGGGGAAGGGGTTGACGACAGCAGGTCGGTCTGAGACCCTCCAGAGCCCGCCGCTTGTGGTGAGGTCGCGGAATTCCCGACTCTGCACGCCATGCTCAACATGAGAATCAGGACCAGCCACCCACTCACGCGCCCCCGCCTCAACCCAAGAATGAAGCAGCCAACCACGGTCGCCTCCTAGAACCACGCAATACACATGCATTCTGTCACATGCACATGATCCTCACAATCACGGCGGAGGTATTCCGACCCCAGACGATGACGTGTCAACTCGTCGGTCTGCCGGTTGTGTTCTCGACAGGAAAGGATGGTCGGCGGTAGCGGGGCATTTCGCTGGCGGCCCAGCCAGGAGAGCGTGTGAAGAGAACCCGGAGATTGGGCGGGCGATGGAATTGAGAGCAAGAATAGGAGAGGTCAGTCGGAGGGTGAAGGCAATATGATTCCCGGGAAAGCACCTAGGCCTCAACCTTACTTGAGGCCTAGGCTTTGATGGTTCTCTACGGATGCTTGACGCCACCTACGGAATGGCCAGCTTCCACCCAACCCTGATGACGTTCGGGTCTTCGATCATCGGATAGCCGCTATCCATGGGGTGCATCTCATTGGTGAGCTCTACGATCTCCATGTAGCGCTCGCCATTGCCCAGCAGTCGTACAGCGATCTTGTATAGCGTGTCGCCAGCCACCACTTGATACTCCTTTGGTGGGAGCAGCACTGCATCGATCACGTGAATGACACCGTTGCTGGCCTCGATGTCCGTGATGACGACCTTGGACTCGTTGATCATCACTGCACCATCCTCAACCGTGATGGCCACCGGCTTGCCCAACACTGTGTTCGCGCTATCCAGCTCCACCACATCTGCGGCCAGCACTTTGGCGGGCACAACGTGGTACAGCAGTATGTCGGTCAGTGTCGGGATGTCGGCCAGCAGACCCTCAACCGTGCCTTCAGGCAGCTTGGCAAAAGCATCGTCTGTCGGAGCAAAGACCGTAAACGGACCCTCGCCTTGTAGCGTCTCAACCAGCCCGGCCGCCTGTACCGCTGCAACCAGCGTAGTGAAGCGGCCATCAGCCACAGCGATGTCCACGATGGTGGGCAGTGCTTCGTCTACTTCCACTTGCTTCTCTGTCATTGGAGCAGCAGCGCCACCCGGAATTGCCAGCTTCCAGCCGACGCGAAGCAGATCCGGATGCTCAATCATCGGGTAGCTTGCGTCTAGTGCGTGCACGGCATTGGTCAACGCTACGATTTCGTGATAGCGAGAGCCAGCCCCCAGCAAGTCCGCAGCAATGTGATACAACGAATCACCACTCTTTACCGTATAGTCAGTCGGTGGCAGGAGCACCGTGTCGACCACGTGAATCACACCGTTGCTGGCTTCGACGTCAGTAATGACGACTTGGGCGTCATTTACAAATACGCGACCATCTCTGACGGTGACCAACACCGCTTTGTCGAGCGCCGTGTTGGCATTGTCCAGTGTTACCACATCTGCCGCCTTCACTTCCCCAGCAACTACGTGATACAGCAGTACGTTGGTCAGCGCTGGTATGTCAGCCAGCAACGCCTCCACCGTGCCTTCAGGCAGTTTGGCAAACGCGTCGTCCGTTGGGGCAAAGACGGTGAAGGGACCTTCGCCTTTCAGCGTGTCGACTAGACCTGCAGCCTGAACTGCAGCAACCAGGGTTGTGAATCTCCCATCCGCGACAGCCACGTCAACAATGTCCCCCTGCGCGTAAGCCACCGGTGCTGCATAGAGCAATGACCCAAGCGTCAGGGACACCGCAACGAGTGTGCTCAGCACTTTCCTGGATACCATCTTCGAACCCTCCTTTGTCTCTTTCTCATTAGCTGTGCAAACGCTGATCCTTTCGCCTTCAAGGATCGTTTACAGTATAAGAACAGACACGGTTGGCAGCCGCCGCAGACGGTTGTGCGAGGCGTCGATTTCGGTTGGCATACGGTTTGAAGTAACGCATAGGCTCAATCGGCCAGCCAGCCAATGTACCAATCCACCAAGTGGCTGATCTCGGCGTGCTCAGAGCGCCACAAAATGGCTTTCGCGGCCAACCAGAGATGACCGAGGCCAGAAGCAGTCCAAGCACGTGCACCTGTCTGTCATCTGCAGCCAGAATGAGTGACACTCTGCGGGGCTCCCCCCCGGCCCTCCGCATCCACCGTCCCGATGTGCCTCGGCTCCCAACCGGCGCTTGGACAATCGCCCTACGCCGTGGTAATATCCAAGTGAGCGGTTGCCGTGGAGGCCACGATAGCAGATCAGCAGTTGAGTCGGTGGCACATGAGAGCAGTCAGTCTCGGTGAATGGACGTGTTGCGCCAGGGTGCATCTACTGCGCGCGCTTGTGTGCGCGGCACTGCTCACTGCTGCAACCTGGTACAGCACCGCACTTCCCGCGTCGTCCCAGCAGTGGGCCACTCCCTTCATGACCCCAAGCCCAACACCAACAGCAACTCCCTTGCCGGTGCCCCAGAGGCTCGATTCGATCAAGGATATTGTCAGCGTCACCGTGCCGCGCGACAGGCGCCCGCGGGACAACGACATCCGCTTTGATCGCATATCCATAGCGGAGGGCCTGTCACAGAGCACGGTAGATTGCATTCTTCAGGATCGCAAGGGCTTTGTGTGGTTTGGCACGGAAGACGGGCTGAACCGGTTCGACGGCTACAGCTTCACGGTATTCCGGCACGACCCCCAGGACGCCAACAGTCTCAGCAACAACTATGTGCGCTGCCTGCTCGAGGATCAGAGCGGAGCGCTGTGGATAGGAACGTGGGGCGGCGGTCTCGATCGCCTTGATCCCGAAACAGGGGAATTCACTCACTACAAGCACAATCCGGTTGACCGACACAGCTTGAGTCATGACAACATCCTGTGTCTGTACACGGACCTTTCCGGACAGATCTGGATTGGGACGGGCGGTGGAGGACTAGATCTGTACGATCGGGAGAATGATCGTTTCGTCCACCTGCAGCACGCGCCCCACGACGAGGGCACCCTGAGCGACAACGCTGTGTCAGCGGTGCTGGAAGACCAATGGGGTGAGCTATGGGTGGGAACCACGCAGGGTGGACTGAACCGCCTGACGCCGGGGCGAGGCCAGTTCGTCCACTATCAGAGTGTGAGCGATGCCCCCCACAGCCTGAGCAGCAACCGCATTACGGCAATCCATGAGGACACCGAAGGAGTGCTGTGGATTGGCACAGCCGATCGTGGGCTCTGCCGCCTTGACCGACAGAACGACCGCTTCATCCGTCTGCAGCACAGTCCCGATGACCCCACAAGCCTCAGCAGTGATAACGTGCAGACCATCTACGAGGATCGCTCTGGTGTGTTGTGGATCGGCACCGGCGAGGGCGGGCTAGACCGCTACGATCGCCGCAGGAACCAGTTCATCCACTATTCCAACGACCCCTTCGACCCCAACAGCCTAAGCCACGACGACGTAGTGTCGATATACGAAGACCGCGGAGGCGTGCTGTGGATTGGCACCTTCGGCGGTGGACTGAGCAAAGCCAATCCCGCCAACCAGAAGTTCGTCCACTACCACAGTGATCCCAATGATCCCGGCAGCCTCAGCGACGACAACGTGCGGGCCATACTAGAGGACTCGGCGGACAGGTTGTGGATCGGCACGTACAGCGGGGGGCTCAATCGTTTCGATGCAGTGACTAGGCAGTGGACCCACTACCAGCACAACCCCGACGACCCTGGCAGCCTCAGCCACAACCTGGTCCGGTCAATATACGAGGACAGCCATGGGTTGCTGTGGATCGGCACGGACGGTGGCCTCGACCGGCTTGACCCGCTGACAGGGCAGTTTGCCCACTATCGCCACGATCCCGACGACCCGCGCAGCCTCAGCCACAACAGCGTGTGGGCAATCTACGAGGACCGCAAAGGCGTGCTGTGGGTGGGGACCATCGGTGGGGGGCTCAACCGCTTTGACCCTGAAAGAAACAGCTTCACCCACTACCAGCACGACCCCGATGACCCTGGCAGCCTCAGCCACAACACCGTCTCTAGTATTCTTGAATCCTACGACGGCGTGCTGTGGATAGGGACCCTGGGTGGAGGTTTGGATCGCTTCGATCGGACGACCGGACGCTTTACCCACTACCGCCATGACCCCAACGATCCACACAGTCTGAGCAATGATCGCGTGCTGTGCATTGGAGAGGACTATCGAAACAGGGTCTACATCGGCACGTGGGGAGGCGGGTTGGACAGACTCGACCGCGCCAGCGACCGTTTCGCGCACTTTCGGGAGAAGGACGGGCTGGCCAACGATGTCGTGTACGGCATCGTGGAGGACAACCTAACCTATCTGTGGCTCAGCACCAACAGAGGCCTATCCAGATTCACGCCTAGTTCGGAAAAGTTCCGCAACTATGACGTGAGCGATGGCTTGCAGAGCAATGAGTTCAGCCCGGGTGCTTACCACATGGGTCCGAGCGGCGTGGTGTACTTTGGTGGGATCAATGGCTTCAATGCCTTCTATCCACCGCAAGTGAAGGATAATCCGTATCCCCCGCCGATCGTCATTACCGCCTTCAAGAAGCTCGATCAGACGGTGATGACCGACATCGCATCAGACCGTGAGATCGAACTCTCCTACACCGACAACTTCGTGGCCTTTGAGTTTGCCGCACTGGATTATACGGCGCCGCACAAGAACCAATACCTCTACCGTCTGGAAGGCTTTGATCCCCACTGGATCAGCGCCGGGACACGCCGCTACCAAAGCTACAGCAACCTTCAAGCAGGGGAGTACGTCTTTCGCGTCAAGGGATCGAACAACGATGGCATCTGGAACCGAGAAGGCTTGGCCATCTATATGAGCGTGAAACCGCCCCTTTGGAACGCCTGGTGGTTCAGGGGGGCATTGGCTCTGCTGCTGGTTGGAAGCATTCTGGTGGGCTATCGCCTGCGCGTGAGGAGCATTCAGGCGCGCACTCGTGAACTCGAGAGGCAGGTCGACGAGAGAACCTATGAGATTGAACGACGCAGGCTCGTGGCCGAAGGCCTGCGCGAGATCATGGTCATCCTCAACTCAAACCGTTCGCTCAAGGAAAGCCTCGACTACATCGCCTCACAAGCGGCCCTGCTCACTGGTGCCGCCAAGGCTCTCGTCTTTGCCCTACAGGATGAACGCAGCACGCCCGCCATTTTAGGAAGCTATGGTGATTTTGATGATTTGACCTCGGCCACCGTTGAGCGCTCCGCGGACTTGCTGAAGGCAGGCCAGCCGCTCGTCATGCCCAGGCTCAAGGATCACCCGCAGCTCGACTCAGCGAGTGCTACTCTTGACTCTGAATCACAACGTGCCATTTTGGGGATTCCTATCACCATGGGAGGCGAGGTCTATGGCGGACTGCTCATGTTCTACACTCAGGAGCGGTCCTTTGCAGAGGAAGATCTTGAGTTGGGCTGGACGTTGGTGGATCAGGCGGCCCTTGCCATCGCCAATGCCCAGTTGCGGGAACGCGTCGAGCAGATGGCAGCCGCTACAGAACGAAGCCGCCTAGCGCGCGACCTGCACGACGCCGTGACGCAGACCCTGTTCTCGGCCAGCCTTATCGCCGAAGTCCTGCCTGCCACCTGGGAAAGCAATCCCACGGAGGGCCGTGAACTGCTCACAGAGTTGCGTCAGTTGAGTCGAGGTGCCATGGCAGAGATGCGCACGCTGCTGCTGGAACTCCGGCCCGCCGCCCTGGCCGAGGCGACATTGGGAGACCTACTCCGCCAGCTTGCAGAGGCCGTCAGCGGGCGCACTGGCACGCCGGTTAGGGTGAGCGTCAATGGACAGTGTCGGCTGCCCAATGAAGTGCACGTTGCTCTGTACCGCATCGCCCAAGAGGCGCTAAACAATGTCATCAAACACGCTCACGCCTGTCAGGTGGACGTCCGCCTGGCATGCACGCTGTTGCGGACCACTGACGACGCCCCAAGACAGTACCAGGTGGAGATGGAGGTACAGGATGATGGGTGTGGCTTTGAGCCAGTCGAGATACCACCGCACCACCTGGGGCTGAGGATCATCCGCGAACGCGCGCAGGCCGTTGGGGCCACGCTACAGATTGACAGCAAAGTTGGCCACGGAACGACGGTCAGAGTAGTGTGGGTTGGGCGCCCATAGCCGTGGGCAGCGGCATCGGGCACCCCGTTGCATACTAGCCAAGCCGCATCCGCGCAGCGGCACTGAATGGATCTCCAATAGGAGGCACGATTGATGAGCACAAAGCCCATCCGCGTTATGATTGTGGACGACCACCCAATGGTGCGCCGCGGACTGGCCGCCTTTCTAAAGGCCAAGCCTGACCTGCAACTGGTGGGCGAAGCCGGTGACGGCTCCGAAGCACTAGAACTGTGTGACAAAGCCGAGCCCGACGTTATCCTGATGGACCTGGTGATGCCCAAGATGCGCGGTGCTGAGGGTACGCGTGCCATCCGCCAGCGCTGTCCGAACGTGCAAGTCATTGCCCTGACCAGCTTTCAGGACAAGGAGTTGGTTCGTGAGGCTCTTGAGGCAGGGGCCATCAGCTACCTGCTGAAGAACGTCACCGCTGATGAGCTTGCTGCAGCCATCAGAGCAGCACACGCCGGCCGCTCTACCTTGGCGCCCGAAGCTGTGCAAGCTCTGGTACAGAGCGCGAGCCAGGGACCCAAGCTGGGACATGACCTAACACCGCGCGAACGCGAGGTCCTGGCGCTGGTTGTGGAGGGCTTGAGCAACCCCGAGATCGCGGAGCGATTGGTGATCACCCGTTCAACGGCCAAGGCTCACGTGAGCAACATCCTATCCAAGCTGGAAGTCTCCAACCGCGCTGAGGCCATCTCGGTAGCACTACAGCAGGGACTGGTGAGCTGAGCGAAGGGCATATTGGCCAAGTGGCCAATATCTGAATCGCCCACATGGCCGATGTGCGCCCGAAGCAGTTGGCCTATACTGTGACTGACCGTGGGACCACAGCGCATTGCTCTGCGAGACAGGGCAGCCGCAGTTGCGGCACAGCAGAACGCTCACGATCCTCCTTACGTAGACAGGGGCTCCCTTCGCCGGCCAGAGTTGGGAGTCCCTGTTGACTTTGGGGCCAACGCGCCCCATTTGCAGATAGTGGCCCGCGCCTGAACACCTCCGATCCAGACCCCAGGCCCTGATGAGGCAGCCCCGCGTACCACGTCTTGGCAGCAGCATTGGCCATTTGGCCTATGACGAAATTCCCCGGGTAGCTGATGCAGGCCGGGGGTGCGATGCTCTATACTGAAGCCACATCAGTAACCACGTCCATGTCCAGGGAGCATTTCCAGTGCGCATCCTCATTGCTGACAGCCAACCCAAAGTCCGTTTCGCGCTGCGCGTTCTGTTGGGCCGCCAGCTCGAGCCCAACATCGTCAAGGAGGCATCTGACGCCGTGGAGGCTCTGACAGAAGCGATGAACACGTGTCCAGATGTCGTCCTGCTGGCCTGGGATTTGCCTGGGAGACGGGAACTCAAGCTGATCCCGGCACTGCGGCGGATCTGCCCCACCGTGGAGATCATCGCCCTGAGTGGTCGTGCAGAGACCCGGCAAGCCGCTCTGGAGGCAGGGGTCGATGCCTTTGTAAGCAAGGGTGACCCCCCTGAGCAGCTGCTGCTGGCGATCGCAAAGCGCCCCTCGCAACTCCGTCACGACATGCCCCAAAACGCCCAGTGATGTGTACAGCGCTCATGGCTAGAACATGCGTGCACCGTACGTAGAGGACAGGCAAGGCCACACTGCTCCGACAGTGTGGCTGAGCTATAGACATCCTCGTCTCTTGCGGCGAACAGCCGTGGGAGACACAGGAAAGTCCGTTGCGTCAGGCAGACTCAGCCGAGAATCAGCAAGCTGTCTGCCTCCTTTCAGGTATTTCCCTCTCCACCATGGTAGACTGTAGCTAGATTGGGGTTCATTCTGCCGAAGCCTTAGCTAGCGTTCACGCATCCACCTGTTGAACAGAAAGAGAGGGCACGTGTTAACCTATAGGACGTTCAGTGACTACAAGTGGGTGGCCTGGTCGCCGCGCGGGCTGCTGGAGCGGTGGGACAGGGTCCGGCAGTCGGCCCGTGACTTTGTGGCAAGCGAACTTGATGAGCAGGATGTGGTGGCTATCACGGAGTCAGCGTGGGGCAATTCGCCGTACGCTTTCTCCGTCACCGTCTGGTATAAGAAACGCTAGGCTCATCTGGCGCACTATGTGCCATGACTCAAAGGGGGAAAGAGACGGCCATGTATCCAGTGGAAGTTTCGCACATCGCCAAAGCTTTCGGCAGCACACAAGCCGTGGATGACGTGTCCTTCAGCGTCGAACACGGCGAGATCTTTGGTTTGCTCGGGCCAAACGGAGCAGGCAAGACCACCACCATCCGCATCGTTCTCGACTTGTTCAAACCCGACCGCGGCGCTGTTTCGGTGTTTGGTGGTGCGATGGATGAAGACAAGAAGGAACGCATCGGCTACATGCCCGAGGAGCGGGGCCTGTACCAGGATGTGCCCCTGGAGCGCTGTCTGGTGTATCTTGCCACACTGAAAGGCTTGCCGGCTGCCGAAGCACGCCACCGCGTGGGGCGCTATCTGGATCGGTTCGGGCTCGCTCAGCATCGAAACAAGAAGACGAAAGAGCTGAGCAAGGGCATGCAGCAGAAAGCACAGATCATCAACACCATCCTCCACGACCCCGAACTGATCATTATCGATGAACCCTTTGCCTCACTCGACCCTGTCAATACCCAGATGGTCAAGGAGCTGATGCGCGACCTGCGCAGCCGAGGCACCACCATTATCATGTCCACGCACCAGATGCACCAGGTCGAGGAATTGTGCGACCGCATCTTGCTGATCAACGAGGGGCGCAACGTGCTGTATGGTGAGCTCGATACCATCCGTCGGCAGTACTCCGGGCACGCGGTGGTCGTACGCTCCTCGCAAGAGCTGCCACCGATACCAGGCGTCGCGCAAATGTCTGTTCACAACAGTGACGTCAAGCTGGCCCTTGCAGCAGGCACCACGCCGCAGTCAGTGCTGCAGAACATGATCGCCGAAGGCGTGGTACTGGAAAAGTTCGAAATCGCGTTGCCTTCAGTAGAGGAGATCTTCGTCCTGGCTGTGGGAGAAGGAGAGGCATGATGTACAAGCTGTGGCTCGTTGCAGCGCACGAGTACAAACGCGAGGTACTGACCCGCAGCTTCATCGTGGCGATCCTGGCCTCACCACTGCTGATCGCCCTGATCATCGGCATAAGCATGTGGACTGAATCGATGCAACGCGACGGGCGCCCGATCGGCTACGTCGACCAACCGGGCTGGCTGGCAGACCCCGTTGCTCTCCCAGAGGACAATCGCCCACAGTCCGGCATCCGGCAGAGCGAGCTAGTGGCCATGATCTCTTACGCGTCTGAGGAAGTGGCCCGCGATGCCCTCGAAAGCGGCCACATTCAGGCCTACTTCGTACTGGCATCAGACTACCTTGACACTGGCAAAGCCGAGCTGGTGTACATCACACCTCCGGGCGATAACGCCACCACTCAGTTCAGCGATTTCCTGAAGGCTTACCTGCTGGCTGACCAAGCCCCTGACGTCAGACGGCGCGTCATCGATGGCACCTACATCACGGTGCGCACGCCGAGTGGCAGCCGCCAAGCCTCGCAGCGAGCGGCAATCGGTGCGGTGGTGCCAATCCTGATCTGTATGGTGTTCATGATCCTGCTGAGCATTAGCTCCACGTCCTTGGTGCAGACCGTTGTCAAGGAGAAGGTGAATCGCACCATGGAGGTCATGCTGACGTCGATCTCGACGGGCCAACTGATCGGGGGCAAGGTGCTCGGCATCGTGGGCGTGAGCATGACCCTGCTGTTGAGTTGGCTGGTCGGCCTGGCCTTTCTTGTACTTGTGGGTGCTCGCCTGCTGGGCGTGGAGTGGATACGCCACATCCACCTTGCGCCGCAGATGCTGCTGGCCATCTTCGCCATGGTCATTCCCACCTACACCCTGTTCGCTGCCCTGATGACGGCAGCGGGAGCAGCGATGACTGACACTCAGGAGAGCCAGCAGGTTGGCGGGTTGCTTGCCTTCTCCTTCGCCATACCTTTCTGGGCCATACAAACGCTGGTCGAGCATCCACGGGGCCCACTCTCGATCGGGCTCAGTCTCTTCCCTCTGACCTCGCTGAGCAGCATGTGTGTGCTCCTGTCGTTCTCCAACGTGCCCGCATGGCACATTGCTGCCAGCCTCGCGATTTTGGTCGCGAGTGCTGTGGGCGCCGTCTGGCTGGCAAGCCGGGCCTTGCGTCTAGGGATGCTACGCTACGGCAAGCGCGTGAGCTGGCGCGAGATCGCCGGGCGCACCAAACTTGCGATGACGGCGGAGAGGGGGTCACAATGAGAAAGGGCTGGCTCGTCGCTCGCCATGAGATCATCAGCAACATCACGCGTCGCTCATGGATACTCGTGACCGTCGGTGTGCCATTGATTGTGGCCTTGATCCTGTTCGGCAGATCCCTGCTGATGGGGGGAGGATCGGCCAGCGATACAGCGGAAAGCAGCCCTGGCTTCGGGGACCTGCACACAGAGGGCTATATCGACGCCAGTGGCGTGCTGCACAACATCCCTGACGACCTGAAGGATACACTGATTGCCTACCCGGACGAACAGAGCGCGCGGCAGGCCCTGCAGGCAGGGGACATTAGCGCATACTACATTATCCCAGAAGATTATGTCGAAAGTGGCGATGTCACCTATGTCGATCCGGACTTTGGTGGATTCATACCCGAGGGCCAGTCGTGGGTGATCCGCCGTCTCCTGCTATTCAACCTGCTGAACGGTGACACCGAGCTGGCAGCCCGCGTCGAGGACCCGACGGATCTGACAGTCACGGCGCTGAGCGACGAGACCGGGATCGATGTACAAAGTGGTTGGCAGTTCACCATTCCCTACGCCACAGCGATGATCCTGTACTTTATGATCATCATGTCCGCCAGCTTGCTGCGCAACAGCTTCGGCAACGAGCGCAAGAATCAGGTCATGGAAGTGCTCATGCTGTCGGTGCCACCACACCAGATGTTCGTGGGCAAAGTTGTCGGCCTGGCCATCGTGGGGCTGTTGCAGACGCTGGTGTGGGCCACGTTCGGCTATGCCCTCATCCGCCTGGGTGGTCAGGCAATCAGTCTGCCTGCTGGTCTGGAAGTACCGCCCTCGCTGGTGGTGTGGATGCTGGTCTATTTCGTACTGGGATATACGCTTTACGCCACCCTGTTGGCCGGACTCGGCGCGTTGACTGGGCCCAATGAGATGGGATCTTCATCAGCAGACATCGTTGTCATCTGGCCACTCATCATCCCGTTATTCTTCATCTGGATGCTGATTTCGCAGCCCAACGGGATCGTGCCACTTGTTCTAAGTCTCTTCCCGCCGACTGCCCCAGTGGCCATGATGACGCGCCTGGCTACCGGCACGGTGCCCGCATGGCAGCCTGTGCTGGCAGCCGTGCTGATGGTGCTGTCTGCTTTCGCGATCATCCGCGCCGTGTCACGCGTCTTCCGCGCGCAGATACTGCTCACGGGCAAGCCATTCTCGGTGGGCCAGTACTTTGCCGTACTGCTGGGACGGAGCTAGGCGGCCGGCACTCAATTGGCTGGGTGACACGTGTTGCCAGATAGAGTGCTCCAAGCATAGACACGCCACCAGACGGCGGAATCAACCGACGACACGCCCGGGCAGGCGATGCACAGACCCTTGAGCGGCTGAGGGCCCTCGGGGGTTTGTACTTTGGGTCAAGGTGCTCCAAGTGCTCAGTGAGGAGACGCAACCGCCAGACGTCACCTGCCTTAACGGCAGACGCTTGCGCCCAAGAGGTGACTTGGGGTGAACCTGACGTGTCCCAATGCTGTGAAGAGATAGGACATCGAGGTCAACAGTTGCGCTTCAGACTGGCTGGATAGACGTCCGTGGCGAAGAGGCTCTGTCACCCGCGACCCACCGTCGCTGGCCGTGCGATGGGCCGCACAGGAGGCTGAACATGACCGTCAAACGATACCTTGTCACCGCGGTCGCTCTGCTGCTCGCACTGACGTGCTGTTCACCTTCAGCCACCCCCTCCCCAACCCGCTTGGTATCTTCCACACCGACCAGTGTGCCCACCGCTGTATCTGTCCCGCCACCAGCGCCCCCGGCCCCGCGCTACGAACTCGAACCAGACACAATAACGGTCTGTGCACAAGGGTGCGACTTTGGCACGCTTCAAGCCGCCATAGACGATGTTGAAACCGCCTCTGGTGCCGTCATCACCGCCTTGGAGGCGGTGCACACCGAAGCGGGCATCCACGTGAACAAAAATGTCACCATCCAGGGTCTGGGCGCCGACCGCACTGTGGTGCAAGCTCACGCTGTACTCAGTGAAGCGCCCGACCGCGTGTTCTTCGTGCCCGAGGGGATTTCAGTACAGATCAAGGGGATGACCATCCGGCATGGGCGTGCCCACGAGGGCGATCTATCCGGGGGTGGCGTTTCAAACCTGGGCCTGTGCACGCTGGAAGCCTGCGTGATCCGAGACAACTCGGCCAACGATGGTGGAGGCGTCTTCAACCACGGCACTCTGAGCATCATGAACTGCGGAATACACGGCAATCTGGCCGACCGCCAGGCCCCACCGGGGTACGAGTGCGGTTCGGGCGGGGGCGTCAAGAATGGCTTCCGCAGTACATTGGTCATGGAGAACTCGACGATCAGCGGCAATGTTGCGCTGGGCAAGGGAGGCGGCCTATTCGTCGCCTGCGAGGGCAGTGCGACAGTCTCCAATTGCACGATCAGCAGCAACCGTGCCGAGCGCGATGGTGGGGGCGTGTACATCAAGGCTCCCACGGAACTGGTGCACTGCACGGTGGCAGACAATGTCACCGCGAGGCAGGGTGGCGGCATCTATGTCCGAGATACCATGCAGTGGCGCAACTGCATAGTTGCGCGAAACGCGCCGCAAGATGTGACCCTTGGCGGCGCAGGGGGATACCAAGGCAGAGGCAGCATTAGTGCCGCACAGCACAACTGGGTAGCAGATGCGAGCTGTCCTTCTGACCACTCCGGCGATCCGCTGCTTGATGTGCTGGCTGACAACGGTGGCGGCACCCTGACCCACGCTCTTCTTCCAGCCAGTCCGGCCATCGATTGCATCCCGGCGACCGCGTGCAGCCTGCCTTACGACCAACGAGGGCAGCCACGTCCCATACAGGTCAGCTCCGACGCCGCCATCTGTGACGTGGGCGCATTCGAGTGGCAGCCATAGCTGTACTCCTCACCCTGGCGGGCCCAACGTGTGGGAGGACAACCCATGCATATGCACCATCATCTCCCTGGGACTCTGCTA
>Ga0180438_10007396_pt1 | contig 14331 bp, 16 predicted proteins | sample SS_ome_12_FD_132455 | JGI IMG/M metagenome (GOLD analysis project Ga0180438, IMG submission 132455) | Hypersaline lake sediment archaeal communities from the Salton Sea, California, USA - SS_3_D_2 metaG | ecosystem: Environmental > Aquatic > Non-marine Saline and Alkaline > Hypersaline >...
CTGCTCCGGGATTGAGGAATGATAGAACATTCTCTTGGCAATTGGTTGGCAGGTTTTTGATGTCCATGGATGGTTTGAATTATGAGCTTTTGGGCTTTTGGGCTTTCGGACCTTCGGATTTTAAATTGTGAAGTTTGATTGGATTGTATAACTTTATATGATCGAATAATGATAGTTAGAGGAATTTCACGTCCCTAAACTTAATCTAGGGTTAGGACCAATAGGAAACCGTTCTAGTGTCCGTGATGAAGAAGACGTAGAGGATTGAAGGATCGCCGGTGAATTGGTAGGTACTCTCCTTGCCGCAATCGTTCCATGTGACTCTTTGCACCGTATCCTTTGTGCCCATCGAATCCCCATCCTGGGTAAATCTCATTGTAGCCAAGCATTATGTTGTCCCGGGTGAACTTTGCCACAATCGAAGCTGCGGCAATGCACAGCACCTTACTATCCCCTTTAGGTATAGGATGCCATGGGATCTTAAGGCCCCTTGGACCCGATCCACCATCAATGAGCGCCAAGTTAGGCTTCAACTGTTCACAAACATCTTCCATACCATGCATAGTTGCCCAATAAATATTGAGTGTATCAATCATTTTTGAATCTTGCGCGCTTGTGGCCACTTCACAAATGTCGGTCAAGCGTTCGTACATGTAATGGATGCGGGCAGAACTAAGTTTCTTTGAGTCCCTGACCCATTTTAGGTCGTCGCCAATCTTGGTTTCAAAATCGCGGGGCAGAATGACCCCAGCGACTACTACAGGACCAGCTAGGGCTCCCCTTCCAGCCTCATCAACGCCCACCGTGCGCTCAAACAGTTCCATATGTCGACTGAGCATGCTTGTTGCGTTTGTATTTGGAAATTCGCCCTTTTTTCTAATTTGCAAGGAAAACAGCAGAGGTTATGCCAAGAGCTCGTCGATCAACCAAACGCCCTCGTTACGAGCCGCAACTCGTGGCCCCTTACAAACGCATGCGGAGACCTAGTTATGTACTGGGGACCCGTTGGTTTGATGATGTTATACCGGGTTATACGCCGGGGACGTTTACCACACTATATGCTATCAAAAAATTCCTGGCTTGTAGTTTGGAAGAGGCTGCAAAGCTTGCGAATGACTACCCCACCTGTGGAAATCGATTGGAAATTATTCAATGGCTTTTAGAGTTAAGATGTCCTGAGTCCTGGGAACTGCTCCACAGAGTTTGTGACCAACTTCCCAGCCACCGGATTGAGAACGTCCTTCCACTCGTTAATAATTGCGACGAGGAATACTCAGTTGCGGCTATTTTTAGTACGGTTGGTGCTGATGTTAAGCAAATCAGAAACCCAGCGCGCTTTCGCGTTGAAAACAAAACAATGATGGGGAAACCCAGAGATATTTTACATGCACTGGCATGCGTAGAACGAGCGTATTTGAGAGAAGTGGTACATCAATATACAGACTATGTAGACCTCTTCGAACCCACCCCAGAACACCATGATGAGCCCGCAGTCAGCGAAGAGCTCGAGGACCATGAGGAGCCCGAGGACCATGAGGAGCCCGAGGATCATGAGGAGCCCGAGGACCATGAGGAGCCCGAGGATCATGAGGAGCCCGAGGATCATGAGGAGCCCGAGGATTCGGATTCATCCTCAGATTCCGACTCATCATCAGATTCGGATTCGGATTCGGATTCGGATTCGGATTCGGATTCGGATTCATCCTCAGATTCCGACTCATCATCAGATTCCGACTCAGACACGTCTTGCGATCATGTGGACCGCGTCCTGGACATCATTGAGCACGAATTGACATTGAAGAAGATTGAAGCAGTTCATGCATTTATTAAGGATCTCATTATTTCATAAACTTTTGTTTCTGTTTGACCTTTGGTATACCAACCTGTCTTAACTTCTTCGTTGCTAATTTGAGGTAGTTGGTCTTGTTTTCCAGGACACATGAAGATGAGCCTGAGGGGTTGTGGATTCCATGACTCTAATGTCTCCATGCGCTGACCCATATCATTGGTCCAACCAATATGAGTATGTGTATCGGATTCAACCATGTAGATAAAGCCATCAGATGGGTCTTTGCGATAGCGCTTATTTGGTTTGGAAGCAGACTTGGAATCCTGGAAAGTACGCTTTTTTGGCTTCTTTTGTTCTGCGGTCGGAGGATCCTGCCTTGGTTCCGGTGATTCCGGTGGTGACGGGGCTTGCCTAGGTTTTGGAGGTGACGGGGCCTGCCTTGGTTCCGGTGATTCCGGTGGTTTCGGTGGTGACGGGGCTTGCCTAGGTTTTGGAGATTCCGGTGGTGACGGGACCTGCCTTGGTTTTGGAGGCGACGGGACTTTGCTAGGTTCGAGGGGTGGCAAGGGTTGTCGAGGTTCTGGGGATGGTGGGGCCTGTCTTATGGGGGCTTTAGGTCTCCATTTAAGCATACCGGGGCTAACCATGATGAACGCCGATTCCAGCACATTTACTAATTCTTGGTACACATTTTCCCAATAAACAGCGTCCCAGGCTACTTGTTTTTCGAAACGATGGCATCCAAATGTTTCTACGAATTGGCTTGTGGGGCTATCGGTTAACCACATGTAGACTTGAAGTTGTACATATTCACTTTCCCATATGCGACCAGCTCGTTGCTTAGTTCTGTACTTATACTCAATGACTTGTTTCTTCTCTGGATCATATCCATCTACTCTTCCGTAAATCATGATGAAATCCCCCAAATCCTTACTGAACCGCTTTTGGGAATTGGGGGTATTGTCGATTTGAACCTCTTTTGCTTCGTTTTCTTGACCAGCTAGGCAATTATCCAATGATTTCATTTCGTTCCAATCAGTACGAAGGTCTTTAATGCGTTTCCGCAATTGCTTAATTCGCTTGTTTCGATAGGCCTTGTAATGTTTTGGCTTGTTATGGGACCTCTTTAATTCCATTTGAGCTTGTCTTAATTTAGACTCGTTTTGCTCAATATCTGCTCGAAGGGTGTTGAGTTCCTTGCGTACATTGCATCGGGTTTGGGTATGTCGCGTAGGGGACGGTGGGACACTGGGGGGTTCCCAAGAAAAGCCTGCTGTTGAAGAAGGGGATACTCCCCCTCTATAATTGTGATAGCGCTGATAAATCTTGTCCAAACATTCCTGTTTGCTTACAAAAGGGTTTTTGCCAATCAATGCAGATACCTCTGACGCAAATATACACAGCTTTTTCATGTGCTTTACCAGATATTAACAAAAATACACAACATTCATCTCGAACAAACTATACCCACACGCACTGATACCCCAATGGCTGAAAATATGAATTCCTTCATGTGATATTGGACATTGTACTCGGCCAATAATGTGTATATTTCTCTAGGGGGTTTCATCAATTCTTGCATTCTGCGCAGAGCCAAACATGTGGTGGCTTTAACCTCTTCCAAAGTATTGCATGTAGTCAAGGCTTTAACATGATGTTCTAAATCTTCTTGAACCTTTTCCTTGTTATCCAAATCTTGCGTTATCTTGTAAATTTCAATGTAAAAACTGTTTCCCCAATATTCTGGCCGAAATGTTAACTTAAGATCCTCAACTTTTACAGACATCTCATTCCTCTGTGGATGAGGTTGAACCTCTTTTATAATAGGGGATTGACCTACTTTTTTGTACACAATCAAGTAATGCATGAAGAAAGAGTTTTATTCAAACGATATCGGAATAGCTCGGGTAATTTGTCGATATTGAACGCCCCGAGCGCGCTGCCTTTTCAGGTCTCGAGCGTGTCGTTGATACATCTCGAGGCCTCGGTCGCCGCTCTTCGATGTTGAAAGCACTGTGAAATGATCCAAGGGACAGCTCAGATACACTTCTGGATAGTGAGGACACTGCTGAGACATAATTGATGCAATTTCCACGGTCGACCCAAACCCGTCTAGCCCCAGACTCTTTCCATGTTTGTCCAATACTTTGCAGATCTTCGAATCATCTTCATAAGTACTGTTTCTGTAAACTTGATCATTGCGCAGAGGAAATGCTCGATCAACAGCATCCTTATCCTCTTGTGAACAACAGAGTGACTTTACAAAGTGAACGCTTGCAACTTTGCTCATATCCAGCAGCGTAGCATCTTTGGTAACCTTGAGTACATGCAGGTTTCGGCCAAAATCATGCTGGTGCTCAGGATTGCGAATGCGTTCGTCACCAGCCCAAGCGCCCTTGCCAGTTGTGGTTCCCTTCCAAGGGTTGCGGCCATGAGTTCGGCGGTAGTAAATTTCGCGGTCCAGGAGTTGGAAGGTTGATGGAATAGCGGATTGTTGCATGTTGAATTTTCAAAAAAGTGACCGTTGGAATTTAGGCACATATAACGCGGTGAACCTGACTGAAATTACCAGGTATAACTTTATATGATCCCAGGGCCGCTCAGGTTAAAACTAGCAAGCCAATCAAATTTACCAGGATCAACTGATGATGGTAAACTGGGTGGCGGTGGTAGCGGCTGTGAAGGCAGAGAGGGCTGGAACGTCTAGAGCGGCTGTGAAGGCAGAGAGGGCTGGAACGTCTGGGGCGGCTGTGAAGGCAGAGAGGGCTGGAACGTCTGTAGCGGCTGTGAAGGCAGAGAGGGCTGGAACGTCTGGTGCGGCTGTGAAGGCAGAGAGGACTGGAACGTCTGGGCCGGCTGTGAAGGCAGAGAGGGCTGGAACGTCTGTAGCGGCTGTGAAGGCAGAGAGGGCTGGAACGTCTGGGGCGGCTGTGAAGGCAGATAGGGCTGGGGCGTCTGGGGCGTCTGGGTTTTTAAAGTCTTTTTTGCTTCATCCAGGTACTTCCATGGGACGTGTAAGTATGGTATGGGTCTGCTTGGCTGAATGACCCCAAATGTGATTTGGTTGTCAATTTGCTTAATAATGTTCACAAACATAGTACCTTTTGGCAATTTGTTTAATTAGCCAGAATTTCTTTAAAGTTTTGGGCCATAACAGATGAACTAAAACGCTCTTGAACAAACCGAGCCCCCGATCTTCCCAAGACTTCTAACTCTTCCATACTCAGAGACACCAGGTTTCGCAACAGCAGCCGCAAATTTGAAAGATCCACAGTCGAGTCACCAGTTGGTGCAGGGGCTTGCACTAAAGGACACTCAGACATATCCTGCCTCCAAAGGATTTGTGGAATCATTTGAACAGTACATATAACAATCATACCGTCGGCCATAGCTTCCAAAGAACTCATACCAAGCCCACCAACCATGGATACCTGATCAATGTAAATGTGACAAAGTCTTCTTTCTTGTTGTAGTTGTTGGTGAGGAAGGGATTGTCCTTTGTGGTAAGGTCCACCAATCTGACGATATTCTACCTGAGATCCAAGACCCTTGACCGCAGCCTCGATTATACTACTGCCTTTCAAGGAGTAATTGGTGGGTGAATGACAAACAATGATTTGACCTTGTTTTCTGCGCTGCTCCCAAAGCCGATCAACACGTTTGTTGTCAACCTCTAACACTTTTCCAAACAAAGGGACTGCTTGAGGTAGAGCAAGCCGCCATAGATCTGGGGAAACCAACTGTCCATCGAATGTTTTTTGGTCTAGAGAGTTGTAAAGGACGTGATTTGAGCGGAAACCATGCCCCGCATGGAATATTAACTTCCGTGGTATGTTATCCCATTGCCCAAACGTTATGGTACGTCTGAAGAGACCACTGGGATGATAGCAATCGTAGTATCTACCAGGGTAACCTTCGTTGGCCCAAATGAGCACGTCGACTCCTTGTTCAACCCAGGTGCGCATATGATCTTTCTCCTCTTGGTTGGCCTGATCATAGTCGAGATCGTGCTTTAGAGGGTATTGAAATGGGTGGGGTATACAGCAGACAACCTTAGCTTCCCAGCCTTCCAGGTGCTCGTTGATAGCTGCAGCTAAAGATGTGGATACGTTGGCAAAATCCTGATAACCCACGAAGAGAACCTTCATATTTCTTTATGTAACAACATATAACTTATGCTATATGCACCTCAAAATAAAACAGATCATCCGACAAGGTCGTATTGTCAAACTCATTATAGGTGGGGACCAAGTATTTTCCAGAGCTAGCTAGCTTAAAGGCAACCCTACCTCCATCATATAAATGTTGTTCCAAAGATTCCAGATTCCACGTGGCATCACCATTTGGCGATGATCTCACAAAACCATTGTCATCAACAGCCCACACATATGGATTGCCGCCACCCATGTAAATGAAAACTAAAATTGGAAGGTTTTCATTAGCAGAAATAATGCTTGTTGTATTGTGGTCATATAAGTACCAAATTTCAAAAGTTTTGACGGATTTCTCAGTTGGAACTCCAAAGCGGACATTTGCCCCAGATGTGTATACCTGCAGGGAAGGATTATTGGGGTCATGAAAGCTAATTTTTTGTCTGTAAGTTATGGGTGCTTGACATATACCTCCCAGACATTGGTTTGGCGCACAACAATCCTCAGACTGACACTCTAAACCTGCTTTAAGGCAACACCTTCCACCTTCACAGGTCATTTCTCCACAACATTCACTATCTTTGCTACAGCCCTGGTAACTAGGAAAGCAACAGGTGTCGTTGGGACCACACACAGCTGGCGCTGCACATTGACCCGTCTCACAAGGGCCTTTTTCCAAGGGGATCCAACACTGCCTGCTGTTCACCTGACACTCAAAAGGCGGGCAACACTCACTACTAAAGCTACAACCCTGACCAGGCCGGTTATGGCAAGCAGTGCATACGTCGTCCAGACACCTGGAACCTTCCTCACACTCCTCGTCGTTCTGGCACCCATCACCAACGGGCAGCGCAGACACGCAAGTCCCTTCAGAGCTGCAGAGAAGCCCTTGACAACACGGACGTTCTGGACATCCTTTATCACCATCTGGGAGGCAGCTTACACACTCCCCTTGGCTGGAACAGTATAGCCCCTCCTGACAACAACTTAGATCATTTATACAATTTTCGGGGAGACATGGTAGGCAATCTGGATAAGTACCATACTCGTTATCTTTACAGGTGGGTTCGGGGGGTTGAGGGGCGTTCGGTTCTGGGACCAAAATTAATGTTAATATGGTGGCTCCTAGTGCCACTAAGCTTATAATAAAAAATATCCACTCTCCAGATAATTTAGAAGGCATAAGATGTTTTTTTATTGTTAAGATAGGCGAATTTTCTTCGAAGGTGGTTGGTTTGTGTATCCATCATCCATCCGTTGGCCTATATTCGGAATTGGAATTCGGGGTAAATACCCAGCGTCTATTTCCCGCCATAAAATATCTGGCATGCTGTATATTGGATAGCCGCATCGAAGCACACCATACTTGAGCAAGAGCTGGCACCTCTTTGGGAGTTTCCAAGGTAACCCTTTTCGGGCAAAATGTTTGCGCACGATTGGCAACATTGTGGCATAATCAATAGGTGCGTGATTTACTCTGTGCATATACTCTTTGTGATAAACCATCAGTGGTTTGTAGCAATATAGAGCACGGTCCAGCAAAGCTTGGTATTTTTGTGGAGATATTTTCCATTGTCGCAGATAAGGTGTGGGATTTTTAAAGCATGCCTTTGCGTGTTTCAGATTCCAAACACCCTGCCCTGCGCGTCGGTGACGATAAAAATCCACCATAGCAAAGTATACGTGTAAGCCATCGTTGATATGTCCATAGTCATGGAGTTTACGAAGCGCAAATCGGCGACATTCCACTTGTCGCTTCCGGTACACATGCTTCATGACATTTGTGCATATTTTCTTGGTTGTTGGAAGTAAGGATCGGACCAAGTCAGGAATTTCCAGGTAGGTCAAAAACAGGCCACCAATATCGGGTTGAGAGATGAGATTTTGCATTTTGAATGTCGAACGTTGTGAATTGTGGTGTGATATTGGTGGCCAGAGTTCCCTCTCCAAAATATAATTCAAGACCCATGTATAATTTTATATCCTGGGTTTGCCGCCGCGCATGGGGTCCCATCCATACACACACACACACACACGCTTCTTCATGTTGTCTAGTTGAGGTGTTGGCAAGACTGGGTATGACTCTTGTATTTTCCTCTTTAATAGCAGAGCTCCAAACTTAGTGTAGGTGCATTTGTAGTATGAACCCTTATTCTTGTATTGACGCTGGATATCCCAAATTCTGGCTCGGGTTATCATAATATAAGACTAATGTAATAAAAGATGGCTGAATGCGGTTCTTTTTATCATAAATGTAAAATGCGCCCTTTACTTGTGCGTCTAAACGAGGAACGCCGTATATCTAGAAGCTTAGGGAGGCTTGGTCCTGCACAATTTGAGACTTTGGAGAGGTTCTTTAGGCGTAAGTGTCATCACTTACCCACCCAACTCCCTCTAAAGAGCCGTGTTGTGGCTCTAGGGGACGTACATGGTGATTTAATGGTTCTCCTGGCTGTTCTCTATATGATGAAGGTTGTGGACAAATCTGCAAACTGGATAGGAGGTACTACTGTTGTGGTTCAATGTGGGGACATCTTAGACAGAGATGGACGATCAGATGCTTCTGTGAGCACCACCTCGAACCTGCGTGAAGAAGTGGATATCCTCCAGTACTTACATGCCTTAGATCAACAAGCTCAACGACAAGGTGGGCGTGTGGTGTCAGTCCTAGGTAACCATGAGGCTAGCAATGTTTACATGGATGATGAGTATAGCATGTACATGATGTTTCAGACGTCCCCCCAAGTCGCTGGATGGGGGGGTTTACGTAAAAAGCAAGCTCTTTTTAAGCCTGGGGGCTTGGTAGCTCGTTGGATGGCGCGGCATATGCCGGTGGTACTCCAAGTCGGTAAATTTCTTTTTGTACATGGTGGTTATAAGCAAATCCAAGACCAAAGCCCTTATCAGATTGCGCAGGATACCAGCCGCGCTCTGAGAGAAGGGCGCCGGCTCCCAGATATTGCCAAGTACATTTTAACTGATAGAAGTGGTTCATGTCCCTTAGATTCAAAGTGGGATGGTTTAGTCGTTGGGCACACAGTGGTCTCTGAAGTTAAAGGTACTTGTAAGAACAGAGTATGGCATGTAGATGTGGCTATGTCAGAGGCCTTTGGACGGCCCTTAAGGTTGGGGGCTTTAGAAATACATCCTAATATGATCCGCACGTTTAACTATTCTAAGAAAAAGCTGACTATTCGTAACTATGGGATAGATAAAGAGCTTAGAGACACAGAAGAACTTCATTTTAGTCGAACATGAATTTATTCACACATGTACATGGAAATAAAGCTATTCGAGGACCGCCTTGGTGTATTCGAGGACCAAATGCGCCACGTCAACACTCAGAAGGTTTCGCAAGTAGTTGGTATCAATCTTAGACACCAAAGTAGGTACGGCCGGGGCGTTGAAATATTGCCAGACAAACTCAGTGCATGATTTGCATACTTGATGAAAGTCAATTACATAAGCATTGCCGCCAAACACCAGATTGCGGCCACTTAAAGGCCCCTCGCATGTTTGAATACCATACTGAACTTGGCCATCAGTGAAAAATTTACTAATGGTCACACGAGTACTCATGTTACGCAGCATTTCCACATTGTGACAAATATTACACTCCACATCATCAGTTCCCCATTCAGGATCAATTGGTACCACATCCTCTTCGTCTTCAAGAAACCATTCATCCATGTAGTGGTCCTCCAGGTAGTCGTCCTCCTCTTCCAAATGGCTTTTGTGAGTAACTTGCAAAGAAAGCAGATATTGAACCAAGTCGTTGTTTTGCATGTGACAACAAAATAAAAAGTACTTGTTGATCTTTTCATCATCCTTGGCACAGTGTCGTTTTGGAGATGGGGGAGGAGAACCAGTCAAGTCAATTGGGTTGCGCTTCGACATGTTTGTGAATTGTGAAGAGTGCGTGGGTCAACTAAAGGCACGGTGGGTTGGCCTAACAAAACCAGGTATAACTTTATATGACTGGTTAAACAAAAGTAAAATGAAACCGCTGACGGGCTCCAAGTTTCTTGCTGACGTGTGGTGGAAGGCGTTTTTACTTAATTCCCTGGCTAACATGGTTATTATAGTCTTTAGTATCGCTGTGAAGGACGCCTTTGATAGTGCGTTCGGTTCAGAAAATACCGGGAGCTTACCTTTGACTATGTTGTTTACGTTTGTAGCATCCATGTTAACCTACCTACTGCTAAGGGGGCTCTTTGGATTTGGGGGAGGTATGATGATAACATGAAAAGACAAAGAAAATGCATATGAATCATATTTTAATGATGTCCGCCTTAAGGCCACAGCTTGCAGTCGACATCAGGTTCTTGAAAGTGCAGTTTATGTGCAAGCTGAAAATTATCATGCTTTTGCGCCAGGGTGCCAACCTGCAAGATGTAAGTGCCACAATCAAAACACACGTGAGCGTCGCAGGTCGGGCACTTCACCACATTGCACCCATTCCCAGCTTTGGTTAGCCCATTTCCACACGTCTTGCACTTCGTAACTTTGATCCCAGCTGCCTCAAGTGCTTTGATATCATCTTCAGCTGAAGCGTCCTGGGCCTTTCTTTCTTGCACACACGCTCCAAGGTGGCTCCTTTGGTCGCATCGTGTGCATTGACGCGCATGGCATATTGGACAAACCACATAGTCATCTGCTAATTCATTGACTGTCACAGCATTGATTGCGCCACAAGAGAAGCAAGTCTTGGTTAGAATACCGCTCTCTTTCAGGTTGTTTTGGGCAATTTTCTTTTCCACTGCCTTTTTAAGATCAAGTTGAGCGACATTGATCTTTTGGTCGCAGTTGTACATTGATGGGCATATAAAATCGACGGCCCCATTATCGGCGAGCCCTTCGGCATAAAGGGCCAAACACGGCTTTCCAAACTTGTGGCCAGCGCCACAATCCACCCAGCCCCGAATTCCACATTTGGTATCATAGCATATCCGGCAGTAGTTTTCATCATCGCCGTCGGTGTCTTCGTGGGTGGAGTCGTCGGTAGAGTCGTCTATGTTGATGGTCACCCTCGTTTTTTTGGCCTTTTTGACCTTAATATCGGTCACCTTGTCATCGCCAGCCTTCCGCTTTTTTGGCTTAGCAGGAGCCGCCGGAGCCGCCGGAGCTGCAGGAGTCGCAGGAGTCGCAGGAACCCCAGGACCCACAGGAGTCGCAGGAACTACCAGGAATCCATATGGTTCTATAAACCTGGTGGTAAACCCAGGCCTTGAGTGTTGTTTATAACACCGAGAGCATAGTTTAATGTACGTAGAGTTAATGCCATCTGGTAAACCAACGCGCACATCATAACTTCCACGGGTAATTCCACAGCAAACGATTCCACAGGGCATGCTTGGCAGGTGCGCAACTTTCAAAATGTGAAGAGAGTGTTGGGTCATTTTAGGGCCTTGGGGATTGGGTTCAAAGGGCATGTATAATTTTATATGATAGTATGCCTTGGGTGGTCTATGATTTAATTTGCACAAAGCTCTCACAAGGCTCTCACAAGGCCCTCGCAAGGTTCTCACGGGCTCTCACGCATTCTTAGCGTAAGGGTTGGTTTTATATATATAAAGCTTACACACAAGCTTGCACTGGAGTGAATATGGGGTGGTTACGGCTCTCACAAGGCCCTCGCAAGGTTCTCACGGGCTCTCACGCATTCTTAGCGTAAGGGTTGGTTTTATATATATAAAGCTTACACACAAGCTTGCACTTAGAGCTTGCACTGGAGTGAATATGGGGTGGTTACGGCTCTCACAAGGCCCTCGCAAGGCTCTCACAAAGCTCTCACGCATTCTTAGGGTAAGGGTTGGTTTTATATATAAAGCTTACACACAAGCTTGCACTTTGGGCTTGTACTAGAGTGCATACGGGGTGGTTAAGGTTCTCGCGATTTCCTAGGGTAAAACAACCTTACAAGCTTAATATGGTTTCTGGAACCACGTTAACAGGATCATATAAATTTAGACGGTTTATCATGTTTTATCATTGGGCCGGCTTCGGACTTGCCACGTCATCATCACAATTTTTGATTAACTCCCTCGAACAAGTCAATATGCCTCAAACCCGATCTGGACTATTTGGAGTATTCTCTGCTAAGCGACCTATGGATGATACGCCCACATCCCTTTCAAGTGCCAAAAGAATCATCAAAAGGCTAAAAAAGCAAATCCAGGACTTTGAAGATGAAAACTTCGATGGGCAAATAGCAGACCTGGAAGCGGATCATGAGCATGAAATGAAAAAGGCCCATGAACTCTTTCAGACACAACTCAAAGAAACTATGAAAGCAACAGAAGCGAAGTATATGGAACTGATTGACGAAGCAGAATTCAAAATAAAGGAACTCCAAAAAGCAGCTGACACCTCAAAAGCTGCAGAGGCTAAGGCTGAGGAAGGCCGAAAAGCCGCTGAAATCAAATTCCTTGATGCAGAGAAAATTGCTGATGCGAGGGGAGTCCAGATGTTAAACAGAATACATGATCTACAAAATCAACTGGAAGCTGCTAGAGCCGACGCTGAAGCCGCAGCCGCAGCCGCAGCCGAAGGCATTCCAGCAGCTTCATATGACTCCGATGACCCTGAAGACGAGGGGGACAAACTAGCGCCGATCGAATCACGCTTTGGATCCATGGTGCTTGTTTCCAATGAAGAAGAACAAGCGATGTGGGGGATGCCAGCTTCTCACAGATTTGCATACTTGCATGCACGAGGCTATGGTGAGTTGAAGGAAGATGAAGATGGAAAATATGTCCAGCTTCACTTTTCCAACGTACAAGATTTCAAGACCGCAATCCTTTCTCGTGGGGATCCAAACGCGTGGATTCAAACCCATTGGGCCGATGGTTCAGTAACAGTTGAACCTGTTACAAATTTGGTCCTTGGTCAAGAGGAACCTTTGCGCACAACGCTGGTTCTTCATCATGGCTATCCACAACAATGGGTAGCTGTGTTTTTCGACAAGGTTAAAAATGGAGGATTCCATGACCCAGAATTCACCACCCTTCGATGTGAGCTTGTCACAAAGTTCGGCAAATCAAACTCTGAAGCTCAAAAATTCGCCTTACACCTGCAAGAGCTGCTTGGTTGGGATGGCAGCGACGACGACGAAGATGACAATACTGACTGATTTCACTCATTTTTTCTCATTAAAAATTGATTTGTGTCTTTGGTTCACATAAGGTTCTCACGATTTCCTAGGGTAAAACAACCTTTCACAAAGTCTCCGAGTGGTCTCCGAGTGGTCTTCGAGTGACCTTAGACCTCCATTCATATAAAATTATACCAGGTGGGTCAACCCACTTAAGCTGACTCATAATCAACACAACCCTCCCTTCACTTTTAACATGAACATGCACAAGCGAAGACGATCACCATCACAATCCCCTGATTGCCGACGAGTCAAACAGCGTGAAGAAGAAGCACAATCTGACTTGCCATTGCTACATGGACCACTGCTGCTGATAACGGCATCGTACTTGCAATTTAACGAGCGAATATGGTTTCACGACGTGCTTACAGAAGCAGGAATGCTCATTCCTCAGCTTAATGACGAATGTACGAGGTTCAAGGCATTTAACATTGTACTGAAGAATTGCATTGACACCACTGGTTGGGGGTATCGCCGGCATGCCCACGCAATCTTGCGAAAGTCTTTGGTGTACCTACTATCGCCACAATGCATGATAAACATCATGTTAACATCAAAGTCAATGCGGGATTTGGTAAAGAACTCTGAATTATATGCTCAAGAGAAACGACTGTATGATTTTTGGGAATAAAATTATTCATTCAAGCCTTTTTTGCACTTTAAAACATTTGAAAACCCGCAAAGTATATAAAACTCATTTTTGCACCTTTAAACGCTTTACAAGTCGCAAAGGATTCATTTTTTACATTTAAATGACATCAGGTATCCTTAATCTACAGGTCAAGTAATTAGACCCAAATAGTTCTTTTTTAACGAGACAAAAGGCCAAATAACTTTAAAAGATGGTATGGGTACTCGGAGACTACCCAAGGCAACCTCTGGAAATGACCAATGAACGACTGGCAATGATCATATAATTTTATACAATATTTCTTGCATTGTCATTGGTGCGGCTTCGGACTAACCAAATCATCATCACATTTTGAACCTTTTGGAAAACTAAAACAACCCGAACTATTGATTATGCCTGAAACCCGCTCTACCCGTAAATCAACCAAACGACCCCGCAATGGCCAATCCCTAACCTTAAGCAGAGCAAAAAAGCGTATATTGGAGCTGGAGGAAATTGTGAAGGAGTTCGAAAATCAATGTTTTGACGATCAAATTGCTGAAATGGAAGGAGATCATCTCCAAGAAATGGAGGGTTTGAAGAAACAATTTCAAGAAACCCTGAACAC